>Ga0136636_10002778_pt1 | contig 10463 bp, 7 predicted proteins | sample AntDrymUQ8522106_2_FD_104653 | JGI IMG/M metagenome (GOLD analysis project Ga0136636, IMG submission 104653) | Polar desert sand microbial communities from Dry Valleys, Antarctica - metaG UQ852 (21.06) | ecosystem: Environmental > Terrestrial > Soil > Desert | place: Antarctica: Dry Valley... | reverse complement strand
TGCCTTAGTCAGCACGAGTTAGCCTTACATGCAGCAGCATGATGCCTTAGTCAGCACGAGTTAACCCTACATGCAGCAGCATGATACCTTCGACAGCACGAGTTAGCCATACATGCAGCAGCATGATGCCTTAGTCAGCACGAGTTAGCCTTACATGCAGCAGCATGATGCCTTAGTCAGCACGAGTTAACCCTACATGCAGCAGCATGATGCCTTCGACAACACGAGTTAGCCATACATGCAGCAGCACGATGCCTTCGACAGCACGAGTTAGCCCTACATGCAGCAGCATGATGCCTTCGGCAACAGGAGATAGCCTTACATTCAGCAGAACGATGCTTTCCGATGGATGTAGAGTTTCATTGTCATGCATTTCATAAATGAAGTCTTATTTTTTATCCAGAGTTTTCAACAATAGTAACAATAGTGTTGATAACTTCTGTTATTATCCGAAATATATTTTGCTACATTTGTCCCCTATAGCATGTTTTTAGAAATAATATTTTCTTAACATTGCGGTTTTACCGGATAAACGCTTAAAAACTACTTTTGCAGCCTGTTTCAAAAAAAAAATAACGCTATAACGGAATTAATTAATAGATCAATTTCAACAACTTAATAAAACCAACTAATCAATTTTCTAACCAAATCAACAAACCATGAAAAAACCAATTAATTTAATGCGAAGGTTCCGTTGGCAGTTTTTACTGCTAGCAATCTTTATGATGAATGTAACCCTCACTTTTGGGCAGGTTACTACTTCTGGTATTAATGGGACTATATCAGATTCAAAGGGTGAAACATTACCCGGAGCTACGGTACAGGCTGTACATATGCCTTCAGGAACAACGTATGCAACACTTACCAATGCCGACGGACGTTTTGTAATAAACAATATGAGAATTGGTGGGCCATACAAAATCACTGCAACTTTCGTGGGTTATAAAGAGCAAACAAACGAAAACCTGGTGCTTTCATTGGGTGTTTCAAGTAACCTTGATATTAAGCTGGAAGAAACCAGTTCGACAATCAGTGGTGTAGAAATCGTTGCAGTTCGCAGTGATGTATTCAGTTCTGACCGCACAGGTGCTTCAGCATCCTATAATGCAGCTAAAATCAGTATGGTTCCAACCATAGGCCGCACAATTAATGATGTAATAAAATACAATCCTTTTGGCAACGGAAGTTCGTTTGCAGGGCAGGATTCGCGTTTCAATAACTTTACTATTGACGGTTCCGTATTTAACAATGGTTTCGGACTCGGTTCATCGGCACAGGCCGGCGGACGTACAGGTACAACGGCTGTTTCGTTGGATGCGCTCGAAGAACTTCAGCTTAATATTGCGCCTTTCGATGTTCGTCTATCCGGATTCTCAGGTGCAAGTATCAACGCTGTAACTAAATCGGGTACCAACGAATTCCATGGAACTGGATATTATATTTTCCGTAATGATGGTATGGCCGGTAAAAAAGCTGACGGAAAAGATATTCAGAAAGTAACTATTGATGAAAAAACAGCCGGATTAAGTATTGGCGGACCAATCCTTAAAAATAAACTTTTCTTCTTCTTAAACGCTGAACAATTCAAAAGTAGCAATCCAGCACTGGATTGGTCATTGAACAGACCAGGTGCAACCGGAAATATTTCGCGTGTTACTGAGGCCGATATGCAGCAGTTGGCCACATTTATGCAAACTAATTTCGGCCGCGATCTTGGTGCTCTTGATGGTTTCAATAATGAAGTAAAGAGCCAGAAATTTCTTGTAAGGTTAGATTATAACATCAGTAAAATTCATAAACTTTCCATCCGTTACTCATTTCATAATTCCACAGCAGGTCAACGTATCAGCGACAGTAACAGTAGCAACACTGCAGGATTTGGCAATAGGACCAACAGGGCTGATGCTATCTCTCCTAAAAACTCAGGTTATGAGATTATGGACAATACCCGCTCCATCGCAGTTGAGTTAAATTCGAATTTTAGCAATAAAATTTCAAATAATTTTATTGCCACTTTCAATAAACAAAATGAAGATCGTAATTATCTAACGGATCAATTCCCAACTATTGATATCCTTAAAGACGGTAAAACTTATACATCCATTGGTTTCGATCCTTTTACTCCTAAAAACAAGCTGAATTACTCAACACTGAATTTAATGGATAACGTCAGCTATTATTTGGGTAATCATACTTTCACGGCAGGAGTCTCTTACGAGTATTACAAATCAAACAACGTTTTCTTCGCTTCGTCAAACGGTGTTTATGTTTACAACTCTATAGCTGATTTCGAAACTGCAGCTCTGGATTTCAAGGTTAATCCTACCAATACAGTTTCTCCTGTTCCGGTTGCACAGTATAATCTTCGTTATTCTCGTTTGCCGGGTGGTGCAGAGCCTTTGCAGGTTCTTAAAGTTTCGACCTACAGTGCTTATGCTCAGGATGAATTTAAGGTAACTCCAAAACTTACCATTGTAGGAGGTTTGAGGTTTGATATTTTCGATTATAATAATGAAACTGCAGCCGACTTTAACAATCCTATTGTTGAAGGTCTTACTTATAAGGATGAAAATGGGGATGATTACAAAATCAGCACAGGAGTTTTTCCTAAAACCAGTTTGTTGGTTTCCCCGAGGATAGGATTCAACTTTGATGTTTTAGGCAACAAGAAGCTCCAATTCCGTGGAGGTACCGGTTATTTTATTTCGCGTATACCACAGGTGTTGGTTTCGAACCAGTTAGGCAACAACGGTGTTAATACAGGTCTTATGAGCTATACTAACACTACTGCCTATCCATTCAGGACTGATCCAACACAATTCCTGCCTGCATCAAATCCTGATATCGCAACATTGCCGCGCTACGCTGTAAATGCTACCGATAACAATCTGAAGTATCCCACCATTTGGAAAACTGACTTTGCTCTTGACTACAAGCTACCATGGGGACTGATTGTAACCGGCGAATTTATTTATAACAAAACCGTTCAGGGACTGAGGTATATTGATGCAAACCTAATTGCAGCTAATCCTGCTCGTCCATTTACCGGTCCTGATACACGTGACAGATTCCCTGCATCTGGTGTAACCGGAAGCGCTGCTATCAGTACCGCCCGTTTCATCAACTCAGCCAATTCAAATGTATTTGTTCTGAAGAATACAACGGAGGGTAGTTCCTATACATTGACAGGCAAACTTGAGAAAACAATGCAAAAAGGTTTCAGTGGTTATGTTGCATACACTTATGGACAAGCAAAAGATATACAGTCGGTAGGCAGTACTGTTCAGGCTAACATGCCAACCGTGGCTGGTCAGAACTACCTTGGCGTATCCTTTGCTGATAATGATCTGAGACACCGTTTTATTGGTTTCGTAAACTATCGCATTGAATATGGTAAAAAATTAGGTGGTGCAACTATCATATCGTTAGGTGTGGTTTCGAACAGCGGAGGAAAGCTTTCATATGTACATGGTAATGACTTGAATGGTGACGGACAGACAAATGACCTGATTTATATTCCTAATCAAGCTTCAGAAATGAAATTTGCAGATATTACAAAATCATCAACAGATCCTACAGTTGTATTTTCTGCTGCACAGGAACAAGTTGCTTACGACGCATATATTGATAATAATCCATACCTGAAAACTCGTCGTGGTAGTTATGCTGAGCGCAACGGTGGCGCTTTCCCATGGCTCAACCGTGTTAACTTCTCACTTGTTCAGGAAGTTTATTTCAAAGTTGGTCCAAAGCAAATGAAGAATACCTTGCAGTTCAGGTTTGATGTTCTGAATGCAGGAAATCTGCTTAATAACAAATGGGGAGTAGGTACAGTAAGCACGACAAATGCGCCTTTGACTGTTGCATCAACAAATGCAGCCGGGCTACCTTCATACAAGTTAGCTACCCAGGTTATTAAGGATGAAAATAACGTGACTCAAACTATTCTCATAAAGGATTCATTCGTGAAGAGTATTACAATTGATAATGTTTACCAGGCTCAATTTGGCATCCGTTACATTTTCTAGTCTTCTATTAAGTTTTAAAAAGCATCTGGAACTTATATTCCGGGTGCTTTTTTTATTTGAATCAAAAGAGACCCTGCAATATGAAACACAAAAAATATCGGTTATTGCTTTTCATTATTCTTTCAATTGCTACAGTTTACAGCAATTGTTTATTTGCTCAGAATAATGGTCAGACAACTGTTATATTGTCCCTCGATGGATTTCGCTGGGATTACCCCGATAAAACAGCTACTCCAACGCTTAACCGTATAGCCAGGGAAGGCGTAAAAGCCGTTTCGCTGATTCCTTCTTTTCCATCGAAAACATTTCCTAATCACTACACCATTGCTACAGGGCTTGTTCCTGATCATCATGGAATTGTAAATAATTCCTTTTATGATTCCGCACTTCGGAAATCATTTTCACTTGGGAGCAAAAACGCAAAGTTTGACCCTGATTTCTATGGAGGAGAACCCATCTGGATTACGGCTCAGAAGCAAGATGTAAAAACGGCATGTTTCTTTTGGCCTGGTTCCGATGTAGCCATCCAGGGCAAATATCCTGATATGTGGAAAGAATACAATCAGAGCATATCTTTCATTCAACGCATTGATACCATAATTAAATGGCTCAGTTTGCCTTTGGCCCGACGCCCCAGGCTTATTATGGGCTATTACCACGAACCCGATGGAGTAGGCCATGAATATGGCCCGGATGATCCCCGTACCCTGAAAATGGTTCATGCAATCGACAGCATGACCGGCATTTTGTATGATCGGATTGAAAAACTGCCTGATGGTAAAGACATAAATTTTATAGTAGTTTCAGACCACGGAATGGGAGCAATATCATCCGATCGCAATGTAGATCTCAGAGATTATATCCCTGAATCCTGGCCGTTAAAAATAGAGGGCGGAAATCCAAATTACAACCTGTATGCGGATCCCGCCTGGGCCGATTCAATATATTCCACTCTGAAAAAAGTGGCGGGAATAAATATCTGGAAACCCAATGAAGTTCCCTTGTATCTTAATTACGGATCAAATCAAAGGGTTGGTAACCTCATTCTTGTTGCCGATTCATCCTGGAGTGTTACATTAAACCATCCGAAAAAACCATTTACCGGCGGCACGCACGGTTATGATATTCGCAATACCGATATTCACGCCATATTTTATGCAGTGGGTCCGGCCTTTAAAAGAGGTTATATTCAGCCATCCTTTCAAAATACAAATATATACCCGCTGCTGGCATTACTGCTTGGAATTAAACCGGCAGTAACCGATGGAGATCTCCAACAAGTTATTAATATGTTAAAATCCACAAAATGAAAAAGACACTTTCACTGATCAGTTTGTTAACCTGTGTTTTATTGCCGCTCATCTCGGTGTCGCAGCAGGTAGTTAATCCCTTACTTCAATCGGGACCTATGTTGGGCTACTCTGATATGCGGGAGTCGCTTATATGGGTGCAAACCACCAGTGAAGCAGAAGTTTATGCGGTATATACTGACCTTGCTGATGCCGGAGCTTCGAGACAGACCAATAAAGTAAAAACCAATAAGTATGAAGCATTTACTGCCAGGTTAATCGCCGATACTGTGGAGCCGGGACATCGTTATAGCTATGAGCTTTTCATTAATAGCAAGCTGGTTAAATTAGCTTATAAAACAGAATTTTCAACTTCGCCCATCTGGAAGTGGCGTGGCGATCCGCCTGATTTCACCATGTTAACCGGGAGCTGTGCCTATATTAACCAGGCCGAATATGACCGTCAGGGAAAGCCTTACGGCGGCGATTACAGGATTTTTACCCAAATGGCAAGCCAGAAAGCCGACTTTATGGTTTGGCTGGGTGACAACCTGTACCTGCGCGAACCCGACTGGAACACATGGACAGGGATAGTGCAAAGGAATACGCATACCCGCTCGCTACCCGAATTACAGCCATTCCTTGCTTCGACTCATCATTATGCAATATGGGACGATCACGATTACGGACCCGACAACAGCAATAAGTCATTCGCCAATAAAAATCAGACATTCGATGCTTTTAAACTTTTCTGGGGCAATCCGACCTACGGAGTTGGAGATATCAAAGGTGCAATTACTTCATTTCAATGGGGTGATGCTGATTTCTTCCTGCTCGATAACCGCTGGTACCGCGATGCTGATGAGATCAATAGGGATAATAAAACAATGTTGGGAGAGAAACAACTTGGCTGGCTGCTCGAAAGCCTGGTTACAAGCAAAGCAACCTATAAAATTGTGGCAATGGGTGGGCAGTTTCTGTCGGATGCAAGCTCGAATGTGGAAGCATACTCCGCCAGTGGTTTTGATAAGGAGCGTGAACAAATCATCAGCTTTATATACCAGTACAATATTAAAAATGTAATTTTTATTACCGGGGATGTTCACTTTTCTGAAATATCAGTCCTGAAACAGGAAAACAAACCGGCCATTTATGATTTCACATTTTCAACCATGACTGCAGGTGTTAATACAAAAGGCGACACCTGGAAAAACACCTTCCGGGTGCCGGGAACAGTAGTTATGGAGCACAATTATGGAATGATCCGCTTCAGCGGCCCGGCAAAAGCACGGAAACTGAATGTAAGCTGCTTTAACTCCGATAATAAGAAAATGTGGGAACAGGTTTTTGGGCAGGAATAAACTGCAAAACTAAAAAAATGTATTATCGCCAGGCAGGATAAGATGTTTATTTTAACCTCTTTATAATTCTCAGGCTATGCGTGTATGCTCCCTGATCAGCACTAAAAATACCGTTGTGATCTATCATGTCAATTTTCACCTTTCCTGAGGCATGAAGTATTTTTCCCGGTACAACTATGATGCCCACATGTATTATTTCACCGGCCGGATTATCGAAAAAAGCGAGGTCGCCGGGAACCATCTCATCAACAAAATCAATAACCTCGGCTTTTGCCAGTGCCTGTTGAGCTGCATCTCGTGGCATGTTAAATCCACAACTGTGATACACAACCTGCACCAGTCCCGAACAGTCGATACCCATAATGCTGCGACCTCCCCATAAATATGGCGTATTCAGATAATATATGGCAGTGGCGGCTATTTTCGATGCATTAAATTTCTTCGGAATTGCTTTGCCCTTGTTGATAGTTGTATAAGTCTTATCTCCGAGATGAAAAGTGTTATTGCTTAATAATGGCAAATTACATCCTTTACCAAGTAAGAGAAAGGTGCTGTCGTTTTTGCAATAGCATTCGGCTATCTTTTCAACCACAATATGATTCAGACTGTTGTGTATTTTTTCAATAAATTCATCGGTTACTATTAACGATTGTTTCCTGTCGATCCAGCCTTCATAATTGTCAAGATGAAGCCGGATGAGCAGCCAATTTCCCCTTTCTTCGAGTATACTGAAAGTTTCACCAAATAAAATTTGGGTCATCATTTCACTCCGATCCGAAGGTTCAAACCGCACCGGAACTTGCGACAAGGGGCATATTGCGTTCATAATCATTTAGATAAAGAGCTTTATATGGGTTTGGCCACGAAAAACCGGGCGAAAATTGACCCATTCAATAGTCAAAGATAGTAATTGGCGGTTTGAAAACAAAAATTCATATATTCGTATGCTCTATTCCGGGATGATGAAGTTACATATTAGCAAGAGGCAATGGCGTAATTATTACCAGGTGAACAAGATATTCCTGTTCCTGGTAACGTTGGTTATTTTGTTGGCTTTATTCCCGCGCGAAGGGAAATTTAAATACGAGTTTCAACGTGGGAAACCCTGGCAGCATGAGGATCTTATTGCCCCTTTTGATTTTGCAATCCTAAAGCCGCAGCCAGAATTACAGAAAGAACGCAAAACTGCTTTGTCGGAGGCATACTTCTTTTTCAGGGTTGATAACAACAAGATTGAATATGCAAAAAGCGATTTTCTGGCACGTTTGGACAGGGAAGGGCCGAAGATTGCAACCCAGCAGAAGGAATTGATTATTAAGACAGGCTTTTCTTTACTCGACAGCATCTATAAAAAGGGGATTATAGAAATGATTCCTGAACTTGAAAAGAAAAATCCAGATTTTAAAATAGCTGTATTAGACGCAAATGTTGCCAGGATTGTTCCTGTAAACAGTTTATTCACAATCAGTAAAGCAAACGAGTATATTTTGCTTAACCTGCCCAATGCGCAGGGCGTTGACAGTAAATTTATACTGCCCTTGTTACAGGCGACTATCATGCAAAATGTTTTATTCGACGAAGAATTAAGCCTCACCCAGCGTGAACAGTCGCTAACCGCGATTTCGATTACACGTGGAATGGTGCAGAAAGGTGAGCGAATAATAGCCAAAGGAGAACTTGTAAATGAATCGAAATTTCAACAACTGGAATCGCTCCGGCTCGAATTTGAATCGAAATCAGGCTCAGGATATAATTTTAAGATGATACTTCTTGGCAGGTTTATCCTGATCTCGATGGCGCTTCTGGTGTTTGGGCTCTTTTTATTTACATTCCGGCATGATATCTACTCCGAAAACCGGAATATAGTTCTGATGCTTTTACTGATCACGATCATGGTTTCATTCACCACATTTGTAATGAATATGAATGTTTCGTATATCATGGCTGTCCCTATTTGCCTGGTTCCTATTATCGTCAGGACTTTTTATGATACCCGCCTTGCCCTGTTCGTTCACATTATTACCATTATTGTCCTCGGTTTCCTGGTTCCCAATAGCTTTGAATTCCTGTTTATGCAGCTCATCACCGGCATAATTACAATTATCAGCATCGTACGCCTGCATCACCGCTCGCAGTTTTTCTTTACATCACTGATGATCATGGTTTCGTATTCTGTTATTTATATTGGGATGACACTCATGCAGGAAGGATCAATTGAGCAGATAAGCCGGATAAATTTTGTAATGTTTGGCATCAGCGCTTTGCTAACCCTGTTTTCGTACCCGCTAATTTATCTTTTCGAGCGGTTATTCGGAATGGTCACGGATGTTTCGCTTATCGAATTGTCGGATACCAATTCAAAACTGCTACGTGAACTCGCCATTACCACACCGGGAACTTTTCAGCATTCGCTTATTGTTTCTAATATTGCTGAAGAGGCTGCACGTGCCATTGGCGCAAATTCCTTACTTGCACGCACTGGTGCGCTATATCACGATATAGGGAAAATGGATATGCCAATGTATTTTATCGAAAACCAGTCGGGAGGCATTAATCCGCACGATGACCTTTCGTATGAGGAAAGTGCGCGGATAATTACCGGGCATGTGATACGTGGGATTGAGAGAGCAAGGCTGAATAAGCTTCCGGAAGCAATTATTGATTTTATCCGAACCCATCACGGTACCCGGTTAACACAGTATTTTTACAATAAATTCAAACAGGAGGCCGAAGGTGAGCCGTTTGATGAAACCCCATTCCGGTACCGTGGACCAATACCGTTCTCGAAAGAAACGTCAATATTGATGATGGCCGATTCCATCGAAGCTGCTTCCCGTGCCCTGAAAGCGCCGACGGAACAGGAAGTCAGCGATTTGGTCGAACGTCTGATCGACAATCAGATGGATCAAAAGCAGTTCCGTAACTCGTTGCTTACATTAAAAGATATTTCTACGATTAAGAAAATAATAAAAAGGAAACTACTCAGTATTTATCACATCAGGATTGAATATCCTTCGTCGCATTGATTTGCATTTCAAAGGATAGTTTCAGATTGGCCAGGTAATGATATGCAGCTGGTCCGAGATTGAAAATCAAATCCAAAATACTCAGATCCGATATAAATCCGGTATTTTCTTCAAATGCCTGCATGTACCTTTGAAATTCTATGGCAATACCCGGCTGTCGGTTTGTTTTGGGATGAAAACTATTCCACAAATCACAAGTCGCCGGAGTTATCTCATAATTTGTCGAGTAGGAAATTTTCAACGTATTGATTTGCATTGCCTTCAATAGCTTTTCGAAGATTTCCATATTTAGATCAATAAGGCGTTCGTGCTTTTTGAAAAATACCGGTTCAAAAAGATCGCGGTAATACAGGAAGTAGGGTGATTTGTTATATGCAGTTATAATTGACCTCCAGTGAAGTAATTGCCAGTTTCCCGAATTATCAATCTGAATATCACAGGTTTTAGTATGATTGCCGTTTACTCGTTTTACAGGAACCGTCAGGCTCAATATTCCGGATGAGGTTGCAATGTTGCAGCGGTTACGGAAAGTTTGTTTCGGATAGGTTTCGTGAATTTCAATTACTGTACTTTCTGATTGCAATGCAGCAGCCATCCATGAAATAGGAGGGAAGTAAGCCGTTGAAAGCAGGATGGATTGCATACCTTGTTTTTTGCAAAAGTACTAAAAAGAAAAAGGGCAGCCAATCAGGCCGCCCTTCCTAAAATATTGTTTATTGAATTAGTTGGATGGAAGCAATACCTCATTAATGGCATCCG
>Ga0136636_10002777_pt1 | contig 10464 bp, 3 predicted proteins | sample AntDrymUQ8522106_2_FD_104653 | JGI IMG/M metagenome (GOLD analysis project Ga0136636, IMG submission 104653) | Polar desert sand microbial communities from Dry Valleys, Antarctica - metaG UQ852 (21.06) | ecosystem: Environmental > Terrestrial > Soil > Desert | place: Antarctica: Dry Valley... | reverse complement strand
GCTGGCGACCGAGCCGGCCCCGGAGACGATGTTGGTGACCACGCCCCGCGTCGAGCCGCCGTCGGCGTCGCCCAGGAGCCCGTCGCCGCCCGAGCGCGGCAGGTTGTAGCTCGACAGGCTCGAGACGATGGGCAGGTCGGACGAGACGCGGACGCCGAACTTGCCCGAGCGGACGACGCGGGAATCCGCGTCGAAGTTGATGCCGCCGCGGCGGAGGCCCGGGACGGACTGGGTGAAGCTGGCGGTCTGACCGTCGGCGTAGAACAGCGTGACCGTCACGTTGGCCGCGACGGAGCCGGGGTTGTAAAAGAGCATGAAGTCGCGGAAGTTGTTGCGGTCCTTGTTGGCCTCGGCGAAGGTCCAGATCGTGGACGTGCGGTCGGAGAAGCTCTCGCCGATCGACGCGCTGAAGTCGTAGTGGCTGAACGTCGCGCCCAGCCTGGCCGTCGACTGCACCTCGAGGGCGTAGGGAACGCCGACGCGGACCAGCGAGCCGGCCTGGTTGGCCCGCGTCGAGATCGTCACGCCGCCGCGGCTGTTGGCCGGGATCGTGCCCGTCGCGATCGGGGTGTTGGGGTTAGCGCCCGTCTCGTAGCGGGCGAAGATCTGGTAGTCGACGGCGAACGCGTTGGAGTTGACCAGCGGGACAAACTCGTCGATCGTCGAGCCGGCGAAGCCTTCGGGGAAGTAGAGGAAGTTGGTCGTCGGCTGGGTCGCGATGCGGAGGGTGTACGACCCCGTCGCGCTGCCGATGGGCTCGGCGAGCAGGAAGTAGGTCTCGCCGGCCACGCCCGTGAAGCGGATGACCGCCGAGGCGCCCGGGCCGCCCGCCGCGTCCTGCTGGATGAGCGAGAAGCTCGAGTTGAAGACCCTGAGCTGCCCGTCGACCAGCCCGCCCGCGGGCGTGTTGAGCTGGATGTCGACCTGGCCGCTCGCGGCCGGGGTGAACTTGAAGAGGTCGGTATCGCCCGCGAAGTTGATGATGCCGCCGATGGCCCCCGCGCCCGAGCGGGCCTCGAGGCCGATCTGGGCCGCGTCGTTCCACTCGCCCGCGTTGGGGAAGTCGTCGGGCTGCCCGCCGCCGCCGCCGCCGCCCGGCAGCGTACCGACGACCGTGACGGTGTACCCGCCGACGGCGCTGACGCCCGAGGCACTGTCGGCGGCGCCGACCAGCACGTAGAAGAGCTGGCCCGCCGCCGTCGGGTTGATGACCAGCGTCGCCGAGTCGCCGTTGCCGTTGACCACGCCGATCTGGCCCTGCGCGGCGTTGAAGACGGTGATCTTGGGGTTGAGCGACGAGCCGGGGGTGGTCACGCGGATGGTGGCCTGCCCGGCGGCGAGGCTGGTGAAGCGGAACAGGTCGGTGTCGCTGGTGGGAACCAGAACGCCCGTGCCCGTGCCCACGCCGCTGGTGCCGTTGAGCGTGATGGTGTCGTTGACGCCCACGGACCCGAAGTCGCCCGCGTTGGGGTGGTCGTCGACGGGCTCGGTGGCGAGCGCGAGGCTGTAGGCCCCGGTGTCGCCCGCGCCCGGCGTCGCCGTCGCGTCGGCACGCACGAGCAGGTAGTACTGCGTGTTCTGCACCACGCTGGGGAGCGTGATGGTGATCGGCCCGGCCGTCGTGCCCGAGCGAACGACGCCCGCGAGCGCGACGTTGTTGTTGTCAAGAACCAGGATGTCCAGCAGCAGCGTCGAGCCCGATGCGCGGGCCAGCGTGACCGTCGCCCGCCCGGTGGCCGGCGCGGTGAAGCGGAACAGGTCGTCGTCGCCGGCGAGCTGGATCCCGCCGGCAGCCGAGCCGGCCCCGGTGAAGTTCACGTTGTCGAACCCGACGTTGATCGTCGTGCTCAGGGGGAAGTCGATGCGGTTGGGGTGGTCGTCGGTCGGCGCGACGTTGACGGCGAGGCTGTAGCGGCCGAAGTCCGAGTCGAAGCTCGCGCCCTCGACGATCACGTAGTAGTCGCGGCCCGGCGTGACCGAGAAGCTCACGCGGGAGTTGTTGTCCGTCCCCGACAGGTCGTCGTTCTCGGCGATCTTCAGGAACACGTCGTTGCCCGCGCCGTCCCTGGAGATCTCGTAGACCCGCACGAACGGGTTGAGCGTCGCGTCGATCTTGTTGACCACCAGCGTCGCGATCTCGAAGCTCTCGGCCGTGAACTTGTAGATGTCCGCGTCGCTCGGGGCGTCGATCCGCCCGCGGGCCGCGTCCACCGCGCCCGATGTGCCGGGCAGCCCGAAAACGCCCAGGAACCGGTTGAGCTGCAGCCCCGCAGCGTTGGCCCAGCCGGCCCGGTCGGGATTGTCGATCTGGTTGTACGTCCCGTTCGAGAACGGCTGGTCGTCGGTCTGGGCCGGGGCCGTGATGCCCAGCGTGTAGGTGCCCTGCGTGCTCCCGCCGTCGACGACAATGAAGAACCGGTCGCCCTGGCTCGCCTGGAACTGCACGTTGGAGATCACGCCCGCGCCGCCCGCGGCGGTCGCCACCTGGTTGTTGGTCACGTCGAACACCCGCACCCGGCCCGCCAGCGCCGGGTTGGTCGGCGTGAGCCGCAGATTGACCTGCCCGCGGGCCTCGGCGATATAGATGAACGAGTCGGCGTCCTGCGGGTTCGGGAAGGGGCCGCCCGGCAGATTGCGGAGCTCGCCGTTGATGCTGCCGCCGCCGGTCCGCGTGTCGATCGGGATGTGCGTCCCGTCGACCCCGTTGAACAGCTGCTGGAACTGCGTGTTGGGCCAGTGGTCGTCGGTGCCGTTGAGGCTCGGGGTGGTGCTCAGCGTCAGGTCGTAGGCGCCGGTGGCGAACCGCCAGTCGACCAGATCGGGCGTGGACAGGAACGTCCCGAGGAACGCGCTCTCGACCTGCACGAAGTAGACGTTGCCGCGCCGGACGTTGATGACCAGCCGCGGGTCGTCGTGCGTGTACGTGCGAATCCCGTTCTCCAGCGGGTCGGGCTGCGTCGCGGCGTCGCGCACCTGGAACGCGTCGGCGAAGCCGTTGACCGCGTCGTTGCGATTGGCGAAGCCCAGCTGCACGAAGTCGTTGTTGTAGACACGGATCGCCCCGTGCAGCGGGCTGTTGATCCGCTTGCTCAGCGGGACATTGGTCCCCTGGCCCGTGACGGTGTTGGTCAGGATCTGCTGATAAGCGCGGGTAATGTCCTTGGTCGCCAGGCGGACCTCGACGGTCCCGTCGTTAGGCGCGCGGAACTGGAACAGGTGCGTATCGCCCACGCGCGCCAGCACCGGCGAATCCCACAGCTCGCGACGAGCGATCCCCGCGGCCGTTATCGGATACGAACGCGTCGAATACGCGCTCGGGTTCGCCGCGTTGAGCGGGTCGCGGAACGCGCGGCCGCGGCCCGACCCCTCGATGGTGATCTCCGGGGCGTTGCCAAACTGCCCGGCGCCCGGGGGCTGCCGGTACGTCCCGTTCGAGTCGGGGAACACGCCCGAGTTCTCGAGCGCGGGGATCTGCGGCGGGAGCGCATCGGTCGTCACCGTCAGGGTGTACCGGCCGGTGCCGGTGTCCTGCTCGTTGCTCACCTCGATGTAATAAACCTCGCCGCCCCAGAGCGCCAATCGCACGAACGGCGCACCGGTCTGCTGATACCCGGGGTTGGTCGGTGCGGCCTGGAACAAGGGCGTCAGCGACGGGTCGTTGGAGCCCGACGGGTTGGGATCCTGGGTCACCGGGTTCAGGAACTGGTTGGTCCAGATGACGTTGAAGTTCGAATCAAAGACTCGGATCTCGCCGTTGAACCGGGCCTCGGCCGTCGGCGCAAGAACGATCGACACGCCCGAGCCGGCCCGCTCGCCGCGGTCCCACCTGACGGCGACGTTGTCGTTGAACGGCAGGATCACGTTCACGGACACGGGCGTGCCGGGCGCCTGGCCCGGGGCCAGCCCCTGCGTGCCCGTCCCAAGCGCCTCCCACACGAAGACCGCCGGGTTGGTCAGGTCGATCCGCAGCCGCGAGATCCCGAAGATGTCGTCGGTCCCGTTGACCTGCGTGAAGTCGCCGCCGATATAGACCGTCGGCACCAGCGAGGGCGAGCCGTCGGCGTTGACCGCCTGCGGGAAGCCGGGGGCCTGGGGGTTGAACACCGAGATCGTGCGGATCGTGGCGTTGGTCTGCACGAACGTCTGGGCGGCCGTCTGGTTGCCCCCGTCGGTGTCGAGCTTGATCCGCAGCAGGCCCTGCTGCGCGTTGGCTCCGGCACCTCCGATGAGCAGCACCTCGTCCTCGGCGTCGCCGGCCTCGACCCGCCCGCCGTTGATCGCCGGCAGGATCCAGTTGGCCAGGGCGTTGACCTGCGTCGCCGCCGCACCGATATTGACGTAGCGGCCGCTGCCGAAGAACCCGTTGCCCGCGACCCCGCCCGCGGGCAGGAAGTCGGCGTTGCGGGAGTAGTCGTACGCGACCAGGTTGGTCACCGTCAGCGCGTTGGCCCCGCCGGCCCCCGCCCCGGTGATCGAGCCGCCGATGATGAGCCGGCGCGGGATCTGCGTGTCCGTCGGCAACGTGCCCGCCGCATTGCTGGTGATGCGGGGCTCGGTACCCGTGCTGTCCCAGGTCGTCAGAGCCCGCACCACGCCCGTTACGCCGTAGCCCACCGGCTGGGCCGTGCCCACCGTGACGGGCGGGCCGGCCTGGCCCAGCGTGACGGTGTAGCGATTGGGAAGGCCCTCGGTGATCAGGCGCGACGTGATGTCCGTCGCGCCGTTGGTGCCGTACCGCGCCAGGTTGTTGATCACCACCGCCCCGCCGTTGGGGCTCAGGGGCGCCCCGGTCGTCTGGTTCACGCGCGTGGGCTCGAAGACGGTGTTGCCCGTCGTGAACCGACCGCCGTAGTAGAGGCTCAGCGGCACGTCCACCGGCGTCGTCGGCGCCGTGCCCGGCCCGCCCGCGACCGCCGGCTGGAACGCCGCCGGGGTCGGCGGGTCCCAGAGCGTCATCGCGAACACCGCGGGGTTGGCCCCGCCGGTGACGCCCGCGCCCATGCGATCTGCGCCGATCACACCGCCGAACGAAACGAGCCCGACGATGTTGTTGACCGCGGCGCCGCTGTTCACAACAAACGGGATGCCGGGCACGGCCGTGAACGAGCCGCCGACATACAGCTCAGGCGCAACGATGTTGGCCTGAAGGTTGGCTGGCCGCACATCGCCGGCCGCCAGGCTGAAGACCGTGCCGTTGATGCCGATCGGCGTGTCCGACGTGGTCGTCAGCGGATCGGTGCTCCAGACGTAGAAACCGGTCTGCGCGTTGAAGACGCGGAAGGCGATGTTCTGGGCCGGGTCGCCGTTAACCTCGGTGAACGACCCGCCGACCGCCAGCACGGGCGGGGCCCCGCCGTCGCCATCGACGTCCCAGGACGCCATTGCGAAGATAGTCCCGTTGAAGCTGGTGCCCACGGCCGCATCAAGGCCCGCCGGGAACCAGCGTCCCGCGTCGAACAGGCCGATGTTGTTGCTGGGGTACTGCGTGCCGGTGCGAGGGTCGGTGCCCGCGTTGGCGAAGTTGCCGCCGACGTAGATCGGGTTCGGCTGATTGCCGTCCTCGCCCGCAAACGTATCGAGCTGGTTGACGGGCGCGGTGAACTGGAACAAATCGGTGTCGGTCCCGCCCTGCACGCGGCCACGACCAACCGCCGTCTGCTTCCAGTTGCTGTCTCGCTGCTGATTGCCCTCCGCGTCGACCGGGCGGAACGGAGCGTTGAAACGCAGCGGTGTCGCCTGGCCCAACAGAAACAGGTTCGGGCCCGCGGGCGTGTTGATGTGGTCGTCAACCGGGATCGCCGGGTCGTTGGTGTGATGAGCCTCGACGAACACCCGGAACGCGCCGTTGGCCGCGTTGTCGAAGCCCTCGACCACCAGGTAGTACGTCTGGCCGCCCACAACCGCGATCTGGAGCTCGGCCGAGCCGTCGCCCTTGTTGAAGTCGATCGAGTTGCCCTGCGCGTCGTAGAGCCGCATCGCCGGCTGCGGCAGGGCGGCCACCTGCTCGAGCCCGCGCGCCGCCGCCTGCGCCAAGACCGTCACGATCGCCAGGCCCGTGCCCTGCGCCGTGAAGCGGAAGAGCTGCGAATCCGTGCCCGTCCGGTCAGCGCCCGGCCCGCGAAGAACCATGTTCGACCACGGCGCGTTCGGGTTGTCGCTCGCCGTCACCGCCCTGCCCGTCTGGCCTTGGCGGATCACGTCATCGATATCGATCTCGCTGGCCGCGAACCGCGCAATGAGCTGGAACTGCCCGGTCGACTGGCCCGGGGGCGTGGCCCGCAGGTCGTCGGCCCGGACGCGGATGTAGTACGTCGTCTGCCTGCTCGTCAGCAGCGTGGTGAACGAGTCGGTCTGCCGGCCCGCGTCCGTGTCGCCCGCCAGCCGCTGCACCACGCCAAGCGTGTTGCCCGTGGAATACACGTCCAGGTGCGGGTTGAGCGCCGTTGTGTTCTCGGCGATTGCCATGAACGACGCGAGCGACGAGAACCGGGCCAGGTTCGGCGTCGTGACGCGGTAGACGATGTCCTCCTGCCGCGTCGTGAGCGTGTTGTCCGAGAAGGCCCGCCCGAAGTCGATGTTTGGAATGGTCACGCCGTTCTGCACGACGTCGGGGTCCTGGTTCACGCTCAGCTCGACGCTCGCCGCGTCGATCTTGACGATGTACGTGCCCGTCGCCGTACGGCCGGTGATCGGCGCTGCATCGGCCCGCACGCGGATGTAGTACGTCGCCCCGACGTCCCCTTCAAAGCCCACCCAGCCGTCGGGCGACCGCTGCAGGACCGGCACCGTCGCCGGGTTGTTGGCCAGACCGACCGACAGGCTCCCGTTGTTCCCGCCCGAGGCGATGAGCGTTCCCGAGGCGTTGTAAACCTCGATGAAGGTGTCCAGCGTCGACACCACTCCCGTCGTATCGGCCAGAACGCTGACGAAGTCGCGCGTCCGGCCGCCGGTGGTCGGGACCACGAACCGGAACAGGTCGCCCGGATCGCCCGCCAGGATCTCGCCGTTGGACTGGGCTCGACCGCGCAGCGGGTTCGTCGCCGCCGGACCGATGTCGGCCGTCAACAGCGTCGATGCCGGACTGGTCGTCCAGGGCACCGGCAGGCTGGGGTGATCCCCCGCCAGCATCACGCGCCCTTCCAGCGCAAGCAGCTCGTTCAGCCCAAGGTTGTGCCGCCGCGGCTCCGACCGGCCTGTTGGCTCCGCGCGGCCCGCGGCCCGCGCCATCCGGGCGGCCCGACGACCGAGCATGGCCCGGATCGTCGCCAGGGCAGAAGAAGTCGTCGAACGCTCACCACCAGCAATCGCTTCGGTCATCCTCGGGCTCCAAACCAATCCGAGTCTGTCGGTCTTCGTGGACGCACAAGCAGCCAACACGGGCAAACCATCCATCACATCTTGGCCACAGCCTCGCCGGGAACACCGGCAATCCCGTCGCCACCACCACCCCCCTCACCACCCTGCCCGGCAAACCTCTCTCCCGGCCCACCCCAGCCGATCAACACACGTTCAAGCCCCCGCCCGGAAGGGCTTTACACTGTACCGCAAATCGCTTCGATTCGCCGTCCCTCAAGGGCAGGTTCCCCATCCTCCCAGTTGGGGACTGGTTGGGGGGGGGTCGATTGTGGACACCCTCGGCGTCCCGAGCAAGTCGCCCGAAGAGCGCGTCGCTGGTTTTCTACGATCCCCGGCTCCCGGCCCTGCCCGCCCGCCGCATTTGCCGACGCAGATTGTCGGTTGTCCGTCACCGGGCGGCCTGGATTGGTCGCTCACCCATCGCACACCGCACCGCGCCCTCCGCAAGCAGCTGCGTCGAGTCGTACAGCGGCAGCGGGCAGCAGTCGGGCGTCACGATCAGCGGGATCTCCGTGCTGGCCAGAATCACCCCCTCGCACCCAAGGGTTCCCAGCCGCTCGATCACCCGGATGACCACTTTGGTCGATTCCGGCCGCGACACGCCGTAGAGCAGCTCCCGGAAGATGATCGCATCGATCTGTTCGGCCTCCTCGGGATCCGGGACCAGCACCTGCACGCCCTTGAGCCCAAGGTGCGTCTGGTACGTCGAGCCGTACGTGACCATCTTGGTCCCGATCAGCCCGACCATCCTCCGCTTGTCCGCCACCACCGCCTCGCTGACCAGGTCCGTCATCGTCAGCCAAGGCACGGCCGACTCGTGCTCGGCCAGGTGTACACCGTGCTGCATCAGGTTGTCGGGCACGATGCAGAACTCCGCACCCGCGCCCGCCAGCACCTTGGCCGACGACGCAAGGAGCGCCCCGACCGTGTGCCAGTCGTCCTTCAACACCGCCGCGACGTATCGCTCCAGCGGAAGATTGTGCAGCGTCACCACGGGATGCCCGTGATCGCCCAGCCGCTGGGCCGCGTACCGGAAGATGTCGCGATAGCACAGCGCCGAGCCTTCCGGGCTGCAGGCCACGATGCCGATGTGCTTGGGCACGCTGACGCCTCCGACCTCACCCTGGACCCACCGTCCCCCGATCCGCCGCGATAGTAGTCGAAGCCCGGGACTCGTCGGCGGTACCCTCCCGGCGATGGACGATCCCTTTTCGCTCTTGGGCCTTCCCCGCCGGTATGCCCTCGACCGGGCCGCGCTGGAATCGGCGTATCTCTCGCGCTCCGCGGCCTTCCATCCCGACGTGGTTGGCGATTCCTCCTTTGCCCCCGACGATCGGTCCGCCGAGCTCAACCAGGCCCGGCAGACGCTGCAGGACCCCGAGCGGCGGGCCGTCGCGCTCTGGTCTCTGCTGGTCGCCGCCGCGGGTAATGTCGTGAAGCCGGACGAAAAGGCCCTCCCGCCCGGGTTCCTGCTTCAGGTGATGCAGTGGCGCGAGGAGCTCGACGAGGCGCGGGCCAGCCGCGACGCCGCGTCGCTTGCTGCCTTCGAGCGGCTGGCCGAGGCCCGCCGGGCCGAGCACGAACTCGCCGTGGCGGCCCTGTTCGGCAAGGCCACGAGCACGCCGCCGCCCGCGACGCTCGACGCCTTGCTCGGGCAGATCCGGCTGGAACTCAACGCGTGGCGGTACACCGAGCGGCTGCTTGAACAGCTCGATGGGTGATTTTAAGCCCCCCACTCCCACCCGCACCCAGACTGGAGAGGAATCGTGGTTGAGATCCGAAACGCTCGTCTGTGATTGTCTTCTGTCGCTTGGGTTCGTCCGAGTTCCTGCCTCGTTTCGTCAGTTCCAGCTCACGCCCTTGGGGGCCTCGACGGTCCGCTGCGGGGCGGCCTTCTCCAGCAGGCGCTGCAGGGCCATGAGCTCGGTTGACACCATGGCCGCCCGCTCGACCGGATCTTCGCTGGCCAAGAGGCGGTATCGCTGCTCCTGATCGGTTAGAAAGCGGTTTCCGAGGATCTCTACGAGGACGTCCATCGGGATTTGCTCGTCGCTCAGGAGCCGGACGAACTCGTCGGCGTCGCGGAGGTCGTGCAGCCGGTCGTGCTCCATCGCGTGCCGGAGCCGCCGCCGGAATGGCCGGAGCCGGGGCTCGTCGGCGTGGGCACTCGCCGCGCTGTCCGCGTCCCCGGCATCTCCAGCTCCCGAACCCGCCGCGCTCATGCCTGCGCTGACGCCCAATGGCTCGAGGATGGCCCGGCGGTATGGCCGCTCTGGGTCGTCCGACAGTTCCCGCACGATCCTGGCCCGGCATAGCCCTTGCACGATCAGCAGGTATCTGCCGTCGTCGGTCTGCTCGCATCGAAGCACCTGCCCAACGCAAACTACTGGCCGAAGCGCCGGCCGGCCGTGGTAGGTCGTTTTCCACTCGTCGCCCTCGAAGACCGCCATGGCGAACTGTTTGGCACCCCGCATCACGTCCCGCACCATCTCGCGGTATCGCGGCTCGAAGACGTGGAGCATGAACGGCGAGTGCGGCATGAGCACGACGCCGTTGAGCGGGAACAGGGCCATAGGCCGCCCGAAGTTGACTTCGAAGGTGCTGGGGGGCGGCTCCGGGCCGTCGGGCCCGTTCGCGTCGTCCTCGAATTCTGGGTCGTCGGCCATTGCTGAGAGGATAGGGAGCGGGACATGAAGCCGGGCCGCGTTTACGGGCCCGGGAATCTGCCTATCCGGCACCTGCGACGGCGGCTGCGGGGCGGAGCCGTTTATCGCCGAGTCGATCGACTTTGGTGCCAACTCCTCCCGAGGGGGGCGGGGCGGGGTAGATCGGCGGCTCGAGACGGCGGCGCGGCCGATCGGCGTTGGGGGCTGTGCCGATGGACGGCCCGGAAGCAGACACTGCTCGCTCGGAGCCGCGGTCGGTGGACCGACCGGCGTGGATGGGATGGGTGGCCGGAGGTAGAGGCTGGCCGACGCCGGATGGGCCGGAGGCGAGCGGCTCCCGAGGCACGGGTTCGGTGTCGCGTGGGCGGGGGGCGGGGACGGGCGTCGCTCGAGCAGGGACGCGGCTCAGGGGCTCGCGCGGGGGCGGGGGCCGGGTCGGGGG
>Ga0136636_10002776_pt1 | contig 10465 bp, 11 predicted proteins | sample AntDrymUQ8522106_2_FD_104653 | JGI IMG/M metagenome (GOLD analysis project Ga0136636, IMG submission 104653) | Polar desert sand microbial communities from Dry Valleys, Antarctica - metaG UQ852 (21.06) | ecosystem: Environmental > Terrestrial > Soil > Desert | place: Antarctica: Dry Valley... | reverse complement strand
CCTATCATGATAATACCCTTTGTGTCAGCATCTTCCATAAACAGTTTAATGGCATCCAGTGTAGTTGTTCCAACAATTGGATCTCCTCCGATGCCAATGCAGGTTGACTGTCCAAGTCCTGCTTTGGTGACCTGATCCACAGCTTCATATGTTAAAGTTCCACTTCGGGAAACGATGCCAATATTCCCCTTTTTATGAATAAATCCAGGCATAATTCCAACTTTTGCTTCGCCAGGAGTAATAATACCTGGGCAATTTGGCCCGATAAGGCGGGATTTTTTATCAGTCAGGTATTCCTTAACTTTTACCATGTCAGAAACAGGAATTCCCTCAGTAATGCAGATTATTAACTTAATACCAGCATTGGCAGCTTCCATAATTGCATCTGCAGCAAAGGCTGGAGGCACAAAAATAACTGAAGTGTCAGCTCCTGCTTTTAGAACCGCTTCTTCAACAGTATTAAAAACTGGTCTGCCTATATGCTCCTGTCCTCCTTTTCCAGGGGTAACTCCACCAACTACATTTGTTCCGTATTCAATCATCTGCTGTGCATGAAATGTACCTTCTGTACCTGTAAATCCCTGCACAATGACTTTTGATTCTTTATTAAGTAAAACGCTCATGAAATAATTTTTAAATAAAATTATTAGTACTTTTCCTGAATAAATCAGATGTGCAAACATAAGAATTTCCCCTTTATAATGGTAAATTCATCTATTTAAATATATCTTGGTTCTTTAGGGTATTATTTCAATAGTTTTAAATAATTAATTATGAGATATTTACATTTTTTAAGACTGTTCTTAGTTATTATTCTGACAACTTCTATAGGTATGGTAAATGCTCAGGATATACAAATCTGTAAAGTTCTGAGTCCTGAATTATCCGGTGAATACACTGGAGGATGCAAAAAAGGACTAGCTGATGGGATTGGCAAAGCCATTGGAACAGATAGTTATTCAGGTTCTTTTAAGAAGGGATTTCCAAATGGTAAAGGAACATATAATTATGCATCCGGAGCAATTTACGAAGGGATGTTTGTAAATGGAAAACGTAATGGTCAAGGTAAATTAACTTATATGAATGAAGAGAAAAAGGTTACACAGGATGGAATCTGGAAGGAAGACAATTATATTGGAGTAAAACCCGAACCTGCCTATGAAATCATAAGGAAAGAAAACATTTTGAGGTATTCATTTGTAAAAACTAGTGACCCCCGAAATATGGTAATGATAAAGCTTATAAGAAACGGAATCGCTATATATCCTGATAATTTATTACTCAGCAGTTCAGGTGGATCTGTTATTCAGCAAAGATCTTTTACTGGCTTTGAGCAGTTGCAATATCCATTTTCAGGAAACATCAAATACAGCCTGCTTACTCCTTTTAATAATTCCTATGTGGATTATGAACTTGATTTTTTAATTAGGGAAGCAGGTAGTTGGGAAATAACATTAAGTCATTAATTATTGTCGTTTTATGATTTTTGAAACTACAATCTGTGCGTCAGCTACTTCTGGTTTGGGCGCAATAAATATTTTAAGACTTTCAGGTCCTGACTCATTTTCTATTGTTGATCGCATCTTCAAATCACGGAGTAAAAAGCTTCTTTCTGAAATGAAGGGTAATACCATTCAATTCGGTGAAATTGTAAGTGATATAGAAGTTATTGATGAAGTGCTGATTTCAGTTTTCAAAAACCCTCATTCCTATACTGGGGAAGATAGTCTTGAGATATCTTGCCATGCTTCCCCCTATATCCAGAAGCGGATTTTGGAATTATTGGTGTTAAATGGAGCTAAACTTGCAGGTCCGGGAGAATTTACCCAACGCGCATTTCTAAATGGTAAGATGGATCTCGCACAAGCTGAGGCTGTTGCGGACTTAATTGCATCGGAAAACCGTTCATCACATCGTATCGCAATAAATCAGATGAGAGGTGGATTCTCCAAAGAACTTTCTGATCTTCGGAAAGAGCTTCTTCATTTCACGTCAATGATTGAGCTTGAACTCGATTTTAGTGAAGAAGATGTTGAATTTGCAAATCGAAAGGAGCTTAATTTATTGGTTGTTAATATGATGAGAAAAGTTGAAGGCTTAATTGGATCCTTTAGAAACGGTAATGTAATAAAAAATGGTGTGCCAGTGGCAATTATTGGTAAACCAAATGTAGGTAAATCTAGTCTGTTGAATCGCTTACTTAAGGATGATAAGGCAATTGTTTCTGAAATTGCAGGTACAACACGCGATTCAATTGAAGATACGGTACAGATTGAGGATATTGTTTTTCGCTTTATTGATACAGCCGGCATCAGAGAAACCGCCGATATAATTGAGAATCTTGGGATTTCCAGAACCTATCAAAAAATTCAGCAATCATCAATTATTTTGCTAATGACTGACGCCCGGGAGGAAATTGCCACTATTGTTGAATCCTTTCTCGAAATAAGAAAACAAGTTGAAAATCAGGGCAAGCAACTAATTCTTGTCATAAATAAAACTGACATGATACCATTGAGTATTTTGGTAAAAATATCAGAGTTTTTAGTCCTTGAAAAAAATGAACATATCATTGAAATATCGGTCAGGAAAGATATAAATATAGACCTTCTAGAAAAAATATTATTGACGGCATCATTTATAGGAAAACTCGATAATGATGCAGTTATTATCTCAAATATTCGTCATTTTGAAGCGTTAAACCATGCATTGGAAAATCTTAATCGAGTTAAAGAAGGAATTTCAATTAATATTCCGTCCGATTTACTGGCGCAAGATTTAAGACAGGCAATACACTATATTGGTGAAATAACTGGTGAAATAACTACAGATGAAGTTTTAGGTAATATCTTTAAGAATTTCTGTATCGGAAAGTAACTGATTAATAATAGTATGAATATATCTTCTTGGATATAAGTTTCTTACTCTCATCAAAAGTGAGCCTTTCTGTTTTTACACCATTAACATACTTGTATTCACTCGTTTTCTTAATCTTCCCAGTTGGAAAAAGCTCACTTTCCTTAATTTTATTATTGTTTTGATCGTATTCATAAACGTAGTGCTTGTCAAGCTTACCATCTTTATATTGAATTTCATCTACCACATTTCCTTTATTATCATACTTCTCCTCTGATTCAATTTCTGTCGTTTTAACACCTTTAACCATCTTTTCCTCATGAACCGTCTTACTTTTTGGAATAGTACCTGTTGAACTATTCTGACCGAATGCTGAAGAAATAGTAAACACAAAAACTGAAATGGCAGTTATGCTGAAAAAATAAAACTTGTTTTTCATTGGATTAAATTATTTTGTAAGAGAATTTCTGCTGTTATAAGTGGGTGTACCCCATGAAAATGCTCCTGTCCCATCTGGAATTCTGGCAAAAGAAAGTTGCAAAAGCTGAGGATCATAGCTTACTCTGTCAATTAGCTCCAAATCTGGTGATAAAAGGAGAATTGTCTCCCCTGCTGTAGATAACTTAAAATTAGTATGTAATCCCGACTGAAGAGTGTCAACGTCGGCCCAAACACAAAGAAATGAATCTGCCAGAATTATTGTTCCTTCAGGAAATTTCCACTTTGTGAGATTTACTTTACTGTCTGTTAGAAAATATCCCGATAAGTCAAAATCTTTGGCAGCTAAATTATATATTTCAATCCAGTCGTCAAATTCCCCAGTAATTGGATCAGCAACTACATTGGCATTAAATGGCATAACTTCGTTAATAACAATACCAAGCTCTTCTTTAGGAACAACCTCATTCTTACACGAAACCATTATGAAAACGAGGCATAAATTACAAAATACTAATACTAACTTATTCATTTCAAATCAATTAAAAATTGTAGAAATATTGAAAAATGGATGCGGCAAAAAGTGCTTATTGAATAGCAAATTTGCCTCTGGCAATATTTTATATACTTACTTTCACAGGAAGCGAAATTAATAAAGTTTATGAATAATGCCTAATATTGTTGACCATAATGGTTTAAAATAACTTAGTGGTTTGATTTAGTTTACGAATAAGTATTGAACGCTGTATTTTTTGGATTATCACATGAACGAAATGATTATATGTCCCTTTTGTAAAAAAGAATTTGCTGCCAGATATGCTAAATCGTGCGGAAACTGCTTTGCCTGCACAGGTTGCGAAATATACGAATGTCCATATTGCCTTAAGGAGATCGTTATTAGACCATTGAAAATGAACCAAGGCAAATAATATAATCAAGTTGTTTATGGGCGTTTACGATCCGTTTTAATTGCAGCATTTTTTGTAAATTTGAAGACATTTCAAAACTGTTTCAGCCAACATGACTATAGAAGAATTGCATAACAGAGATTTTGAAAAAGAAGTCAGGTTTTCATTTACACGAAGCAGTGGACCGGGTGGCCAAAACGTAAATAAAGTTAATTCGCGGGTTGAACTCAGGTTTAGTATTATAGATTCAGATAGACTAAGTCTTGAGGAAAAGAACGTATTGCTTGAGAAGTTGATAAATAAAGTTACGATCAGTGGAGAATTAATCCTCGTTTCCCAAGCTGAACGATCACAATTTGGAAATAGGGAAATCGTTTTATCGAAATTTTATGAGCTTCTTGCTAAAACCCTTACGCCGGCAAAAAAGCGACGACCAACAAAACCTACGCGTGTTTCAAAAGAAAAACGTCTTAACAGTAAAAGAATAAACTCTGAAAAGAAACATATAAGGCGTAATACAGATTTATAAAAACTGAAAATACTATGCTGAGCAAGGAGGATGTCAAGGAAATGCGATTGCAATTCTGGATGGAATTTGAGGGTTATTCTGCTTTGAAAAAGAAAAGACTCCGAAAGCCATCAAAATGGATAATGAACGATACTGGCATCAAGCAACTTAAGCTGAAGTTCGATTTCGACGATTGCAGAGCTCTTGTTGGCATAGATGTGGAAACCCGTAATTTGGATAAGAGAATCGAAGTATTTGGTAAGCTTGAAGATATTAAACCTAAATTGGAAAAAGCGCTTGGGCAATCCCTCCTCTGGGAACTTGAGCACATCCTTCCTACTGGAAAATCTATAAGTAGGGCTTATATGGTTTTATCAGAAAAGAGTATTTACAGCAAGGAAGACTGGCCTGAAGTAATGGATTTCTTTTATAAAAACATGATTATCATCGAAAAGGTTTTTGAAAAGAATAAAGAATATCTTAAAGCTAGTGAGAACATAGAATAAGCAATAATTATTAACCTCTAAATCGAGTGTCTTTCCAATGTATGCCATTCTGGATATTGAAACCACAGGCGGGAGTCCTAAAGATTGTAAAATCACTGAAATTGCCATTTATATTCATGATGGAAGTAAAATTACTGAAGAATATTCAACTCTGATTAATCCCGAAGTTAACATTCCCTATTTCATAACAAATCTCACTGGGATTAGTAATGAAATGGTTGAGCACTCGCCTCGTTTTTTTGAAGTTGCACGGAAAATAGTAGAATTAACAGAAGGTAAAATTGTTGTCGGACATAATGTAAGTTTCGATTATGGCTTTATTAAAAGTGAATTTAAACAGCTTGGCTACGATTTCGATCGTAAAACACTTTGTACTGTTAAGCTAAGTCGTAAATATATTCCGGGTTATCGCTCCTATTCTTTAGGAAAACTCTGTGATACTCTGGGGATTGGAATTACAGATCGACACCGTGCCTCTGGTGATGCATTGGCTACCGTAAAGCTTTTTGAGTTACTTATGCAAAAATCAGCCGAAACAGGTCAGGAATTGCCTTTAGGAAATCAGCATAACGGCAGAATGAGTAATCTAAATGAATTTCTGAAACCTGAAGATATTTATAAAATCCCTGAGGAATGCGGAGTATATTATTTTCATGATTCTGAAGGAAACCTGATTTACATAGGAAAAAGCAAAAACATAAGGAAAAGAGTTTTAGATCACATTGGAAATACAAACAGCAGGCGGGCGTCGGAAATGTGTCAGAAAATTGCAGGAATTTCATATGAACTAACTGGAAGTGAATTGATTGCTTTATTAAAAGAATCTCAGGAGATAAAGTCCATTAAACCATTTTATAACCGGGCACAAAGGATAAGTTCCTATCCTTATGGATTATATGATTCAAAAGATGAATATGGTTATATCTTACTGAGAATAAAAAAGATAGGACAAGAAAATCTTTCCCCTCTTACTTGTTTTGAAAATAAAGATGAGGCAATATTATATTTGTCAAACATGGTTCAAAAGTATTGGCTCTGTCAGAAATTAAGTGGCTTGTACGATACAGATGGTCCTTGTTTTCATTATGATATTAGACAATGTAATGGTGCCTGCATTCAGAAAGAACCTGCGGCAATTTATAATGAGAGAGTTGAAAAATTAATCTCTGGTTTTGGTTATTCTCAAGAAAATCAGCTTATTATAGACCGTGGCCGTTCAGCCACTGAACGATCTGTTGTTTGTATTGAAGACGGACTTTATAAAGGATTTGGCTTCCTTGAAATAACTGAGTGTTACCTGGCAATTAACGATTTGAAAGAGTGCATAAAGCCTGCATCAGATAACCGTGATATCAGACAGATTATTAATAACTGGATGAGGAGAAATAAAGTTGAGAAGGTAATTCGGTTTTAATGTCAACAATCGCTTTTAATATATTGATCCCTTAATGTCTGAACATGATTTCAGGGATTTATGGATGGGCAGGATTTTTAATAATTCCAGTTATTTCCAAATTCCGTTAATCCCTTAATCTTAATAATCGTGTTCAGACGTTTATGGATAGACAGGATTACGATGATTCCTGGCATCATACCGGTATTCATCCGATCCGACATATTCAAGCCATTCAAGCATCAATCTTGTGACTGACTGCTGTAATGTCCGGTGTTCAACTTTAAGTTCTCCAATGAACGCATCCGAGGTATGGGAGCAATTATTAACCAGGTGAGCAAGTTTATGCGCTGCATCCTTTCCGCTCTGTTCCCTTATCTCCTGCCATGTTGGCTTGTACTTCAATTCTTCCATTTCTTCAAAGATCATTAGCCTGGGGAATCGCAAATCATTGAAAAGGTGTCAGGTGGATGCCAGTAGAAAAATACTTTCTCTTTCGCTGGAGACAAGCACATATCTGCAAAAGAGCTTTATCTTCAATCCCCATTTTTGAATTTGTTCTATTAAATACAAGGGTGTATGTGGCGTTTTTCATTGATCTAAAAAATATATTAAATTTTCAGGTTTGTGCTACTTTTCTTTGAACCTAATTTGAAGTAGCACATTTGTAACAAAAAAAAACAATATGAACACAATCCAAAAGGCTTATCTATTTGAGCGTTTCAGAGTATATTTTTACGGAACCATGAATTTGCATACTACTTAGAGGGATAATCTTCTGAAACTGTTATTATGAAACGATTTGAAACAAAAAAACCGAACATGTTAGTGTTCGGTTGTGATCCAGCTGGGATTATTCGTCCGCTGAGGCGGACTCATGAGCTCGTCACTTCGTTCCTCGGTTCGAACCCGGGTTCTCATCCCTCCTTGGTAAAAATAAAAAAGCAGTAAATCCGGAGATTACTGCTTTGAAGGTGATCCAGCTGGGATTATTCGTCCGCTGAGGCGGACTCATGAGCTCGTCACTTCGTTCCTCGGTTCGAACCCGGGTTCTCATCCCTCCTTGGTAAAATTGAAAAAAGCAGTAAATCCGGAGATTACTGCTTTGAAGGTGATCCAGCTGGGATTCGAACCCAGGACCCCATCCTTAAAAGGGATGTGCTCTACCAGCTGAGCTACTGAATCGGTGATTGTTTTTCTTAACGGGTTGCAAAGATAAAGAGTAATATAAGAAAAGCAATATGTTTGCTTAAAAAAAACAATAAAAAAAAGGTGTCTTTGATTAATTATTTAATTACCAATATTTTAATAATTTGTATCACAATTAAATGCTATGTCTGGAATGTATTAAACTGCCCAAAATCCTTTTAACAAACATGGGTCCTTCATAAATAAAGCCACTGTATACCTGTATAAGCACTGCTCCTGCTTCCATTTTTTCCATTGCATCCTGTGCAGACATAATACCTCCTACTCCTATTATCGGAAGTGAGTGATCTGTTTTCTCATAAATATAACGGATAACTTCATTTGAGCGGTTTTTCAATGGAGCACCAGATAAACCGCCACTTCCAATTGAATGGATAAGATCTGCCGGACTATTTAGATTGTCTCTTTTAACAGTCGTATTTGTGGCAACAACTCCATCAATTTTTAATTTCTGAATGATTGAAATTGCTTGATCAATTTGAATAAAATTTAAATCCGGAGATATTTTAAGTAAAACTGGCTTTTTAACCATTTTTAAAGCTCGTTTTTTAATTATTTCAGTCAGAATGGCTTCCATGACATCCTGATCCTGAAGCTTATCTATTTCGCCAGTATTTGGACAGGAAATATTAATTACAAAATAATCAACGTGATCATATAGTTTTTCAAAGCAGTAAACAAAGTCATCAACAGCGTTTTCGTTTGGTGTATTCGTATTTTTACCAATGTTTCCACCAATTATTAATCCGGGTTTACGATTTTTAAGCCTTTGCACTGCAGCATCAACTCCTTCATTGTTCAATCCCATTCTATTGATCAGGGCTTTGTCCTTTTTAAGGCGAAAGGATCTTGGTTTAGTATTTCCTGGCTGGGGAAGTGGAGTAATAGTGCCAATCTCAATGAAACCGAAACCAAAACAGCTAAATTCTTCAAAGAATCCTGCATTCTTATCAAAGCCTGCTGCTAGTCCAACGGGGTTTTTAAAATGAAGACCCATAAATTCTGTTCCAAGTGATGGATGCTCCTGACAAAATAGCTTCCTCAAAAGCTTTGCTGCAAAAGGAATTCGGTATAGTAATTTAACAGTTCCTACAAGAAGTTCATGAATTTTCTCTGGAGAGATAAGGAACAAAAGAGGACGAAGAAATGCTTTGTACATGAAATTTTCCTACAAAGTTAATATTTTACCTCTTATGATTCAAATTTTGATTCGATAGTATTCACGTATTTGGGTGGTAATCAGAAAAGGTTTTATCAGTATAAAATATAAGAACTTTTTCAATTCGTTTTCCAGCAATTTTCGGCGTACCTCCGTGTATTTCAGTAAGTATCTCAGGGGAAATAATTGGGTTTTCAGCCGATTTAACCTCATTAGATTTGTCTATTTGGGATATTTCAGACTCAGCTTCATGAATATCAGTTTCTTTTTTAGTATTAATAACCGGATCAAACAGACTGGGCTGAACATGAATATCATTTTTATACATCAACCCTTTGCCACGCAGCAACCAGTCAGGATTTAAAGAAGGGAAACTATCAAGAATTTTGATGATAAAATCATAGCTTGGCTTGTTCCTTCCTGAGAGAATATGAGAAATACTCGAGCGCTGAACTCCGATACGCTCAGCAAAACGAGTTGGGTTTATACCTTCGGCCTGTAGTAATTGAACTAATCTGCTTTCCATTTTGTAAAGTCTAATGTTACAAATGTACAATTAATATAATTCACATGTGTAACTTATATGTTTACAAATGTGGCTTAATAGCGTGTTACAAATGTAACTTATCCGATTGAGCGCGAAATCCATTTGAAAAGTACTAAGTGCTTTTTATTAATCTAGAATATCATATACATAATCCTGGAGTTTTTCCTGCATTACCTCGCCGATACTATGAAGCGTTTCTAAATACTCATACTTCATTGATACTACCAATTGGTAATAGACAGTTGAACTATTAATTAGAGCATTTATAAGCCTTAAATTGCCTGAATTCATAAGTTCTTGATATTCTTCCAGGCGATTCAGATAGTATTTACTGTTCATCGCATATTCACTGCTAATTTAAGCGAGGAACAGACGTAGTTATGGTATAAAACCATTCCACTTTAATATATATAGTTCAAATAAATAATGTAAATAACTGGTTAATAGTAGTATAAATTAATAAAACACGTGTTTTTATCTCATTTTCGTCTATAATTTGCTTTTTAACGGTATTTTTACTTTATATATTATTTGTAAAATACTGAATATTAGCTTTATAAAATGTACAAATAAATGAATAATCTAACTGTTTACAAATAACACTTTCTTTAAAGAATAACCATACCTCGACTTACACAAATGTGACTCTTCTGTTTCAAATACGCGGTTACAGTTGTTAATTTCGAGTAATCATTTACATATGTGTCTATTGGTTGGGTGATATTAGAGTGTACATTTGTAAATAAGTGGTTAATGTAAATTGTAGGTGTAACAAAATCAAACAGCTTTCTCACTCATTAATCACCATAACATACCTCTACTCTTCCTAGGAATTGTATGACATTAATATCTTTAATGTTTGGTTACATAGAAAACAGTGAATTTGTTATAAATGACTGTTTGCAGGAAATCGCACTGTTAACACTAAAAGTCTTAATAAT
>Ga0136636_10002775_pt1 | contig 10467 bp, 7 predicted proteins | sample AntDrymUQ8522106_2_FD_104653 | JGI IMG/M metagenome (GOLD analysis project Ga0136636, IMG submission 104653) | Polar desert sand microbial communities from Dry Valleys, Antarctica - metaG UQ852 (21.06) | ecosystem: Environmental > Terrestrial > Soil > Desert | place: Antarctica: Dry Valley... | reverse complement strand
CTAACACAATGGTAACAAGCAGCTGGCTGAAACTACCAACTATGGTAAGCAGAATGGCTTTTAGCGGATCTGTTTTTTTCAAAATAAAAACCCGTCCAAAAAATTCACCAACCCTGTTGGGCGTAAAAATACTAACGGCAAGGCCACCGAGTATAGCCTGGTACGAATTCAGAAAGCTCACTTTTTCTGTTTGGTTGATCAGCAATTTCCATTTCAGTGATTCAACACCCCAGTTTATAACCATTAGAAAAACTAATGTTATGGCTGTATATATGGCATTTTTGCCATTATAAACAGATTCAAAAAACGTATTCACCTGTCCGGCGGGCAAAGTATAAATGCGGTAAAAAATATACGAAAGAGCCAGCGCAGCTATAATAAGCCGTGTGGCAATATCCAGTGTTTTTCGTACTTTTGGCGTGAGGTTCACAGAAAGGGGTTAGGGTTTAGGTGTTAGGATATAGGGAGCTAAAACGAGAAAGATTGTCTATCTATACCAGACTTCTGATTCCCGGAACTCTTGTCTGGTGATGGCACCTGGAACCGGGCATCCGGAATTTTTAAAATACGGATCACAATATTAAACCACATAACATTTACAAAACTTTGGCAAGCGAACGTATCATCTTAGGAATAGATCCGGGAACCAATATTATGGGATTCGGATTAATTGCGGATAAAGGTAAGAAAATTGAGCTGATTGCGCTTGATGTGATAAAACTCGACCACCTGGATACCCAGCCGCTGAAGCTGAAACATATTTTTGAAAAGGTACTCGGACTGATAGATAATTACCATCCCGACGAAGTTGCCCTTGAAGCGCCGTTTTTTGGAAAAAATGTTCAGAGTATGCTTAAACTTGGCCGTGCACAGGGCGTAGCTATGGCAGCCGCTCTATATCGTGACATCCCTATTTTTGAATATTCACCACGTAAAGTTAAGCAATCGATAACCGGGCATGGCAATGCCTCTAAAGAACAGGTGTCGGCCATGATGAACCGACTTCTGGTAATTACAGAACAACCTAAATATTTTGATGCCACTGATGCCGTGGCTGTGGCTTGCTGTCATTATTTCCAGCGCTCGCCTGGCGAAGCTACAAAAAGCTATTCGGGATGGGGAGCATTTATAAGCAATAATCCGGATAGAGTAAAATGATTTCGGATGACGGATTTTTGATTTCGGAATTAATGAATAACACTAAATACTTAATGTTAAATGATGAAGTGATTAAAGGCAACGGATTTACTTTAAAGTTAAACTCGTTATTCACTATTCGTTATTCACTCTCACTTACATCAGTTTCTGATACGCCTGCCACCATCGATCTGGGATCTCATCCTGAAGAGCGGTCTGGTAATCGGCGGCAGAGCAGGGAACAATAAAGTGGCGGCGGTACTTTTCGCGGATATTATCCGAGCATTTAATTTCCATCCACCAGCGCTCGGTAGGCTTGCTTTTATAAAAAACTATTCCTTCGTCAAAATCGGTAACCTGAACGGTATAGCGGATATAATTATCTGCTCCTGAGGAAGGATGATCTTCCTGGCGATGATAAAACCCATCGATAAAATACCATATCATCTGAGCCAGCAAATGGCCTGTCTGACCGTTGCGATCCATGGCGGGGTTCATTTCAAAAAAACCAGCGGAGGTAATCTTGTCGCTCATCCCGGCATAGCGCACCATCTGGCATGCTTCTTCGCCGTAAAAACCATTTGGTGTGGCATTTGCGTTTCCCGGTGCATCACTTTGCCTGATAGCCGACATATCGAACGAAAACAAATCGGCATTCCTCACAAGGGGTTCCGCCTGCGAAATATCGGCATGTAGTACGCCCAGACGGTAAATATCGAAAAACAAGTTACGCATCAGGTCGATGGCACCCTGTTCAACAAAATAAGTCTGGTAACCGATATTGGTGTAATTAAAAAGATAGTTCGGCTTATGCAGGATAATATGGCTGAGATACGAACGTGAATTCAAAGAATCCTCGCTTTCGCCAAGGTCGAACATATTATCGACGGCCGCTATATTGATAATGTTTTTCCTGTTTTTATAAGCTCGGTACATGGCGTAAGTGAGATCCTGCCCACCACCGATAATCACAGGAACAATATTAAGTTCGAGCAGGGCCTCAACTACTGCAGTCACGGCAAAGTAGGTGTCGTCAGTTGTGTTGCCGCGCATAATATCGCCCAGGTCGGCTACGCGTGTTTTGTAATTCCCGGGCAACAGCCTGTAAAGGTATTCGCGCACACTCAGCGAAGCCATGCCGCAGCCCTGGTTATCAACTGCATTTCTATCCTCATCCACTCCAATTATTGCCAGATCTATATCTGCAAGATCAGGGAAACCATCTTCAACATTATGAATTATAAAAACCTCGCCTAATCGTTTACCTGTATGCGCTGCTACGTGGGGCAGCATAATATCCTGAACCGGTTTGAAGTAGCTGGAAATGTGCATGGTTGAGGGGTTGGGTTTTTGGGGTTTAGGAGTTGGGACAGGGAGACAGGGAGACAAAGGGACTAAGAGACAGGGGGACAAGGAGATCAGGGGACAAGGAGACGGAGAGAATGGCTATTACGCTTTCTTTCCACGTGGAATAAACTTCTTTTTCGAAGGTGGTGGGGCATTTTCACCTAATTTAAGACATTCCTCGAGGGTAAGAGAAGCAGGATCGGAACCTTTTGGTATCTTGATATTACTTTTACCAATGGCGATATATGGTCCATAACGGCCGTTGAGAACAAGCACATCAGGTCTTTCGTCAAATGCTTTAATTGTCCGGTTAGCACTTTCGGTGCGTTTTGCCTCAATGAGTTCAATAGCCCGTTCGATAGTAATACTAGCCGGATCATCTGTACTTTTTAACGAACAAAATTTGGACTGGTGCAAAACATATGGACCAAAACGACCAATGGCTACTGTAATATCGGCATCTTCGAACTGTCCGAGCAGGCGTGGGAAATCAAATAATTTTATGGCTTCTTCCAGGGTAATGCTCTCAAGGGTCATTCCTTTGCGAAGCCCGGCAAACTTAGGCTTATCAGGCGAGTCGGTTTCACCGATCTGGGCTATTGCACCATATCTTCCCAATTTTACATAGATATTCATTCCAGATTTCGGGTCTTTACCAAGAAGCTTTTCTCCTTTGGCCCTTTCGCCACTTTCCATGGTTTCAACCACTTTCTTATGAAACGGCGTATAAAATTCACCTATCATCAGGTTCCAGGCTTTCAGCCCGTCGGCAATTTCATCAAACTCTTTTTCGACACTGGCGGTAAAATTATAATCCATAATATCGTCGAAATATTGCTGAAGGAAACGGGTCACCAGTTCGCCGGTATCGGTCGGGAAAAGTTTCGACTTTTCATAACCAAACTTTTCATGTTTTATGGTTTCCTTAATTTTCCCATCTTTCAGCATAAGTTGTTTGATATCACGTGAGCTTCCGTCGCGATCTTCTTTAACGACGTATTCGCGCTTTATGATGGTCGATATGGTTGGTGCGTATGTGGAAGGACGACCAATGCCAAGTTCTTCCAGCTTTTTTACAAGGCTGGCTTCAGTATATCGCGGCTGGCTGGTGGTAAACTTCTGAACGGCTTCGATATGATGCATGCCAAGTTTTTCGCCTTTGGTAACCGGGGGCAGAAGACCTTCGGTTTGCTCAATATCATCGTCGGTTGATTCCATGTAAACTTTCAGGAATCCGTCGAATTTGATCACTTCGCCCAATGCCACAAACTGTTCCTTGCTGTTGGAAAGATCAATATTGATATTTGTTTTTTCAAGAACGGCATCAGCCATCTGTGATGCAATGGTGCGTTTCCAGATCAGGTCGTAAAGACGCTTTTGTGAAGCATCACCCTCAATGGTATTGGCATTCATATAAGTCGGGCGGATTGCTTCGTGAGCTTCCTGAGCTCCCTTACTTTTGGTTGCAAACTGTCGCGATTTATGATAAGCATTCCCGAACTGACTTAAAATTTCTTCCTTTGCCATACCCAAAGCGGTTTGCGACAGGTTCACCGAGTCGGTACGCATATAGGTAATTTTACCATTTTCGTAAAGCTGCTGGGCAACAGTCATGGTGCGGCTTACAGAGAATCCAAGCTTGCGGCTGGCTTCCTGTTGGAGGGTCGAAGTAGTAAATGGCGGTGCAGGTGAGCGTTTACCCGGCTTTTTATCCACATCGGCAACTTTGAAATCAGCTTTACTGCATAAGGTGAGGAAAGCATGGGCTTCTTCAACGGTTGGGAATCTTTTTGGAAGATCGGCCTTAAAAGTTGCTGTGCCTTTATCATTGTTTACTTCAAACAATCCGCTTACCTTGTAGGCAAATGTGGATTCGAACTTGCGGATATCTTCTTCACGCTCGACAATAAGTTTTACGGCAACACTTTGCACACGTCCGGCAGAAAGCGATGGTTTTACTTTTTTCCAGAGAATAGGTGATAATTCAAAACCTACAAGCCTATCAAGAACACGGCGAGCCTGCTGTGCGTTTACCAGGTTCTGATCAATTCTTCGTGGTGTTTTTATGGCTTCCGAAATGGCAGATTTGGTAATTTCATGAAAAACGATACGGTTGGTTTTTGCCTGGTCAAGTTTGAGAACTTCGGCAAGGTGCCACGAAATGGCTTCTCCTTCGCGGTCCTCGTCAGTTGCGAGCCAGATAGTCTCGGCGCTGTCGGCAAGTTTTTTTAGCTCGGCGATGACTTTCTTTTTGTCTGGCATCACTTCATACACGGGTTTGAAGTCGTTATTTACCTCAATACCAAGCTCTTTGGTCGAAAGATCGCGGACATGGCCAAAACTGGATTTTACAATAAAATCCTTTCCCAAGTATCCTTCTATAGTTTTGGCCTTAGCCGGGGATTCAACAATAACAAGATTTTTACTCATATTTTTTTTGCTTATAATCAGAAAATCAGGTGCAAAGTAAAGCAATAAAATTAAAACTGCAGGGACTTTATCTTTGTTATACCTTATTAATGCAAAATTTGAAGCCGGGGTAATGCTATATTTTAAAGTATTCCTTTTGAGTATATGTATTTGAAATACAGATTATTAATAGCCTTATTTCGCACCTTAATTTGTTGTAAATTTGCAAACTTAAAAAAATCAATAATTACCTCATTTTTGGAATAACATCGTGATAGTTAAGAAGAAATCATATATTGAGACATACGGATGCCAGATGAATTTTTCGGATAGCGAGATTGTAGCCTCAATCCTCGAAGCACAGAATTATGAAGCAACCACCGATATAAAAGCCGCCGACCTCATATTACTGAATACCTGTTCGATACGCGACAATGCCGAACAACGGGTGCGGAACCGCCTAAATGAACTTCATGCACTCAAACGCAAGCATCCCGGTCTGGTTATAGGGCTTTTAGGATGCATGGCCGAACGATTGAAAGATAAACTCCTGGAAGAAGAACGTCATATCGATCTTATTGTCGGCCCCGACGGATATCGCCAATTGCCACAATTGCTGGAGCAGGTCGAAAGCGGTCAAAAAGCCATCAATGTTTTACTCTCAACCGACGAAACTTATGCGGATATTAACCCCGTACGCACCGGCGGAAGCGGAGTTACAGCATTTATCAGCATTATGCGAGGCTGCGAAAACTTCTGCGCCTATTGCGTTGTACCATACACCCGCGGCAAAGAACGCAGCCGCAATCCACAAACTATTGTAAAAGAAGCGCGTGAGCTTTTCGAACAGGGATTCCGTGACGTAACCCTGCTAGGGCAAAATGTAAACTCGTATCATTGGGAAGATAATGGCGTGCCCATCGAATTTCCTGCATTGCTGGAAGAAGTGGCCAAGGTAAACCCTTTGCTGCGCGTGCGTTTTGCAACTTCGCACCCTAAAGATATTTCGGACGATTTGCTCGAAGTGATAGCTTCACACGAGAATATCTGCAAATCCATTCACCTTCCGATTCAATCCGGTAGCACCCGGATGCTTGGGATGATGAAACGAAGCTATACCCGCGAATGGTACATGGATCGCATTGCAGCCATCAAACGGATTATTCCCGGTTGCGCCATTACCACCGACATTATTGCCGGTTTCTGTTCCGAAACGGAGGAAGATCACCAGTTTACCCTTTCAGCTATGCGCGAAGTAGGTTATGATTATGCGTATATGTTCAAATACTCCGAACGTCCGAATACCATCGCTGCCAAAAAATATCCCGACGATGTTCCCGAGGATGTTAAAAGCCGTCGCCTCGATGAGATTATTGCCTTGCAGCAGGAACTCTCGCTGAAAAGCAATAAACAGGATATAGGTAAGGAATTTGAAGTGGTGGCCGAAGGCGTTTCGAAGCGCTCGGATCAGCATCTTTTTGGCCGTACCAGTCAGAACAAAGTGGTTGTCTTTCCACGTGAAGCATACAACCCGGGTGATTACGTGAAAGTGAAAATCCTTTCGTGCACTGCTGCCACACTAAGGGGGGAACTGGCTAAATAAACTCATCACAGCATCGGCTACGCCTGATGCAGAGAAAATAGTAAATACCGGCAACAATGCTTTTTTGCAGTATACTCAGCTGCAATATTTTTTATGATTCTGCTACAGAATAAGTTTATGTTCGTCAACAAGATTTAATGTCGTTATTGGCTAATTTTGCAGTAATTTCTATCTGATAAAAATAAAGCAGTGTATCTGGAAGCTGGAAAAAGAATTTACTTAAATTTTTTTGCTGACTTCTGTAAAAGTGAAATACTGTTTTTCAGTATCTGATCTTGCCAAGTTTGATGCTGATTATTAAACACTCACACAAAATAAAGCAAGCCTGTTAGATAATTAACATTCTTAATTTTCTATCTTTGCTGCATTATCTTATATTTAATGAATTGTTAACTTTTTTTTTATGAAGAATAGATTACTTGTTCTGAAGCTGCTTTTTTTAGCATTTATCGGCTTGGCTGTGGTTTCGTGTGTGCCTCTGGCCAAAACCAAATATCTTCAGGATAAGGAGGGTGTCGCCCCTGTAACTGAATTTCAGAATATTAAGCCTGATTACAAAATCAGGCCCGGCGATTACCTTTATATCCGGATTTTGACCCTCGACCAGAAAAGCAACGAGGTATTTGCCAGCATTGCAGGCTCTGCAGCCGGGAATTCGTATATGAATATTACGGATCAAAATCTATACCTCACCAGTTATTATGTCACTGATTCGGGATACATTAGTTTTCCGCTTCTTGGTAAAATAGATGCTAGCGGGAAAACAATAAGCGAGATGGAAGCCAGTATGAATAAATCGGTTTCGGAGATTCTCAGGGAAGCAAGTGTTGTTGTTAAGTTGGTGATGTACAATATTTCAGTACTTGGCGAGGTAAAAAATCCCGGCAAATATGCCATTTACAACAACAGGGTCAATATTTTCGAGGCGCTTGCCATGGCCAACGACCTTACAACATTTGCAAACCGCAGTAAAGTTCAGATTATCAGGAACCAGGGAAATAAGAACAATATTGTTATCGTCGACCTCCAGGATAAGAGTATTCTTACTTCGCCATATTATTACCTTCAGCCAAACGATATTATCTATATTGAACCGCTGAAGAATAAATCATATGCATTTGAAACCTTCCCATATGCTCTTGTTTTAGGATCAATAAGCACACTTTTAATTATTGCAACATACTTTAAATAATGGACAATAAATTTCCCAATTATAATGAAATGCAGCAGGAGCAATCGGTTGACATCAAGGCCCTGTATTTTAAATTCCTGAGCTACTGGTACCTGTTTTTTATAACTATAGTGCTGGTGATGCTGATTGCTTTCCTGTTCAATAAGTATACCAAGCCGGTTTATAAAGTTAAATCAACGGTATTGATCACCGAAGATAAGGGTGGATTGAACGATGCTCAATCGCTGCTTGGATTCGGAAATATTACCAATACTCAGAAACTACAGAACCAGATCGGGATTCTGAAGTCGCGATCGCTTGTATCGCGCACTGTAAAATCACTTAACTTTAATTTTTCCTGTTTCCTGGAGGATAACTTTATCACTTCCGAAGTTTACAATGAATCGCCCTTCAATGTAATCATCGATACGTCGCACATTCAACCGGTAGGAAATCTGAAATTCTATGTCTCTATACTTTCGGATAACGAATACCACCTTGAAGTTGAAGGACAGGACATTACGTTTTACGACTATAAAAATTTCAAAGACAACAGTACGAAACTCGCTTCACTTAAATACGATCAAAAACATCGTTTCGGAGAGCAGGTTGCTACGAAAGATTTTGGCTTCCGTATTGAAAAGACTTTGAAATACGACCCTAAAGCATCACTTAGCCAGCGCTATTATTTTGTTTTTAACTCGCTTAATGCACTCATTTCCCAGTTCTCGGGTTATGAAATTGAGCCTATCAACAAAGAATCATCTATTGTTGAAATCTCACTGAAAGGCAACAATTCGCAAAAGGCAGTAGATTTCCTTAACCAGCTTACCCGCGAATATATTCGCCAGGGACTCGAAAAGAAAAACCAGATCGCCATTAATACTATTCTGTTTATCGATGGACAGTTAGGCGAAATTCGTGATTCATTGAACACCAACGAAAATGTGCTTCAGAACTTCCGCACCAGTAACCAGATTATGAATCTTGATGTGCAGTCGCAGCAGGTTTATACAAGTATAACTGAACTCGAAAAAGAGAAAGCTGTTTTGCTGGTTAAAGCAAAGTATTATAATAATTTAAGAGATTATATACAGAAAAACAAAGACGATATTAATGAGGTGGTCGTGCCCTCATCCATGGGAATTGACGACCCTGTTATGACTCAGATTCTCACCGAGCTCCAGAAGTTATACGCCGAAAAAGCAGAACGTTTGCTAGGTTCAAAACCCAATAACCCAATGGTATTGCAGATTGACCAGAAAATTGCAAATACCAAGAAGGCACTCACAGAAAGTATCTCCAACATTGTAAAAACCTCGGATATCAGTATAAAAGATATTGAAGGGCGGATTAATGAACTCTCCGGATTTTTCCGGAACCTGCCAGCTACACAACGTCAGCTGATAGGGTTTGAGCGTAAGTACAAACTGAATGATGCCATCTACACTTACCTGCTCCAGAAACGCTCGGAAGCCGCTATTACCAAGGCAAGCAATACCCCCGATAATGAAATTGTAGATGTGGCTGATCCAATAGTCCAGGAACAGGTGTTCCCCAAAACAAGCCTCAATTATACCATTGCTTTTCTGCTTGGTCTGATCATACCGCTGCTTTACATTTTAGGCAAGGACTATCTGAATGATAAAGTGGTGAACAAAAATGATATTGAGAAGCACACCAGTCTTCCTGTAGTCGGACATGTGCTGCATAACAAGCACGACAGCAATATCGTGGCTTACACTTCGCCAAAGTCGGCTATTTCGGAGTCGTTCAGGGCATTGCGCACCAACCTGCAATACATGACGCAGGGCAAAGATAAATTCACCATTCTGATCACCAGCACTAGCGTAAGTGAGGGTAAGACATTTACTTCGATGAACCTGGCCTGTATTTATGCTCAGTTTAACCGTAAGACCTTACTGATGGGCTATGACCTTCGTAAACCAAAAATCTACCAGGATTTCGGACTGAAAAATACGGTTGGAATTACTTCTTTCCTGATCGGTAAAAGTACGATTGAGGAGATCATACAGAAATCACCGGTACCGAACCTCGACATTATTTCAGCCGGGCCTGTTCCACCGAATCCGGCGGAACTAATTGCCTCACCGCTTAATGTCAAATTGCTCGCCCAGCTGCAGGAAATGTATGATTATATTATTATTGACACACCGCCTGTTGGTATCGTAACTGATGCATTCCTGCTTATTCCGTATACCGATGTGAACATCCTGCTTGTTCGTCAGAACCTTACGAATAAAAAGGTTTTTGAATCTATCGCCAGCGATTTCGAAAAAAGGAATGTGCCGAACACCACCGTGCTTGTTAATGATGTGAAACCTGACCGCTCAGGTGCCGGATATGGTTATGGATATGGCTACGGCTACGGCTATGGATACGGTTATGGATATGGCCATGGATATGGTTACGGCTATTATTCGGATGATGCCAAGAAAGATGACGATAAATCATTGTTTAAGAAACTGTTCAGCAAATCTTAGCTAGAAGACTTTTCGAACAGTGGAAAGATAGGGCTAGGGAAGAAACGGAGAGTGGGAGATGGGGAAACACGGAGAGGGGGAGAAAGTGAGAAATGGAGAGTGGGAGACTGAGAGAGTGGGTGACCGGGAGAGGTGAGAAATGGGGAGTTAGGGACAAAGTAATAAAGTAATATAGATGAATACAATAATAGAAAGGGACGACCACTGGCCGTCCCTTTTGATTTTATAAGATTTTTGATTCTATTTGAAAGCTTTTTCCAATAAGCCATCGCCGCTCAGTTTGAGCCTGTCGAAAT
>Ga0136636_10002774_pt1 | contig 10469 bp, 7 predicted proteins | sample AntDrymUQ8522106_2_FD_104653 | JGI IMG/M metagenome (GOLD analysis project Ga0136636, IMG submission 104653) | Polar desert sand microbial communities from Dry Valleys, Antarctica - metaG UQ852 (21.06) | ecosystem: Environmental > Terrestrial > Soil > Desert | place: Antarctica: Dry Valley... | reverse complement strand
ACGAGCAACGAAAAAGAAATAAATATGCCGCACAAAATTTTGCAATTATCCGCAAAATCGCTTTGAACCTGCTGAGAAAAGAAGATTCTAAAAATATGAGCCTGAAAACAAAAAGACTAAAAGTCGGATGGAGTAATGAGTTCTTGCTGAAAATACTTACAATTTAAATGCGTTGACCCTGCACTATACATCAGGCACTAAGCACTTATAGTATAAAATCACTAATTTTGCGATATATTAATCATTTCCATTCCTACTGATTTATGAGAAAAGCATTCCTGAACAGATATCTGGTTATTTTGCCACTTATCATGTTGATACTTTCGCAATCATGCAAAAATAGAAATATTGAAGTTGCTATGCCTTCGGAGACGGGTGTTAAAGTTGCTGAAAGTAAAATTTTTATTAAGCGATACGAAAAGGCGCTTTTCGCTCTTGACAAAAAAGATCTCAAGCAAGGTATGGCCTTATTGTATCCTGAATATGCTTTTTTTCTCGGGAATCAATGGCAGGATACCATGAATATTCTCAGGATTCATAATTTCCTGAATGACCCAAATATTAAAGAGTTGTATGATCTTACCCTGAAAAAATATCCGGATGTAACATTTCTTGAAAATGATCTTACCGCTGCTTTTACCCGGTTTCGAAATGCCTATCCCGAAAAATCTGTTCCAAAGGTTTTTACCTATGTTTCAGGACTTGATATCGAAAACCCGGTTTATTATTCTGACACCGCTATGGCAATAGGCCTGGATATTTTCCTGGGCAATGATGTTATTGCTTATCAGAAGGCAGGGCTCCCAAAATACAAAATCGAACGATTTACACAGGATCACATCCTGTCGCAGTGTATGCTGGCAGTTTCCGACAACCTTGTGAAGATGGATGAACAAAGCAACACACTCCTCGACCTTATGATCATGGCAGGGAAAGCGCTTTATTTTCTGGATGTGACCCTTCCGGATGATAAAGATGAATTTAAGATCGGTTATTCTTCTGCCCAGTTGGACTGGTGTCGTAAAAATGAAAGCAGAATCTGGGCTTTTATTATTGAAAACCAGTTACTTTTTTCGTCCGACCCACAGGGCGTTTCGAAAATGATGACCGATGCTCCTTTTACCTCGGGATTTGCAGTTGAATCACCCGGTAGGTTAGGCGCATACATGGGGTGGATGATTGTGCGGGCTTATATGAATGAAGCGGATGGTTTTACGCTGAAACAACTGATGGAGGATACGGATGCAAAGAACATACTGAAAGTATCTGTGTTTAAACCGGGGAAGAACTAGCAGGGATTTGAAGTTTGAAGGGTTGAAGAGTTTAAAATGATTGATAGGTAGCAGTTACCGGCAAGCGTAAAAAGACAGCGACATGACCTGACCGACCGGCTTTTGCTCCTTTGATGTGTCTCGGCTTTTCCGACACTCAAGCCAACCTTAATGTTTTTTAAATTTTTTCCTCCATACTTTTTAAAATTCAATTTAATGCCTTTCAATATTGGTACATTTGGTTTTGCCCCTAGCCACAAGCCGACACACAGGCAAAACCAAAAGAGCCAATTTTGCCATCCGCTTGTTTGATTTATAGATAAAGCTTGTATCTTTGCTGGGCAATGAAATTTTTAACACTCATATTAGCGACAACAATTTTATTCCTCGCTGTTAAGCCGGGTATAGATTTGATTTCATTTCAAGCTGACACCGAACAAGGTTGTTGCGGTGGACAGTGTAAACCCGTTGCAGACAACGAAAAATCACCAGACCAACAAAAACAGAAAGACGACTGCAACGGAAATTCTTGTAATCCTTTTCAGTCTTGTAGTATGCATGTTCTACACTGCCTGGCAAAACATTCTATTGAATTATCAAAACCTGATATTTCAATAAAACAAAATTTCACATACCAATCCGCTTTTACTTCTCAATTCGCTTCTGATTTTTGGCAACCGCCTAAAATTGCTTAACACTATTTTACTTTTGCCCCGTCAACACCGGAGCATCATTTCTTTATTGTTAACAATTTAAAATCAAATAGATGAAATTTATAAAATCATTTGTTTTGGCTTTCATCGTATTGACAGCCACTGCAAGCATTGCGTTTTCGCAAACAACAGACAGCACAAAAACAGTAACTGTTAAAGTAAAAGGCATCAACTGTTCCATGGATTTGAAAACGATTTCCGCTAACGTTGAAAAACTAAAAGGCGTTAGCAGTTGCCAAGCAGGGAAAATGGGAACAACATCTTCATTTTTAATAAAATATAATCCTGCATTGGTTACTGAAAAGGAAATCAATACAGCTATTGAAAATACAGGTGGTTGCGAAAATCCAGACGAAAAACCATACAAAGTAAAACAGTAAACAACTGATAATGCAAGGTTTGTTTGTTAGATCATACCTTGTCTTATTTAAAAACATTCAAACAATGAAAATATATATATTCATTGTTGGTTTACTGTTTCCTCTTGGTATTTCTGCACAAACCATTACAGGGAAAGTAACCAACGAAAAAAAAGAACCATTGATTGGGGCAAGCGTTCATTGGCTTGGGACAACAACGGGAACTTCAACAGGCGATAAAGGAGCATTTGAAATTACAACCCAAAACATCAGCAATAAAAAGCTGATCGCAAGTTTTGTCGGACACGCTTCGGACACAATTGAAATTATCGGCCAAACATTTGTTGAGTTTAAATTGAATGAAACAAATACATTGAATGAGGTTGTTGTTCAAGGCAAACGTGACGGAGTAATTATTTCTAGCATGACTCCAATCAAAACAGAAAGAATTACTCAAACAGAATTGCGGAAAACCGCTTGTTGTGATTTAGCGGGCTGTTTTGAAACTCAAACAACAGTGCAGCCTCAAACCACTAATATAATTACGAACTCAAAGGAGCTTCGTATTTTGGGTTTATCGGGCATTTACAATCAGGTTTTAATTGATGGCCTCCCAATGATACAAGGATTATCATACACTTATGGGATTAGCGGAATTCCTGGAGCATTGGTTGACAACGTAAATGTTTCAAAAGGAGCTAACAGCGTTTTGCAAGGATATGAAAGTATTAGCGGACAAATTAATGTTGAAACCAAAGTGCCCGATAAAACCGATAAATTATTGCTGAATGTTTATATGAATAATTTTTTAGAAAAACATTTTAACGCCAATTATGCTTTTAAACAAGGTAAATGGAGCAACCTGGCAGCTTTTCATACAGTGCAACCTGCAAATAAAATTGATCGGGACAATGATAATTTCCTTGACTTGCCACAGCTTACACGCTATATGGTTTTTAACAAATGGAAATACGGTAACGACAAAGATTGGGGATGGAGCAGTAGAGTTGGTTTACGTTTCTTAAATGAACAACGTGTTGGCGGACAAATTTTTTATGATTCCGAAAGTGATAAGGGAAGCACCAATATTTACGGACAAACAGTAAACATTAATCAACCTGAAGTGTGGACAAAGACTGCTTATCGCATCAATGACAATCATAAAATAACATTGTTTGCATCTTCATTTCATCAAGACCAAAAATCATTTTTCGGAACATTGAAATATGATGCTCAGCAAACAAATTTTTACGGTAATCTGCAATACGAATTAGTTTACTCGCAAAAACATTCCTTAAAAACAGGCATTAGCTATCGCTACTTAAACCTGAATGAAGACATTGCATTTACTGACACTACTTTGCCACGGACTTATGCGGGCAATTACAAACGAATAGAAAATATCCCCGGAATTTTTGTGGAAAACTCAATGGGTTTTTTTGAAGATAAACTCACTTGGATTGCAGGTATTCGTGGCGACCAACATAACCAATTTGGTTTTACCGTAACACCAAGAACTTTATTAAAATATGATGTCACGCCAAAAACTGTTTTTCGTGCAAGCATAGGCACAGGTTGGCGAACAGTAAATTTATTCAGCGAGAATATTGGTTTGTTGGTTAGCTCAAGAGACATTGTTTTTGAGGAACAGCTAAAGCCCGAAAGTGCAACGAATTTTGGAATTAACTTAACTCAAAAATTTGATGCTAAAAACAACAATCTTTCGGGTTACTTCAGTGCGGACTATTACAGAACAGATTTTAAAAATCAAATTTCCCCTGACTACGACAGCGACCCAACGAAAGTAATTATTAATAACTTCACTGGAACAAGTGTAAGCAATGGTTTTCAAGCAGAACTTTATTTGAAAATCCGGAAACGCTTTGAATTAAAAATAGGGTACAATTATTTAGATGTTTATCGGGAAATAAATGGAAATAAACAAGTATTGCCTTTTAATCCTGCACATAAATTTTTGACAACTTTTAGCTATAAACCATTGACAAATAAATTTCATTTTGATTTAAATGTGCATTGGAATGGAGAACAGCGTTTACCCGACACAAAATCAAATCCGGTTGAATTTCATCAACCTGATTTTTCAAAACCATACACTTTAGTAAATGTGCAATTTACATACAACTTTAAAAAGTTTGAAGTATATGCAGGTTGCGAAAACGTTTTTGATTTCACACAGAAACAACCAATTATCAGTTGGCAAAACCCATTCGGCCCATACTTTGACACTTCATCTGTTTGGGGTCCGACCAGGGGCAGAGAAATATATATAGGCATTCGTTTCAAATTATCGAGTGAATAAGCCAACGCTATAAGTAAGCACATTTGCAAACCGCTCAAATACCTTTCAACAGACCAAAGTTTGCAAGAGTGCTTGCTTTTTCCTGCTTAAGAAAAATTGAATTAAAAAAAACCTTCCCTTCTAAAAATTTCAAAAACGCTATACACAACCGACACTCAATATTCATATAAGGAAAAGTCCGATAGTATCCGTAAAAGTGGCTCGGGTAATTTTCAGGGAAAAGAAATTTCCAAAGACGAACTACTTTTACAAATTAACAAATGGACGGTTTTAAACACCAATGATAGATTTCATTGTAAAATCACAATATAAGATCAAATCCAAACAACGGTGACTCGAAACTGACATTTGAAAATATGAAATACAAAAGGTGAACTTTCTGTAATTTATAAATTCGCAAAAAAGGTCGTACTTTTCATTTATGACAGGGAAAGAAGAGTGAATTATAAATTAAACATACAATCGGGCAGAGCTGAAATAGCAAGCGTTTCAGCACTTTAATCATGGACACAAAAAGGGCAGCAAAAGAATGCATGCCCATGACAGCACCCGCCCAAAAGACTCGGTTTCATGTTCCAAAGACTGTTTTGTGGCTAATGCAAGTTTAGTTTTTCAAATCAAGTTTTGCAGTAAAAGTCCCGCCCGTTGGGTAGCTGCAAAACGCTAAAGGGTATAGGGTTGCGTAACCCGAAACTCTTCAAACCCGAAACTCTCCAAACCCGAAACCCGAGCCTGGAACTCTTAAACTCTGAAACCTTTTACTTCCCCTTAATCCTGTTCAGCCCCGCCTGTGCTTTGTTACTGATGCTGAATTGATATTCATCAAAATCCATATCCAATACTTTCGAATAATACAACCGGGCCCGGTTAAAGTCGCGGTTTTGCTCATATATTTTACCGAGTTGAAGCGATGAATTGGCTGCAAAATAGTAGGGCAATTTTTCACCTTTATTAATAGTTTCCATATAAAAAGGAATTGCCTCTGTTGTTTTCCCCCAGTTATGATAAATGCGGCTAAGCCGGTAAGTGTATTCAATTCCGGCTTTTTCGTCGGCTGACTTAAATCCATCGAGTTCATGCCGTGCCCGTTCATAATATCCACCATCAAAAAGAAGGCGTGCTTTCAGTAAGGACAGGTCTGGTTTAATGTTCTTATTTGCAAAACTCAGCGCTTCGCGGTCATTGTCAACCTGGTCGTTTCCCCTGAGTTTGATACGTTCAATATAAGTGCTGTATTGCTTCGGATCATTTTCAACCAGGTAATACCATGAAAGGTGCATATATGCTGAGCGGATATAGTTTTTCCCTTTGAAATTGCCAAGGAAGTTAAGAAGCGGATAACATGCATCTGCATCAAGACGGTTAAGTTTAGCTACTCCCAGCATATAATTAAGGTAATAAAACGGATATCTGTCGGATGTAACCGGACAATCTGAAAGCAGTTTTATAGTCCTATCATTTTCGCCAGCCCTGGAGTAAATATTTGCTAAAACGTAAATTAATAAAGGACTTTCATTGATCAGAGGCGAAATCGCTGAGGATTTAAATTTATCAGCCATGCTCAGTGCCGCCGGTATATCAGCCGAAAGATTCAGCGTAACAAACGACAGCAGAAAAGCAGTTTCGGGCAACAGATAACTGAGTTGGGGATCGGATGCTACTTCCAGGTATGCCTCCTTTATTTCGGAATTTCCTTCGGGGATGGTTCCTTCGAACTGAAGCGAACGAACAGCCCAGCGGTATTTGGCCGGCACTGTGCCAATAAGCGAATGCAAAATTCCAAGGCCGGCTTTATTCATGACAAAATCGGGAAAGATCTTTTTGTTTTCGAGCAGAAGACGGTAAGCACGATTGATATCAAGACTGGCATTTACATACTCTCCGAATTTGATCCTTGCAACTCCTGACTGCAGATAAATCAGTGATTGGCTATAGAGATACCATGGGGAGTCCTTTCCACTTGCTGCAATTTTCTGCAGCCGCTGATCCCGGTTGCTTTTTAAATGAACAAAATCCTTTTCTTCTTCCCCTATCATTACCTTCAGGAAATCGATATAATTTTCAATTATAAAGGGAACCTGGTTGTCAGGATTAAGTTTCTTCTCAGTATTCATCATCGACGTGGCCTTTGAAAATCGCAGGCACATCATATCAGTGTAGGCTTGTGTGCAGTTTTCGTTAAAGGTAAATGATGCCTTGGCCGAAATGGCAACGAATGATAGTAAAAGGATAATTATAAAATTCCTCATTTTATATGCTTAATTATCAATATTGATTGTGTTTTGCAAAATTCCGAAATTTAAACGAAAGAAGTTCGGTCATCTAAAAAAAAGAGCCGGTAAAAATTCTACCGGCTCATATAATATGCGTTTGTCTGGTTGTTAGCTTAATGAATCAGCCAGTTCTTTGTCGACAAGTATTCGTCCGCAGAACTCACAAACAATAATTTTCTTGTGCAATTTAATATCAAGCTGGCGCTGTGGAGGGATATAGCTGAAACATCCGCCGCAGGCATCACGTTCAACCGGCACAACAGCCAGACCGTTGCGTGCATTTTTGCGAATGCGTTTGTAAGCGATCAGAAGTCTTTCTTCAATCAGACGCTGTTGCTGAATTGATTTGTTGTTGAGTTCGGTTTCTTCGAGTTCGGTTTCAGCAACAATATCGGTGAGTTCGCTGCGCTTGGCTTCCATATCGTTGCGGCGATCACTCAGTTCGTGTTGTGCATTTTCGATTTCCTCCTTGCTCATAGTGAGCTGAGCCGTGAATTCGCGAATGCGTTTTTCGGCTAATTGTATTTCGAGGCTCTGGAACTCAATTTCCTTAGTAAGGGCATCGTATTCACGGTTGTTCCTTACATTATTCTGCTGCTCTTCGTAGCGTTTGATAAGTGCCTGGCTTTCTTTGATGGCAAGTTGCTTATCCGAAATCTGCTTGTCGAGCAGTTCAATTTCCTGGATATAGTTGTCGATGCGGGTTTCGAGGCCTGCAACTTCATCTTCCAGGTCTTCCACTTCGAGTGGTAACTCGCCGCGAACGATTTTTATACGGTCGATCTTCGAATCATTTTGCTGAAGGTTAAATAAAGCAATAAGCTTCTTCTCAATCGAAATTTCCGTTTCATCTTTTGCATGCTCAGGAGCATGGATTTTGACAGTTTCGCTTGATTCAACAGCACTTGTAGCTTTGTTCTTCTCCTCACCGATGCTTTCAGCTGGTTTAGCAACACTTTTTGCCATAGCAGATTATGATGTTTTATGTTGATTTACAAATAATTAACCGGATTGGTATTGGTTCCGGAAATAAAGAGTGCAAAAGTAGTAAATTTTTTCTTTAATAAGGTATATATCAGTTCTTTTGTAAATTGTTCGCTTTCGAAATGACCAATATCGGCTAAAATCATACGGTTTCCGGGTATAAAAAAGTCATGATATTTAATATCTCCGGTCATATAAATATCAGCATTACAGGATATTGCATCATTAATCAGGAAGCTTCCCGAGCCACCGCAAACAGCAATTTTTTGTATTTTTTTATTTTTTAAATTGGTATGACGAATGCACCCGAGGTGAAGAATTTCTTTAACAGAAATTAAAAATTCTTCTGTGTCAATAGCTTCCGGTAGTGTTCCTACCATACCTGCACCAATCCTGTTGTGTTTATTTGTGAGCGGGTAAATATCGTAAACTACCTCCTCGTAGGGATGAGCTTGTTTTAAAGCAACAATTACTGCACTTTCAATGTACGCCGGGAATATGGTTTCTATACGGACTTCAGATTCGGTATGCAATTTCCCCAATTCGCCGACATATGGATTTGCTCCTGCCAATGCCCTGAAAGTTCCTTCACCAGCCGAATTATAACTGCAATTGTCGTAGTTCCCGATCTGGCCGGCTCCGGCATTTAAAATAGCTTCACGCACCAAATCTGCGTGCGATACCGGACAAAATGTGACCAATTTGCGTAGAATGCCGGTCATTGGTCGCAGTATTTCCGCATTTAGTATTCCAAGTTTACTACAAAGCATTTGGTTCACGCCTTCAAAATGATTGTCGAGGTTGGTATGAAGGGCGAAAACAGCAATATTTTCTTTAATGGCTCTGATAACCAATCGTTCAGTATCATTCTGGCCAGTAAGACTTTTTATGCCTGAAAATATCAGGGGATGATGCGAAATGACCAGGTTGCAGTTTTTTCCTATAGCCTCATCCAGAACTTCGCCTGTAATATCCAGGCAAATTAAAGCTCCGGTGATTTCGGATTCTGCATTGCCAATAAGCAATCCGCAATTATCGTAACTTTCCTGGAGGGATAATGGAAACCGGGAATTCAGAAAGGAAATAATTTCGGATAGGATCATATTGAACGGAGGTATAGCTTAGAATCTGTAAAATTACTAAAAAGTCGGTTCAAAGCAAATGTATCATTATTTTGGGATGCAAAATATTGCTATTTTCAATCTTTTATTTGCATGACAGCTCCTGGATTTTGGATATTATAATAATTTGCAGGATAAAATTTGTTCAGATAATTTGAATTTGTTTTATCTTTATCACGTGGAAGCTTTCAGATTTTTGCTTTTTCCTTTTGCTTTGCTATACGGTCTTGTAATCAGGGTTCGTAATATGTTATTTGATATCAGGGTTTTACCTTCCGCGAAATTCGAAATCCCGGTAATATCAGTGGGGAACCTGATTGCTGGTGGTTCGGGTAAAACGCCTACTGTAGAATACCTTGTGCGCTTGTTAGGCGAAAATTCAAACATTGCAACCTTGAGCCGGGGATACAAACGTAAAACAAAGGGTTTCAGGCTTGCCGGCGAAAATGAAACCGTTGAAACACTTGGCGATGAGCCTTTGCAATACCATCAGAAATTCACCCGCATTAATGTTGCGGTCTGCGAAAAGCGTAAAACCGGCATACTTGAACTGATTAAGAATGTCGCGGAGCTTTATACAGTAATACTTGATGATGCATTTCAGCACAGGTTTGTTAAACCTCAGCTCTCCATTCTGGTTACTGATTATTTCAAACTTTATACACAGGACTGGCTATTGCCATTAGGCAGGTTGCGCGAGCCTATCTCGGGGCGGAAACGCGCTGATATTATTGTAGTTACTAAAACTCCTCGAATTTTTTCACCTATAGTCCGCAAACAGTTAATTGAAGATGTTAAACCTTTCCCTGGTCAGCTGGTGTGCTTTTCGTACATTAATTATCACCCTTTTGAGCCTGTGTTTAAAGGGCATTGTGATTTTTCATCCAAAACCGAAAATGTATATTCAATCCTAATGATTTCTGGTATTGGCAACCCCGGTCCTATGGAGGAATATCTCCGCAGGCTGTGTACAGACCTTGAAATTCTTGAATTCCCTGATCATCATCAGTTCATTGAAAAGGATTTACTGATGCTGAAAGATAAATACAAACACCTGCCGACCAAACGGAAAATAATAGTTACTACCGAGAAAGATGCCAAGAGACTACAGAACGCCGAAGCTGAAGCGATTTTGGGTGACTTGCCAATTTTCTATACTCCGATTACCTTTGAATTTCATCCTACAGATAAACTGGTATTTGATAAGGCAGTTCTGTCAATAGCAAATATAAAAACCGAAATGTCACCTGATTCTATAAAAACAAATCAGTGATGGCAAATACTGAAAATACTATGCTGGCTATACCGTTCAGCGTAAAAAATGCCATATTTACCTTTCTAAGATCGTTGTATTTAACGATGGTATGCTGGTAAAACAGAAGTGTAGAAAATATTCCCAGCCCTACCCAATATATAGTTTTAAAATTT
>Ga0136636_10002773_pt1 | contig 10471 bp, 11 predicted proteins | sample AntDrymUQ8522106_2_FD_104653 | JGI IMG/M metagenome (GOLD analysis project Ga0136636, IMG submission 104653) | Polar desert sand microbial communities from Dry Valleys, Antarctica - metaG UQ852 (21.06) | ecosystem: Environmental > Terrestrial > Soil > Desert | place: Antarctica: Dry Valley... | reverse complement strand
GATCGGAGTTCTTCCCAACTGGGAGGCAGAATAAAGATGGTGATGGCGTTGGCGAACACCTGTTTGATTTGCAGGGCGCCTTGAAAATCAATTTCAAGCACCACATCAGCGCCATGGGCCATGCGTTCTTCAATGGCTTTCTTGGACGTTCCGTAATTGTTGCCGTGGACGGTTGCCCATTCAACAAAACCATCGGATTGAACCATGGCCTCAAACTCTTGGGCGGAAATGAAAAAGTAGTCTCGCCCGTGTTTTTCTTGACCACGCGGTGGTCGCGTGGTGTGAGAAACCGACAACTGAACGTGCGAGTCAAGCTCCAACAAAGCTTTGACAAGGCTTGACTTTCCAGCGCCGCTTGGCGCTGCCACAACAAACAGATTACCGGGGTACTCCATCGACGACTGCCTTTGACTGTGAGGTGAGTAGGGTGGCTATTCTATGTTTTGAACCTGTTCGCGCATTTGTTCGATCAGCACTTTCATGTTCACAGAAATATGGGTGAGTTCCAGTGCCGCAGATTTTGATCCCATGGTGTTGGCTTCGCGATGAAGCTCTTGGATCAGGAAATCAAGTCGCTTGCCGATGTCGCCGCCTTTGTGAATCAGGCGCTCTAGTTCGTCCAGATGGGAGCTTAGCCGGGTGAGCTCTTCGGCCACGTCGATGCGTATGGCGAAGGCGGTTGCTTCGGTCAGTGCACGGTCTTGCGCGATTTCAGGATTGATGGCGCCATCGGCGAGCGCCATAGCTTCGGTCCAGCGGTCCATGAACCGCTGGCGCTGCTGCGCGACCAATTGAGGCACCAGCGGGCCAGCTTGGGTTGCCAATACCCGCAATTGCGCAATGCGGTCCTGCAGCATCGCGGCGAGCTTGGCACCTTCGCGTTCGCGTGCGGACATGAGTGCATTCAAGGCTTGGTCGGTCAGCTGCAGAATGTCTTGCTGCCAGTCTTTGGTGGGATGGCTTTCGTTGGCGCAGATGTGAATCACCTCCGCCACGCTCAGGCCCGCGGCCTGAGGTAGCCAGGACTTGACGTTGTCCTGGATGACGTTGAGGCGTTGCAGCATTCTGCCCGATGGGTCAGCGATCAATGCGGTGGTGCTGTGCTCAATGGCAGCACGGAGCTCAACTTTGCCGCGTTTGAGTCGGGCACTTAGGCGCTCACGCAAGGCGGGTTCAATCGCGCGTAATTCCTCAGGGAGTCGAAAGGATAGGTCTAAAAAACGGCTATTGACGGATCGGATCTCAAGCCCCAGTCGGCTGACTGGGGTGTTTTTGGCGTCGCTATCTGAGGTAACGCCAGAACTGCTCTGTTGGGCACTGGCATAGCCAGTCATGCTGTAAACTGACATTTGGGTATCGTTCCGATGAAATGACTTTAAGAATAACCCGGTTCTGCCCCCGAGACGACCAAACAAACGGAAAAAAATGTCCAAGGTAAAACCATCACCGCTTCCACCAGATACCGTGTTGGGCGGGTATCGCGTGATTCGCCGCGTTGCTGCCGGTGGCTTTGGCGTGGTGTATCTGGCCATCGGTCCAGACGGGCAGCAGGTGGCCATTAAAGAGTATTTGCCCGCGTCTTTGGCAAGTCGGGAGCCGGGGACTTTGGCGCCCCAGGTGGCACCTGAAAAACTGTCGCTTTACCGGCTGGGTCTGAAAAGTTTCTTTGAAGAAGGGCGCTCGCTGGCGCAGATTTCACACCCGTCGGTGGTCAGTGTGATGAACTTCTTCCGGGAGAATGAAACCGTTTACATGGTGATGAATTACTTGGAAGGCGCCAGCCTGCAGGATTTCATCATCACGGCGCGTGACCTCAAGCAGGCCAAGATATTCCGTGAATCGACCATTCGATCTTTGTTTGATGAAATCTTGCGTGGCTTGCGCATTGTTCACCAGCACAAAATGCTGCATCTCGACATCAAACCAGCCAATATCTTTATTACCGACGATAACAAGGCGGTGCTGATAGACTTTGGGGCCGCGCGCGAGGTCTTGAGCAAAGAGGGCAACTTCATCCGGCCGATGTACACACCGGGTTTTGCTGCGCCGGAAATGTACCGACGTGACAGTTCCATGGGGCCTTGGACTGACATCTATGCGATCGGTGCCTGCATTTACGCCTGTATGCAGGGTTACCCTCCCAGTGAAGCCCCACAGCGCCAAGCCAGTGACAAGATGGCCGTAGCCTTGAAGAAATTGCAGGGTGTGTATTCAGACAACTTGATCGAAGTGGTGCAGTGGTGCATGGCGCTGGACCCTTTGTCGCGGCCGCAGTCCGTTTTTACTTTGCAGAAGGAATTGAATCGGGGTGGCGAGCGTCGCTATACCAAACTGAGCATGGGGGAGAAAGTGCGGCTGCAGTTTGACTCCATAGTTTTGGGAACCAAAAAAACGGTTTTGAGAGCAACTGAGATGAGTAAAAAAGCAAAATGAAGTTCTCAGTTTTTCAGGTGAGCCGAAAGGGCACACGGGCCAAGAACGAAGACCGCATGGGCTACTGCTACACCCGAGGCGCGGCGGTACTGTTGTTGGCCGACGGCATGGGCGGACATCCTGAGGGAGAGGTGGCTGCCCAATTGGCGTTGCAGACGGTGGCTGCGTTGTTTCAAAAACAGGCGCAGCCGGAGTTGCCGGACATCTCTGCGTTTCTGAACGAAGCCTTGATGGCCGCCCACCGTCAAATTCTGCTTTATGGCTTGGACCGGGGTATGCTGGATTCGCCTCGGACCACCATTGTGGTGGCGGTGGTTCAAGATGGCGCGGTGTCTTGGACGCATTGCGGCGATTCTCGGATGTACTTGGTGCGGCAAGCGGCGCTGCAGACCCGCACACGCGACCATTCCATGATGGAACAGAATCTCCTTCGACCGACCTCCGCGCGGCGTACCGACAAGATCAACCGCAACGTGCTGTTCACCTGTCTGGGATCACCGACCAAGCCCGTGTTCAATGTGTCGGGACCAGTGACCCTGCAGCAGGGTGACAAAATCATGTTGTGCTCTGATGGCTTGTGGTCATCGGTGACGGATCAAGCCATCGTGAAGGCGCTGTCGACCAAGTCTGTGGATCTGGCCGTGCCAGACCTAGTGGAAGACGCCTTGCGCTTAGGGGGCGACAGTTGCGACAACGTGACCTGTATCGCGCTGGCGTGGGAGACGCCTGACTCCTTAGATTCCACGCGCGGCAGCATTTCCACCGAATCGATCAGCGACGGCGTGTTTGCCTCCACCGTGCAAGCCGGTTGGCTCGATAGCGCGGCAGACGATCTGGATGACGCCGCGATCGAGCGCTCCATTGCCGAGATCAACGAAGCGATTCGCCGCACCGCAGGCAAAAAAGCCTGATTTATTCTTCTTGAGGTTTCACCATGACGATATTTTCCCGGGCCGATGCTCGTGCCCATGACAGCCTGCGCCCGGTGCGCATCACCCGTGCCTACACCATGCATGCCGAAGGCTCGGTGCTGATTGAATTTGGCAACACCAAAGTACTGTGCACCGCGTCGGTCGAGGAGAAAGTGCCGGGTCACAAAAAAGGCAGTGGTGAAGGTTGGGTCACGGCCGAATACGGCATGTTGCCGCGCGCTACCCACACCCGCAGCGACCGGGAGGCCGCGCGCGGTAAGCAATCTGGACGCACGCAGGAAATCCAGCGCTTGATCGGGCGTGCATTGCGCTCGGTGTTTGATCTGAAGTTGCTGGGTGAGCGCACCATTCAACTGGACTGTGATGTGCTTCAGGCCGACGGGGGCACCCGCACCGCAGCGATCACGGGCGCGTTTGTGGCCGCGCAAGACGCGGTGAACGGCTTGTTGGCCAGCGGCAAAATCGCACAGTCGCCCATCCGTGAGCAGGTGGCAGCGATTTCGGTGGGCATGGTTCAAGGCGCGCCGCTGCTGGATTTGGCCTACACCGAAGACGCTGCCTGCGACACGGACATGAATGTCGTGATGACAGGTGCGGGGCATTTCGTGGAAGTGCAGGGTACCGCCGAAGGTGCGGCATTCACCCGCGCTGAGATGGACGCGCTGCTGACCCTGGCCGATAAAGGCATTCGTGCGTTGCTGCAATTGCAACGTGATAGCTATCGTTAATATAGCTTGAACCCTATATATCACATGGACAGAAGGCTACTTTTGTTATGAAAATTGTTTTGGCATCGAACAACGCCGGGAAACTGGCGGAATTGCACGCCATGTTTGCGCCGCTGGGTATGGACTTGGTGACGCAAGGCAGCTTGGGCATTGCCGAGGCGGGCGAACCTTTTCACACCTTTCTTGAAAATGCGCTGGCCAAAGCGCGCCACGCCGCGTTGCACAGTGGCTTGCCTGCCGTGGCTGACGACGCTGGCCTGTGCGTAGACGCTTTCGGCGGTTTGCCGGGTGTACAAACCGCGTTTTACGCCACCCAGTTTGGGTACGAGAAAAGTGATGACAACAACGTTCGTGCGTTACTGGAGCAGTTGCACGGCGTGGACAACCGACGCGCAGCCATGGTCAGCACCTTGGTCGCGGTGCGTTCGCCGCATGACCCCGAGCCTTTGGTGGCCGTGGGGCGCGTGGTGGGGCAAATCACGCAAGAGCCTTTGGGTAACAACGGTTTTGGCTTTGACCCGGTGATGTACATCCCCGAGTTTGGTCAGACCTTTGCGCAGTTGCCCGTTGATGTGAAAAACGCCCACAGCCACCGCGGGCGTGCTGCTGCGGTCATGGTGGCCTTGATGCGCGAGCGCTGGCTGTGAAAACCGCCTGTCCTACAAGCGCCCACTTGCCATGATTCCAATTGTTCCGGCGTCTGAAGTCCAGGACCCAAGCCCCGTGTTGCATGACATCACCCACTACATGCGCCCGGGCACGTTGCAATTAAGCGCCTTGCCGCCCTTATCCCTGTACGTGCACTTGCCCTGGTGCCTGAAAAAGTGCCCGTACTGCGACTTCAATTCGCATGAGGTGCGCAACGCGGAAATGCCTGAGCAACGCTACCTGCAAGCCTTGATGGCGGACCTGGAAGCCGCGTTGCCGCTGATTTGGGGCCGTGTGGTCCACACCATCTTCATTGGCGGCGGCACACCCAGCCTGTTTTCGCCTCAGGCGATTGATGATTTGCTGTCCGGTATTCGGGCGCGTTTACGCCTGTCGCCCGATTGTGAAATCACGCTCGAAGCCAACCCTGGAACGTTTGAGAAAGACCGATTTCGGGCCTATCGCCAAGCCGGTGTCACCCGTTTGTCGGTGGGGGTGCAGAGCTTCAACGATGGCTTCTTGAAAGCCCTGGGTCGTGTGCACGACGGTGCCCAGGCGCTTGCGGCTGTGCGGGAAGCGGCGGACGCATTCGACACCTTCAACCTGGACCTGATGTATGCCTTGCCTGGCCAGACGCTGGACGATGTGCAGGCCGACGTGCGCACTGCGTTGTCGCTCAAGCCGTCGCATTTGTCAATCTACCACCTCACCATCGAGCCCAACACCTATTTCGCCAAGTACCCCCCGCCCGCCACAGACGACGACACCGCTGCGGACATGCTGGACCTGCTGTGCGACATGACGGCACAGGCTGGGCTGCAGCGCTATGAGGTATCGGCGTTTGCCCAAGCTGGGCATCAATGTGCGCACAACATGAACTATTGGCAGTTTGGCGACTATCTAGGCATTGGCGCTGGCGCCCACAGCAAGATCAGTTTTGCACACCGGGTGGTGCGCCAGGTGCGCTCGCGTAACCCAGAGCAGTACATGACACTGGCGTTCAGCGGCCATGCCGTGGTGCAAGACGACGAGGTCGCGCGCAGCGCCTTGCCGTTTGAGTTCATGCTCAACGCGCTGCGCCTAGCCGATGGCTTTGCGGTAAAGTTGTTCAGTGAACGCACGGGACTGCCGATGACAGCGTTGCAGTCCGGTCTAGCGCAGGCCGAGCGTGAGGGCTTGCTGGTGTGTGACCTGCACCACGCCAAACCCAGTGCGCGCGGGTTCGATTTTTTGAACGATTTACAGGCCTTGTTTTTGCCGACAGGTCGTTAGCACGCTGGCGTAGCTGGCAGTGCATGGCCCCACGGTTGGAAGGAGCACGCCAGCATGTTCTCGGTCTACGGTACCTCTGGAAGGTTGTTTCGCGGCAGCATGGAGCAGTTGCGTCACATCGGTGGCGTGGGCGCATTGTCCCGCGCCAACAGGGTGCAGGCGCTCGGGCAAGATGGCCGTGACCTGAGCGACGAGTCGAGTGCTGCGCTGCTGGTTCCTGCCGCCCCGGGTGACGTGCATCGGCAAGCGCTGGCAGCCTATGCCAGCGCCCAAACGTCACCCGACCGCCACGTGTTGAAGCTGGTCAAAGACCTGATGACGCCCAAGGTGGTGACATTGGCCAGCAGCGCCACTGTCATTGAAGGGTGGCAGTTGCTCAGTGATCAAGGGGTGGGACAAGCCCCGGTGGTTCAAACCGACGGCGTTCTGGTAGGTCTGTTGACACGGGCCGATTTGCTCAAGCCTGAGCGCCTGCCGACGCCTGACAGCCATGCGCTGGTGTGGCGTGCGTTGATGCTGCAAAGCGTGACGGAGATCATGATGACCCCGGTGCCCAGTGTTTCAGAAGAATCCGATATTCGCCGCGTGGCGAGGGTATTGTTGGACACAGGTTTGCCTGGCTTGCCTGTGGTGGATGACGCCGGTCAGGTGAGTGGTTTTATTTCACGCTCTGATATTTTGCGTGCGGTGGTAACCGACCCCCCTCTGGACTTGTGGGGATAAGGGTCAGTTGCCCGCGGGTTTGTCGGTTTTTTTGCCCGTGCGCAGGGTCAGTCCACCTGCTTGGCGTTTTTGTTCCCCCAGAGACGCCCGTGTGATGTGGGTGCTGTAGCGTTTGCGTAGTTCCTGCACGGTTTCGCTGAGTTCGTGCGAATCGCTGATTTTGTCGGTGTAGCGGTGCAGTACAAGGTAAGCGGTCTCAATCAATTTGCCGCTGAGCGTGCTGGTGCCATGGCTGATCAGGTTGGTTACCGCTGCTCTGGGGTCGCCGCCCATGCTCAGTGACATGGCGTTTTCAGCCAGTTTCAGCACATGGGCGTGGGCCACACGAATGCGCTCCGAATAGGGTGGGTGCACCGCAGCCGCGCCTGCCAGCAGTTCGGCCAACGCGCGGGTGCCGCCAAAACGCAGGCCGATGGCGTCTACAACGCCGTTGACCTCGTCCAGTTGAATTGCCTTGTCAGCCAATTGGCTCAGCAGTGCCAACAGATTGGAGGCCGATTCAAAATCGAAATCTGGCTCTTTGACGTCGCCAAACATGGCGCGCACATCGTCCAACAGTTGTGAATACTGCCGCTGTTCCAGCAGCTGCATGGCGTCTACGAAGGTGGCATGTCGGGCCAAGCGCTGGTCGTCGGGACGTCGTTCGATCAGGCGGGAGAAATCGTCTTTACAGCGTTGCAGCCCTTTGCGGTCGCCACTTTCCAGCCGCGCAAACGCAAGGATCACCAAGGTTTGGCAGTCAAACATCTTGGAATCGAGCCCCATTCGGGCGGTTCGGTCCAACACCTTCTCGGCCTCGACTCGGTTGCCGGAGTAGTAAAACATCATGCCGAGGTTTTGCATCCGGGAGATGGACGCGGGCGTCAGGTTGCTGGCCATGCGGTAGGTGTCCAGCGCGGCTTCGAACTTGCCTTGTTCAAACTGAGCGCGGCCCATCACATCGTAGGCGTCGGTGTAGTTCGGGTCTTCGCTGATCAGGTTTTCCAGCGTGCTGACGGCTTTGGTGGTTTGGCCCTCGTCCAGCAGCGCTCGCGCTACGCCCAACTTGGCCCAGGGCAAAGTTTTGGCGTCCACCACGGACTGGTATAGTTTTTGGGCTTGGTCAAACTTACCAATACGCAGCAGCAACTCGGCGCCCACGCGCGCGGCGTAGAGCCAGAACTTGCCCCGGCTGTCGAAACGTTCCATGCAGAGTCTGGCTGCGGTTTCGAATTCTTCGGCCTCGATGGCCGTAAAGATTGCTTGCAGGGAGATTTTGCGCAAACGCGCCTGGTGCAGTCGGTCGCCCAGTTGGCTGGCTTTGTGGGGCTTGAGCAGGTAGCCGTCCAATGCCGACTCGGCGGCTTCGGCCACCTTGGCGTAGGTTGCTTCCGCTGTGACCATGATGAACACGGTAGAGAAAGGCAACAACTGGTTGCGTCGCAGGTCGTCCAGCAGGTCTTGGCCGGACGTGGATTCACCGGCAAAGTGGTGCTCGCACAGCACCACGTCAAAGGTGCGGTACTCCAGCTGACGGCGCGCGTCCAGCAGGCGCGCGCATTGGACGACCGTGCCCATGCCAAAGTCGCGCAGTTGAGACACCAAAATGGAGCGAGAAACCAGGTTCGCGTCGATTACCAGCGCGCTGGACGCTGAAAGGTCGCTCTCAGCAGGCACGGCGCGTGGCTGAAACGGGTTGCTGATGATCGACTGATTGGTAGGAATCACTTACTTCGTTCCAATTGATGCGTGTGCGAAATAGTAGCACTCCAAGGCGGCTGTGCGACTGCGCGTGAATACTTTAAGGGTGGGGACGCAACATGCCTTGGGTTTCGATGAAGGAAATCACCTCCGACAGCCCGCTGAGGGTCTTCAGATTGGTCATGACAAAGGGCTTGAGACCCTTGGCGGTGGTGCGCATGCGCACGGTGTCGGCGTGCATCACGTCCAAGTTTGCCCCCACATGGGGTGCCAAGTCAGTTTTGTTGATCACGAACAAATCACTTTTGGTGATGCCGGGGCCGCCTTTGCGCGGGATTTTTTCGCCGGCGGCCACGTCGATCACGTAAATCGTCAGGTCCGACAGCTCGGGGCTGAACGTGGCAGCCAGGTTGTCGCCGCCGGACTCAATAAACACGATGTCGGCGTTGGGGTGTTCCACCAGCATGCGGTCGATGGCTTCGAGGTTGATGGAGCAGTCTTCCCGGATAGCGGTGTGCGGGCAACCCCCCGTTTCGACACCCATGATGCGCTCGGCGGGCAAGGCACCACTGACCGTTAGCAGCCGCTGGTCTTCCTTCGTGTAGATGTCGTTGGTGATGGCGACCAGGTCGTACTGGTCGCGCATGGCTTTGCAGAGCATTTCCAATAGCGTGGTTTTGCCGGAACCGACCGGGCCGCCAATGCCCACGCGCAGCGGCGGCAAGGGTTTGGTGCGATGGGCGATGTGGTGCAGGGGCGTGGTCATGGGATGGGTAGTTGTGTAAAAAATATAGCAACAAACGCTTATTCTACGTGTGCTGCAGCCTAAATAGCTGTAATAGCTTCTCGCAAAACCTCTTGGCTGTCGATGAGGGACAACGCCATTATTCCTGCGCAAATGGGTTGAGAACACCTACGCCGCAGCCATCAAAGTCACGCACGTTGCGTGTCACGATGGTCAGGGCATGGACTTGGGCGGTGGCTGCGATCAGCATGTCGGCCTGGCTCCGGGTTTGACCGCGCGTCTGCAATTGGCCGCGCAGTTCACCAGCACGCCGGGCAATGTCGGCGGTTACAGACAAGACTTTATGGCGCTGCATGAAGCTGTCAAACCAGTTCAACAAGCGCGCCGTGGGTCGCCAGCTCAGGCCAAACATGATTTCATCCACAGTCACCACCGAGATCGTCAGCTGCGGGTTGATCCGTTGGCGCTCCTCCAGCCAGCGCAACACGCCGGTATCTGGCTGCATGCGCATCAGCTCACTCAGGATATTGGTGTCGATCAATTGCATCATGTTGCCTCAGTGCCCAGTCGCTTGGCCCGATGCTGCTTCTGCGTTGAGCATCTGTACAAATGCGTTGGGGCGCTGGGTGGCGTTGCGACTGCCCAATGCAAGCGCTGTTAACCCAGCTTCAGTCAATGCAGCGCGACCCTCATTGAACTGCTCAATTAGCGATGTCTCTTGCTGTAACGCACGCCACTTTGAAAACTGTGCAAATTCATCTGGGCTCACCAGTATCGCGACCGGCTTGTCGCGGTTGTAGATGGCCTGCGGCTCGAGGGCCGTCAGGCGCACCACTTCAGAAAACTGTTGTTTGGCTTGGGCAATGTTCCAGGGCATGATGTGTCCAATTTATAGATGCAACATGGACATTTTATGTAACCATAATTGAGTATGTCCCCGTGCTCATCAAATTACTACTTTTTATATAGCAAACTTTCTTTACTCATTAAGGTCTAGGAGCGAAAAAGCCTTGAATACTGTGTTTCATGCTGGGCTGAAAAAATTGCCAGCATGGGACTGAAGGCTTGGCGCGTTTCGTCCGTCAGGCTCAGCGCGTGATCGATGGCGGCTGGAATTTCTGCGCTGAGCGCGCTCAAGATGCGCTGCCCGGCGCTTTGACCCAGGGGCACGGATTTGATGGCCGCCTGCACCATGTTCTCGGCCCAGCCAAACGCGTAGGCCAACAGGCAGGCGCGTAGGGGCGCTGCGGTGGCGCTGGCGGCCAAAGCAAAGGCCATGGGGTAGGTCGCCTGGCACTCATGCAGCAGGT
>Ga0136636_10002771_pt1 | contig 10478 bp, 9 predicted proteins | sample AntDrymUQ8522106_2_FD_104653 | JGI IMG/M metagenome (GOLD analysis project Ga0136636, IMG submission 104653) | Polar desert sand microbial communities from Dry Valleys, Antarctica - metaG UQ852 (21.06) | ecosystem: Environmental > Terrestrial > Soil > Desert | place: Antarctica: Dry Valley... | reverse complement strand
TCAGCGTTTTCAGTTTGTCTTTGATATCCCAATTTTTAAGAGTAGCATTCCCAGTAATGCCAAATTCACTATGGCCTTGCATGTACACATATACGTTAGGATTAATGTGCTTGAAACATCGGGTTATGGATTCAGGCCATTGCGCTTGTGGCATTCTCAAAACATGTTCTGTGTAATAGTATTCAAAGAGTAATTCGCTGTATTTTGGATTATCAAAATCATTGTTTTTCTCCATATCCTGTAATTGTTTTAGAATTTTAGGATCCATTTGTGGAGCTAGAACATTTTTGGCGTACGCATTATATTCTGGAGCACTTGCCATCATGTTGGAAATAATCAAGCCTTTCAAGTTTTTTTGGTATTTCAACGCGTATTCCATAGCCAGAATGCCGCCCCAAGATTGTCCCATTAGATAAAAATTAGAATTATCTAAACCTAATGCGATGCGTACTTGTTCCACTTCCTCAACAAAACGAGCGTTTGTCCATAAACTGTTGTCATTAGGTTGGTCGCTGTAGTACGAACCCAGTTGGTCGTAATAAATATATTCGATGCTTTCATTAGGAAAATAGCCGTCAAAAGCTTCGTACAATTCATGAGTCAATCCAGGACCGCCGTGTAAAAGCAGTACTTTTATTTTTGGATTATTGCCCACAGTCTTCGTCCAAACCTTAAAAGTCCCTTTCGGTGTTTTTATCGGGATCATTTTAATTCCGCCTGTGAGTTGGTCGTCCCGTTTGGAGAAATCTAAATAATTTGCTTTTATAGAATCGTCCTTTGGCTTTTGCTGACAATTAGAAAGGAACAGCATACTTATTACGGCGAAAATCAGGACTTTTAGTTTCATAACAGACGATTTTATATGGTCTAGTTGTAGATTTTGTGGAACAAATCGATGTATTTCTCCATTACCATTTTTCGTTTCAGTTTTAGCGTTGGAGTCAGTTGTCCGCCTTCTATCGACCATAAATCTGGAGTCAATTCAAATCGTTTTATTTTTTCCCAATTCCCAAACTTTTCATTCAACTTATCCACTTCGAGTTGGATGCGCTCGATTACTTTTTCGTTTGCAATTATTTCTTCATTGCTTTTTCCAATATCGATTCCGTGAATAACACCCCATTCCTTGATAAATTCAAAACTAGGTTGAATAAATGCAGCGGGCATTTTTTGTCCATCCCCAATCACCATGATTTGTTCAATAAAACGAGATTGCTTCATTGTATTTTCAATTAGCTGTGGTGCAATATATTTTCCTCCAGAAGTTTTGAACATTTCTTTTTTGCGGTCCGTGATTTTTAGAAAACCGTCTTGGTCAAATATTCCAATATCTCCTGTGTGAAAATAACCGTCTGTAATGACTTCATTAGTTAATTTTTCGTCTTTAAAATAGCCCATCATAACGTTTGGACCTTTACAAAGAATTTCACCATCTTCGGCTATTAAGACTTCTACATTATCAATAACTTTCCCTACTGTTCCCACTCTAAAACCATGATTTCTAAGATCATTAACGGAGATCACCGGAGAAGTTTCGGTCAAACCATATCCTTCCATAACTGGGATTTCGGCTGCAGCAAAAATCCGTGCTAATCTAGGTTGCAATGCCGCGCTTCCAGAAACCATTAAATCAAGGTTTCCGCCCAAGCCTTCTTTCCATTTACTAAAAATCAGTTTTCGTGCAATTTTAAGTTGGAACTCATACCAAAATCCATTTTTACCATACGGCTCATAGATTAGTCCTAAGTCAATCGCCCAAAAGAAGAGTTTCTTCTTGATGCCAGTTAATTCAGTTCCTTTTGCATAAATTTTATCGTACACTTTTTCCAAAAGCCTTGGAACAGCCGTGATAACTGTTGGTTTAACTTCTTTTAAATTATCGCTAATTTTTTCAATTGATTCTCCAAAGTACACTGAAACGCCATAATATTGGTATAAGTACAAGATCATTCTTTCAAAAATGTGACAAATAGGAAGGAAACTCAAAGCACGACTTCTCCCAGCTTCAAATGGAATTCTAGTTGCACTATCCAAAACATTAGACACAATATTCTTATGAGAAAGCATGACTCCTTTGGGTCTACCTGTTGTTCCAGAGGTATAGATAATGGTTGCCAAATCTTCGGTTTTAACATTATTTTTTCGCTCTTCAACGGTATCTTGATTGCCGGTATCAACACCTAGAATCAATAAATCATTCCAGTTTTTACACCCTTCAATTTCATTAAATGAGTATACATCTTTAAGAGAAGGCACTTTATCCTTAATCAAATTTACTTTTCGAAGCACTTCCGCATCCGATACAAAGCAATAAACAGCCTCAGAATGATTTAGGATATACTCATAATCTTCTTCAGAAATTGTTGGATAGATAGGGACGTTTTGGGCTCCTATTTGCAAAACGCCAATATCCATAATGTTCCATTCCGTTCTATTATTAGAGGAGATGATTGCAATTTTATCATTCTTTTGCACTCCCATTCTTAATAGTGCTCGCGATATCGCATTGGCTTTGGCAATATATTCTTGCGTAGATGTTTTTATCCATTCACCATTCTGCCTGCTTACTAAAGCATCTGGAATAGAATTGTACTTTTCTTGCTGATAATAAGGGAAATCAAAGAGGCGAGTGATATTTGTCATTATAAAAATATTGGATTTGTTTGCAAATTAAAAAAAAAATAAGGATAAATTTAATAAATCAGAATTTATATCGCAAAACTTTGATGGATTATTGAAAAGCAGCGAAATCGTTTTCGTCTGTAACGGCCTAACAGTTTGATTTTAAATGTAAAAACGTTCCGGTATATATGATTAGTAAAGCAATGTTAACTTGAACAGGAATAGTGCTATAAATTGGTTAAAAATTTTGGACGATAAGAAAATACAGTGGCAATCCTATCGTAATATTTATTGGAAAAGTTACCGCCAGAGCCATAGGTAAAAACAGTCCAGGGTTTGCTTTTGGAACGGTGATTTTCATTGCCGCGGGGACAGCAATATAAGAGGCACTTGCGGCTAGTACTGCAAAAATAAAACGATTGGTTATGTCCGTTGTTACCAGCGAGCTTAGAACTGCAAATAGGCATCCATTAAATAAAGGAATCAAAATTGCGAAAAGAAATGGAAACCATCCAAATGAAAAGAATGATTTGAGTTTTCGACCACTCGTTATTCCCATATCTAATAAAAATATAGCCAGAAATCCTTTAAATAGATCATTAGTAAATGGCTCAATTCCTTGGGCTTGTTTTTCACTGGCTAAGAATCCAATCACTAAACTGCCAAGGATAAGCAACACACTTCCGTTTGTTAAGGAATGTTTAAGGACGGTACTTTTTTCAATAGTAGTTGTTTTGTCTTTATTAAAAAAAGATATTAAAACGAGACCTATAATAATTGCAGGCGATTCCATTAAGGCCATTATGGCAACCATGTGGCCATGAAGTGCTAATTGCTGGGACTCCAAAAAAGAAACTGCTGTGACAAAAGTAACTGCACTAACGGATCCATAAGCCGCAGCAATAGCACCAGAATCAAAAACACTCAATTTTCGTTTAAGAATGAAAAAAGTATAGATTGGAATCGTGGAGGAGATAAAAATTCCAAACAGCATGGACCAAATAATTTCGCTCGTGAATACTTCATGTGATAATTCCTGACCCCCTTTAAACCCGATGGAGAAAAGTAGGTAAAGCGAAATAAATTTAGAGGAATTGGGTGGTATTTCTAAATCGCTTTTTAAATATACTGCTATGATTCCCAGTACAAAAAATAGTAATGCCGGATTTGTTAGATTTTCAATTAATAAATTAAGGTTCATGTTTTTTGATTAGTGGGATTTCGTTGCTGCTTTTACGTTGTATTGGTTTAATTCTACTTAAGATATTTAAAATGCTATCTGATTTTAGAAAACTTCAATCTCATTCCCGTTTTCGACTCGTTAAAATCTCCATTATTAAATACGATTGTTCCATTGACTATTGTTTTTAAAATTTTACTTTTAAACACTTGATTTTCAAAAGGCGACCACTTGCATTTGTAAAGAATATTATTTGGAGTTACGGTCCAAGAGTTATTAATGTCTACTAGAACTAAATCAGCAAAATAGCCCTCGCGTATGTATCCTCTTTCTTTAATTCTATATATCAGGGAAACATTGTGGCACATTTTTTCTACGATTTTCTCTAAACTAATCTTTCCTTGATGGAATAATTCTAGCATTACAGGCAAAGCGTGTTGCACTAATGGTCCTCCAGACATAGCCTCAAAATAGCTGCCTGATTTTTCTTTGATGGTATGTGGTGCATGATCGGTTGCAATGATGTCTAATCTATTTTCTAAAAGGGATTGTAAGAGACCATCTTTATCTTGTTCTGTTTTTATAGCGGGATTCCATTTTATTTTAGAACCTAATTTTTGATAATCTTGGTCTGAAAACCAAAGATGATGAATACAGGCCTCTGCTGTGATTCGCTTTTCAGTAATTAGCGTTGTATTGTCTAATAAATTGGCTTCTGCCAAAGTCGAAATATGAAATAAATGCAGCCTGTTGTTGTGTTTTCGAGCGATTTTCAATACTCGTTCTGTAGCGGTCACACAAGCTTGCTCGTTTCTTATTTTGGGATGACAATCAAAAGGAATGTCGGCACCATATTGTTTACGGTACAATTCGGTATTTCTTTTGATGATAGCGTCATCTTCACTGTGCAGGGCAATAAGTGTTTCTGATCTTGAAAAGAGTTTTTCTAAAAAATCGGGGTAATTTGCCAGAATGCCTTCGTCATTATTAAAATAAAGTCCATCATCAGTAATACCGCAGACATTTTCAGTGTCCGTTTTCAAGGCTTCTTCTAAATTGTCTTTGTTGATTCCCATAAAAAAGGAATAATTGACTAAGGAAGTCTGAGAAGCAATGGTGTATTTGTCTTCCAGCAATTGTTGGGTTAAGGTATTTGGTATCGTATTTGGCATTTCCATATATGAGGTAATACCGCCCGCTGCTGCTGCTTTAGATTCTGAATAAATCGTTGCTTTATGGGTAAGCCCGGGTTCTCTAAAATGTACTTGGTCATCAATGATACCTGGCAAAAGGTATAACCCCTCTGCCTCTATGATATGGGCTTCATTATCTGTAATATCATTTGAAATGGTTTCGATACGTTCTCCAACAATCAAAACATCAGTAATTTTCATTTTACCTTCATTGACTATAGTCGCATTTTTAATTAAAATCCTCATTAGTTATATGTTTTTGGCAGCTCTTTCCAAACGATCATTAATTGTTCTTCCTAGGTCATTATCTGGGAAACGTTCTGCAAGGATAATGTCGATTTGCATGCTATCTAATTCATGCAGTGAAGCATATAATTTTGAAGTTGCTTTTTGTAAATTGCCAGAAGGAGAAAGAATAATTTGGCATGCAACGTCTTGCTCTTTTTCGGGTTGTTTAAATAGTAATAATCCAATTTTTTTATTTGGAAACAGCTTAATCTGATCTAAAACGTTGGTTGTTAGAAATAAAGTTGATTTAGGCGCATAATGTCTTGACAACATGCCAGGCGCTTCAGGCGCATTTTCGTTTTTGTTTAAAAGAGATACAGGTCCTACAATTTTTTCAATTTCTTCTTTTGATATGGCTCCCAAGCGATAAATAATTATTTCATCCTTATGAAAGCCAACAATTGTTGATTCTACTCCTGCTTTGCATACACCGCCATCTAAAACCATCGGGAGTTCGTCTCCAAAATAGTTCTCAACATGCTCCGCTGAAGTTGGACTAATAGAACTAAATGGGTTTGCACTAGGAGCTGCTAAAGGAAAATCTAGCTTGTGCAAAAGGGATAATGCAACAGGATGATTTGGGATTCTAACGGCAACTGTTGGTTTTCCAGCAGTTATGCGATTTGGGACCGATTCATGCTTTTTTAGTAAAAGGGTTAGTGGTCCAGGCCAAAATATTTTTGCCAAAATTCTCGCAGATTCAGGTATTTCTATGGCTACTTTATTTAAATCCTCTATTTGTTTAATGTGCACAATTAAAGGGTTAAATGACGGTCTTTGCTTTATGCGGTAAATGGTATCAATTGCTTTCTCACTGTAGATATTTCCTGCTAAACCGTAAACCGTTTCTGTGGGAAAACCAATGATGTCTTCCTTTTTTAAAAGTTCGACAGCGAGTTCAATATCACTACTAATCATAATTTATTAGGGGTTGCAAAAATCACAATACATTGGATCTTCAGTTAATTTTTTATTTGGAAATTTGTCTTCTTTTGTAAAAGAGCATTTCTGACAGGTGTAAATATAGCTTAAAGTTGATCGAGTGGCACAATGGCACAAATCGCAGGGTAAACCTGGTGTAGCATCGGTAATTCCAAATCCTGGTGTAAAGCATGCTGGGCAACAGGATTGTATTTTTTCGATGAGTTTTTTGGTAGCCTTCTCAATTACTTTCATTCGGGTTGGGTTGTACATTGCCCGCATATCCGTTTCAATGTAAGCCATGCCAAATCGCTGTATGAATTTTTGAAAAATGATGTTTAGGGTTTCCCAATCTGTGATTCCTTTTTCAACTTCTGTACAATCATCCTTTGTTTTTTTTACAATTAAACCATGGGAAGGAAAATTCACTTTTTCAGCAAATTCCCTTAATTGTAATTCAGTATTAATCTCAGCTCCATTAAAGTTCGTTTCGAGACTCAATTCTCGGGCAATAATTTCTATCTTATTTTTTTTGTCAAGGAATAGAACTATTTCATCATTGGCGTGAGCAAAAAAAAGGGAGGGATGAGGTCCAAAGGAACCTTCGCTAGCGATTACCATGTCGCAATCTGTGAGCGCCAAGGCCATCAAGCATTTATTTCTAACTGTTGTAATAGGATCGTCCTTGCGTTCTATTTCGCCAGTGAATGTTCCAAGTAAATCCGAATCAAAGTCTGAAATAACAAAACAGTGAACACCTAGTTCTTTTTCAAATAGGGGAGCTATTACTTTTTCTTTCTCGTGCTTAGTGGCAATGAGTAACTTTCTTTCTGCGAACATGTGTTATTCAATTGTAATCAAAATATCAGTATCTATTTTTATTTTTAGATTTTCTTTAGTAGCGTAACTTATAATTTGATCTATAGTTGCTTTAGCTTCCGTGAGTTCTATTACTCTTTTTAAACCCGCTTCGTCAGCTGTTCCTGATCGTATATCAGAGCTAAAGTTTTTGAGGTTATGAAAATTAATTTTTGTGTTGATCAGATTAAATAAAACTTCTTTGGCTTCTTCATTTGTGAATGACCCTTTAGTCAATTGAATTTTTTGGATTTTTTCCATTTGTGAAAATTGGTTTAATAGTGTTACAGGATGGTAAACGAATAAGGTTTAATAGCGCTATGAAAATTATGCCATAAGATAGTTCGCTCAATATTAAATCATCAAGCTGAATTGTGCTCATTATAGCTATAATTAAAACCGTAGTCCAGAGCATTAGCATCAAAAAAGATCGTGTTAGTTTCATGTTTTATCGTGGGATTTATTTGTTGTTGATTGATAGAATTGATAATAAAGTTACAGGGCAATAATAATTTTTGATTGTGAAAGCTGCGTAGATAGTAACTCGTCAATTAGTATGGTGATTACTAGAGCTGAAATTAAAACGGCAGTCCAGAGCATTATTTTAAAAGTTGATTTTGTTAGTCTCATTTTTTATGGAAAAGTAGCAGTACGCAAGAGAATTGTCAAGTGGCGTAAACGCTATGGTTTGCAATACTAATTTTTTTATGATTTGTAATTTTTAAGTTTATTTTGCTTTATGAAGTGGAATTACTTCGCTTAACTTATAATTTTTCAAAAAGTTAAGCGAATGTCATAAGCACCTACATGCATCATTAAAATCCTATTATTTGGTTACTAATTCAAAATATTAGAAAAGTAAATGGTATAGAGCAAATTCCAGCGCACGCCTGCATGCGGCAATTCCTTTTTTATAATTTTTTGTTTTTTCATTTCAAAAATAATCGTACTAAAATACTTTGTTGTCTATTAAAAGAGTCGCCTCTTTTATAACAGCAAATTTGAGTATTTTTGTTCATAAATTTTTATTTATATTTGCAATACTAATCATTAAATAAATTTATGAATTATACTTTACATCAACTTCAGATATTTTTAAAGGTTGTAAAAACGCAGAGCGTCACAAAAGCGTCCGAAGAGTTGCACCTAACACAACCTGCGGTATCTATTCAGCTCAAAAATTTTCAAGATCAATTTGACATTCCCTTAACCGAAGTGGTAGGTAGAAGGTTGTATGTCACCGATTTTGGAAATGAAATTGCTGAGGTTGCAGAAAAAATAATAAATCAAGTCGAGGCCATTAATTTTAAAACGATGGCGTACAAGGGGCAATTAACTGGCCGGTTAAAAATTTCTATTGTTTCGACAGGCAAATATATCATGCCGTTCTTCTTAGCAGATTTTATTAAAGAACATTCCGGCATCGAATTGCAAATGGATGTAACCAATAAAAGTGGAGTGATTGCTAGTTTGGAAAAAAATGAAGTAGATTTTGCCTTGGTGTCTGTTTTACCTACGACTTTAAATATTGAAAAATTAGATTTGCTTCAAAATAAATTATATTTGGTCGGTGATTCTAAAACAGAATTTAAACGGGCCACAAATTTAAATGAGATATTCAAAGAGATTCCGCTAATTTATAGGGAAAAAGGGTCTGGCACGCGCCAAACCATGGAACGTTTTATCGAGCGAAATGCTGTTGTTATTCAAAAAAAAATGGAACTTACTTCTAATGAAGCAGTCAAGCAAGCGGTGATAGCAGGATTAGGATGTTCTATTATGCCTTTGATTGGAATCAAAAATGAGTTATCCAATCAGGAACTGCAAATTATTCCTTTTAAAGGGTTACCCATTAAAACAACCTGGAGTTTGATATGGCTAAAAGGAAAAAAACATGGTCCAGTAGCTGCTGCACTCTTAGAATATATGAATAAAGAAAAGGACAATATTGTTAAAGAAAAATTCAATTGGTACGAGCATTATTAGTGTTTAAGCCATTTTTCAAATTATATAATAAATGATTTACAGGTTTCATAGTACTAGTGTTAAAGTGTTTTACAAGTACAAATTAGTTTTAAATACTTTTTTAAAACGATACCAGTTTTATTTTTGTGAACTAGTAAGTCCTTCATTGGAATGATATAACGGTAAATAGTAGGCACGCATAGTATGTTTACTTATATTTGTTTCAACTAAAATTTAAAGTAATGATAAAGCCCACGCTAAGCTCTCTTTTAAACATTGACAGACCGCTGATAATGGCTCCCATGTTTCTGGTTTCGAATACTAAAATGGTAATTGAAGGAATGAAAGCAGGTGTGGCAGGTTGTATACCGGCTTTAAATTACAGAACATTAGAGGAATTACGCGCTTCAATTGTGGAGCTTAGAGCTGCTAAAGTTCCCGGTGGTAGTTTTGGATATAATTTGATTGTCAATAAATCCAATATAAAATACAAAGACCAATTAGCTGTTTTATGCGCCGAGAAAGTAGATTTTATAATCACTTCTTTAGGTTCACCCGAAGAAACTATTAGTGCCGCACATAAAGTAGGAATCAAAGTTTTTTGTGATGTTACCGATTTGGCTTTCGCCAAAAAAGTTGAAAGTTTAGGTGCCGATGCTTTAATTGCAGTTAATAATTTGGCTGGAGGACATAGAGGAAATCATTCGCCAGAAAATTTAATAAAGGAGTTGAATGTGAACACGACATTGCCAGTTATTTCCGCAGGTGGCGTGAGTAATAAAACGGATTTAGATCAAATGTTACGGTATGGTGCAGTAGGCGTATCTGTAGGTAGTCCATTTATAGCCTCAATCGAATCAGGTGTTTCTGAAGAGTACAAACAAGCTTGCGTTGATTATGGTGCTAAAGATATTGTTCTAACTGAGAAAATATCTGGCACACCTTGCACGGTGATCAATACACCTTACGTTCAAAAAGTAGGAACGAAGCAATCTTGGATCGAAAGAACTTTGAGCAAGAATAAAAGTCTGAAAAAGTGGGTAAAAATGATTCGCTATCTCTTAGGATCTAATGCCGTTACCAAAGCAGCTACCGAAGTGACCTACAAAACAGTTTGGGTGGCTGGTCCTACCATCGAAAACACGGTTGCAATACGACCCGTTGCCGCAATTGTTGAAACACTGACGGTTTGATTTTATACCATTTGATGGTTGTCCATTTTAAACTGGATAGACTGCTCGCAACCTTTTCCCAAGTATATTGAAACACAATATTTATCCTGAAGGCTTATTGTTACAAAATGTAAAAAATCCTTTATATAATAAAATCCTTGTGCTCTTTTGCGTTTCCTTTTTTCAAGTTGAGATTGTTTAGTGTTAAACGTGCAAATATATTTCTATAAAAAAACGCTCTCTTTCGAGAACGCTTTTGGTATTTTGAAAAAAAATTAT
>Ga0136636_10002769_pt1 | contig 10484 bp, 7 predicted proteins | sample AntDrymUQ8522106_2_FD_104653 | JGI IMG/M metagenome (GOLD analysis project Ga0136636, IMG submission 104653) | Polar desert sand microbial communities from Dry Valleys, Antarctica - metaG UQ852 (21.06) | ecosystem: Environmental > Terrestrial > Soil > Desert | place: Antarctica: Dry Valley... | reverse complement strand
GACAAGGCGCGCTTTCCCAAGCGCACCGCCAGCGAGAAGTGCTTCAACTGCATGGCCTGGCTGGGCAAGCCGGCAGACCCCTGGGCCGAATGCGACCTGACCGCCGACCGCCTGGTGGCCAACGGCGGCTGGTGCAGTTCCTACGTGAAGACCTGACCGCCGCGCCTGCGGCCTGTGCTCAGCGCCGCTGCGCCACCGGTGCCGTGCCCGCCGCCAGGCGGTCGCTGCGGACCCAGCCGGTGGCGTCGGCACCGGTGCGCGGATTGCGGTACCACACCGCCGTGTAGCCGGACATCTCGCGGTCGGCTTCCACCGGCTCGCCAGGCAGGATGAACACGCCCTGCATGCGGCAGGCCGCGTCGGGCGCCGCGTGGAACTGCAGGCGCCCGCTGCCGACCACTTGCCGGCCCGAATTTCCGGCCTGCACAACCTGCCCCTTCTCCAGCGCCACCAGCGCCAGCTGGATGCAATCGGCATCGGCCACCAGCGTCGCGGTCGCCGCCGTGGCCTCGGCCGCGGGCGGATTGCCCGCGCCGCCGCTGCGGGCAGGCGCCGCCGCCACGGCGGGCGCGGGTGCGGGTGCGGGTGCCGGCACCGGCGGCTTGGGCGCTGCAGGTGCCGCCGCGTCCACGGACGCCTTGGCGACTGCCGCAGCCAACAGGGACTTGGCCGCCTCGGTCGTGAGCCGCTGCAGGCGGTTCGACCGCACCCAGCCGCTGGCCTCGCCACCGGTGCGGACATTGCGATACCACACCAGGGTGTAGCCGCTGATTTCGCGGTCGGCCTCGACCTGTTCGAAATTGTTGGCAAAGACGCCCTGCATCGCGCATTCGGGATCCGGTGCCGAATAGAACTGCAGGCGGCCGCCGCCAATGATCAAGCGGTTGATCGCGGATTCAGGCGTGCGCACGGCCAGGCGGTTGTTGCTGGCAGCCAGGTGCACACAATTGGGCTCCGCTGCCGCGCCAGCCGGCGCGCCCGGTGCAGCCGGCGCCGTGGCCACTGCGGCCTGTGCAGGCGCTGCCGCCACCACCGCCGCAGGGGCGGGCGCCGGCGCGGCCACTGATGCAGGCGCTGCCGCTGGTGCTGGTGCTGGTGCTGGTGCTGGTGCTGCCGCTGGTGCTGGTGCCGAGGCCTGAGCCATCAGTTCGATCGCCGATGCCGGCAGGCCGGGCAGCGGTGCGGATGCAGCAACAGGCGCCTCGGCCGCCGCCGCCGGTACAGCGGCCGCCGCAGCCGCAGCGCCCAGGCTCGTGCCCCGCCACAGCGCCGGGTAGTAGCGCGCAGTCTGTGCGCCGTACAGCGGCTTGTAGACGCCTTGGTGGCAGGTGGCGCAATTGACCTTGGCCACATCGCCAAGCGGCCCCAGGCGCTCGGCCGGGAAGGTGCTGGTCAGCGGGATCAGGTAATCGTTGTTGATCTCGCGGGCCATGCGGATGCCATGCCAGGCCGTGGTGCGGGGCAACTGCTCCCAGGACTGCATGTTGCGCGTGTTGTGGCAGTAGGTGCAGTTCACGCCCAGGGACTTGGAGAGGTGCACCATCAGTCCGAAGGTGTGCTCGGCCTGCTTGGTGGACTGGCGGTTGGCCTGTGCGCCGCTCTGGGCCATGGCCTCGGTGCCGTTCACGCGGATCGGCAGGCCCTGCTGCAGGTACGCCGTGAACGGATCATTGGGCAGCGAGCTGAGGGCCACCGATCGGGCAGGCTGGTTCTGCCCGGCCAGATCGCCCATCAGCGACTGGGCGTTCTTGCGCTCGGTGGGCTTGAACCACAGCATCGTCGGCACCGGGTTGCCGCGGTGGCAGGTGTAGCAGGTGACGCCGGTGTTGCCGACGTGCGGTTGCCAGTCGGCATTCAGGTGCCGCACCATCTGGATCATGCGGCGCGACACGATCTTGGTGTATTTGTCATCGCTGGCGAAATTGCCCTCCACATGGCAGTAAGCGCAGCCTTCCTTGGGCGACACCCAGGCGGTGATGGCGTTCATGGTGCGGCCGAACTCGCCGATGCTCAGCTCGCCGAGCACCTGCACGTTCTTGTAGGCGGCGCCAGCCAGCGGTGCGTTCTCGCGCACCCGGGCCGGCCGGGCGATCTCGGGGGCGGCATGCAAGGCGGCATCTGCCGCGAGCTGGTGCACGTTGTCCACCTGGGCCATGCCGGTGCCGCGGTAGCCCTTCTGGGTTGCGGCCAACGGCAGCGGCTCCCAGTGCCAGACGAACACAGCCAGCAGAACGAGACCCCCAAGCGCAATCGCAGCTGCCCTCTTGAACTTGTGCATGCGGGTCCTCCGTCAGGCTGACGGGTTGCCAGGCGTTCGCGCCGGACAGCAGACCAGAGCACCGACGCCCGCCCGGACCGCGCCAACCACTCCAACCCGATGTTCGAACATGTGTCATCTTATCCTGACACTTGACGAAGTCCACGCGGGTTGCCGGTCGAAGGCCGACAGGCTCCGGAGCGCCTGTGTTCAGGCAGCGGCTGCCGGGCCCGCCGGCATGGCCAGGCGCGCGCTCAGGCTGCTTGCGGCTCCAGCTTGAAGGCACGCACCGTCTCGAGCAGCCGGTCAGCTTGCTGGCGCAGGCTTTCGGCAGCCGCGGCCGACTGCTCCACCAGTGCCGCGTTTTGCTGCGTCACATGGTCGAGGTCGGTCACTGCGTCGCCGATCTGGTCCATGCCCGCAGTCTCCTGGTGGCTGGAATGGCTGATCTCGCCGATCATCGCCGTCACCCGCTGCACCCGGCCGACGATGTCGCCCATGGTGACGCCGGCACCCTGCACCAGACGTGACCCGGCCTCCACCCGCTCGACGCTGGCGTGGATCAGGGCCTTGATCTCGCGCGCCGCGTCGGCGCTGCGCTTGGCCAGGCTGCGCACCTCGCTCGCCACCACAGCAAAGCCTCTACCTTGCTCGCCGGCGCGGGCTGCCTCGACAGCCGCATTCAGTGCCAGGATGTTGGTCTGGAAGGCGATGCCATCGATGGTGCCGATGATGTCGACGATGCGCTTGCTGCTGGCGGCGATGTCCTGCATGGTGTGCACCACTTGCCCCACCACCTCGCCGCCCTTCGACGCGGCCGAACTGGCGCCTTCAGCCAGGCTGCGGGCCTGCACTGCGGTGTCGGCGTTGTTGCGGGCCGTCACGCGGATCTGTTCCATCGATGCGGCGGTCTGCTGCAGGCTGGCGGCCTGGCGCTCGGTGCGCTGGCTCAGGTCGGCATTGCCGGCAGCGATCTCGCCAGTGCCGGTGGCAATGCTCTCGCTGCCGGCCCGTACCGACGCCACCACTGCGGCCAGCCGCTGGCGCATTTCCTCCAGTGCCCGCAGCAGTTCGCCCAGCTCGTCCTTGCGGCGCTCGTCGGTGTGCTGGCTCAGGTCGCCCGAGGCCACCGTACGAGCCACCTGCACCGCCGACGCCAGCGGCCGGGTGATCGACACCGTCACCAGCCAGGCCACGGTCACGCCGCCGGCCAGCGCCAAGGCCACCAGGCCGAGCATCCACAGCCGGGCGCGGGCGAAGTCCGACTCAGCGTCTTCCACGTACTCCCGGCTGGTCTTGTCCTGCAGGCCGGACATGGTCTTCAGCACGATGATCCAGCGCGCCTGGCGTGGGTGCACACGCTCCATCAGATAAGCGACCGCCGCAGCCTCATCGCCAGCCTGGCCCAGTTCGGCCGCCTTGGCCATCAGCGGCGAAGTGGTCTTGTCGGCCCGCTCGATCGCCTCCAGCAGTGCCTTCTCGGCTTCGGAGGCGTCGAACTGCTTGATCAGCGCCAGCAGCTTGCCATGGGCCTCGGCGTAATCCCTGGCCGCCTTGTCGATGGCCTCCAGCTCCAGCTTCTTCAGCTCGGGGTCTTTCAGCAGGGCCAGGTTGCGCAGCGCGATGGCCCGCTGGCTGACCGAATAGACCATCTTGTTGACCTGCGCGATCTGCTGGTTGTTGCTGTGCGTGACATGGAACAGGCGGTCCCGCGCCTCGTCCATGCGCAAGGTGGCATAGCCCGCCAGGATCAGCATCAGCACGAACACGCCGCTGAAGGCGAGCGCCAGCCGCGTGCGGATGCGCAGATTCATCAGCGGAGCGATCAAGCGGTCGAATGGGGGGATGCGATCTGCAGTGGACATCAAGGGCTCCGTCAACCAGGGCAACGTGCCGGCAAGCGCCGGTCGTCGGCGGGTCAGAGGGACCGGCCACAGTTGCATTTCGGCCCGAGCCGACGCAGCCTGTTGTCGGGGGATCTTGATGCATCAGTACTTTCAGTGGCTGCCGGCCGGCCGGCTGTGTCCGATGTCATGAAACGCAACGCCGTGTGCACGCGGCCTCAAGTGTTGGCGCATGGGGCCGAAAACCGTGGACAACCGTCGGCCCACCCATGGCAGCGCGGCCCAACCCTCCCGCCCACTGAGGAGCTTCCATGAAACTTCGTTTAGTCACCGCCCTGCTGCTCGGCAGCCTGTGCTTGCCCGCCCTGGCCCAGTTCCAGACCACCGAACAGGCCATCAAGTACCGCCAGGGTGCGTTCAGCGTGCTGGGCGCGCACTTCAGCCGGGTGGCGATGATGGCGCAGGGCATCCAGCCCTTCGACGCCAAGGCCGCGCTCGAGAACGCCGAGCTGGTGGGCAACCTGTCTCGGCTGCCGTTCACCGCCTTCGGACCGGGCACCGACAAGGGCGCGCCCAACCGCGCCAAGGACGAGGTCTGGAAGGACGCCGCCAAGTTCAAGGCGGCCTCCGACAAGATGGTGGCCGAGGCGGGCAAGCTCGAAGTTGCGGCCCGCAGCGGCGACCCGGAGGCGCTGAAGGCCGCCGTGGGCGCGCTGGGCAAGAGCTGCAAGTCCTGCCACGACGACTTCCGCGGCTCCAGGCGCGAGTGACGCCCACCGGGCGCCGGTGGGTCAATCCAGCGTGATGGCGCCCACGTGCGCCAGACTCTGGCCCTGGGTGTTGTCGGCATCGCCGGCGATGGCCACGCCCACCAGCGGCACCGACGCGCTCGCCTCGTCCGCGAACAGCCGCAGGAAGTCGGCCCGGACATCCCGCTGCTCGGTCTGCCAGGTTTGCAGCGGCGCCTCCGGACCGCGCAGCACGACCATGCGGATGCGCCGGCTGTAGGCGTTGTCCAGCACCGTGCCGGCAGGCAGGTGCGCATCCCAGACGTAGCAGACGATGGCCGCCGGCAGCAGCTCGCCGGTGCGCAGGCGCGCGATGCGCAGCACCTGGCGCTCGAGAAAAGGCACCGCCGTGGCGGGCAGGTCGAACAGCACGCACACCTTCACCGGGCTGTCGTCGCTGTCCTTGCGGCGCAGGTCGGCTGCACGGTTGGGCGTGTCAAGCCGCCAGCGCCAGCGCAGCAGATGCGCGCCGGGGTTGTCCAGCACCGGATGCACCAGGTTGCCATAGCTGGCGCGTGCATCCACCCGCAGCACCCGTTCGCCGTCCAGCTGCACCACGCTGTAGCGGGTGACGGGCAGGCTCTGTTGCGGCAGGCCCACCAGATGCCAGGGCGGCTGGGGCTGCGCGTCGCCTGCTGCCGGCGCGGCCAGCGCCGCCAGCAGCGGCCCGGCAGCCTGTGCCGCACCGGCAGCCAGCAGCAGCGTGGCCGCCAGCCACTGGTTCAAGCTCCGCAGGGCTGCACCCCTGATGCCCGCACCCCTCATGCCCTCACCCCGAATGCCAGCCAGCCGGCGCGCAGCCGTGCCAGCAGCGTCAACCCGCACAGCGCCGCAAAGCCCACGGCCAGCGGCGCGAAGGCCTGCGGCCACAGGCACATCGCCGTGAAGCAGACCAGCGTCTCGCCGGCCTCGGTCAGGCCGCCCAGGTAGTACAGGCCCTTGCTGGGGTAAGCCAGGCTCCGGAGCCCGCGGCGCTCGGCGAGCACCGCAAACGCCAGAAAGCTGCTGCCGGTGCCGATGAAGGCCGCCAGCAGCACCGCTGCGGCCAGCGCATTGGCCGCCGGGTCGGCCAGCGCAAACGCCAGCGGAATGCTGGCGTAGAACAGGAAGTCGAGCGTGATGTCGAGAAAGGCGCCGCGGTCGGTGGGCGCGGTGAGCCGGGCCACCGCGCCGTCCAGGCCGTCGCACAGGCGGCTGGCCAGGATCAACGCCAGCGCGGCCAGCGGCTGGTGCAAGGCAATGCAGGCGGCACCGGCCAGCCCCAGCGCGAAGCCGGCCCAGGTGATGGTGTCGGCGCCCACGCCACGCCGCACCAGCAAGCGGCCGGCAGCCTGCAGCGCCGGGGCGATCAGCGCCTGCGCCGGGCGGTCGAGCATGCGGCGGAAATCGGAAGCGTCTTCACCGCCGGATCATCGCACCAGGACCCCAACAGCGTCCCGACAGCGCCTTGCCAGCGCCCCAACAGCGCCCCGACAGCGCCCCACCAGCGCCTTAACAGCGCCCCGACGCGGCGCCTCGGCTGGGCTCAGACGCTCAGCGCGGGGCCATGCGGATGGCACCGTCCAGGCGCACATCCTCGCCGTTGAAGTAGCCGGTGGTGATCATGAACTCCGCCAGGGCGGCGTATTCGTCGGGCTGGCCCAGGCGCTTGGGAAAGGGCACGCTGGCGGCCAGTGCGGCCTTGACGTTGTCGGGCGCGCCCTGCAGCAACGGGGTGTTGAAGATGCCCGGCAGGATGGTGTTGACGCGGATGCCCTCGCCCATCAGGTCGCGCGCGATCGGCAGTGTCATGCCGACCACGCCGGCCTTGCTGGCCGCGTAGGCGGCCTGGCCCATCTGGCCGTCCTCGGCCGCCACGCTGGCGGTGTTGACGATGGCGCCACGCTCGCCGTCTTCCAGCGGCGCCAGGCTCAGCATGCCGGCTGCGCTCTTGGCGGTGCAGCGGAAGGTGCCGATCAGGTTGATCTGGATGATGCGTTCGAAGTTGGCGGTGGGAAACGACTTGATCTCGCCAGTGGTCTTGTCGCGGCCGGCGGTCTTGATGGCGTTGCCGGTGCCGGCGCAGTTGACCAGGATGCGTTCCTGGCCGACGGCCGCGCGCGACTTTGCAAACCCGGCGTCGACCGATTCTTCCTTGGTCACGTCGACCAGGCAGAACACACCGCCCAGCTCGGCGGCCAGGGCCTCGCCGGCCGTGGCATTCAGGTCGAACAAGGCCACCTTGACGCCCCTGGCGGCGAGGCGGCGTGCAGTGGCGGCGCCCAGGCCGGACGCGCCCCCGGTGATGACGGCGGAGATGGTGGAGTCGAGTTGCATGGCGGGGCTTTGCCGGAGGTTTGGACAGGCTGGCACCCTACCCAGCCGGGCAGCGACCGGCCATCGTCCGAATCGACGAAGTTGCGCGCTATGCTCAAACCGCAGGCGGCTGCGGCGGGCGGATGCGGATCAGCCCTTCCTGCGCCACGCTGGCCACCAGCGCGCCGTCACGGCGCCACAGGCTGCCCCGGCAAAAGCCGCGCGCGCCGCTCAGGCTGGGTGAATCGCTCTGGTAGAGCAGCCATTCGTCGAAGCGGAAGTCGCGGTGGAACCACATTGCGTGGTCCAGGCTGACGCCCTGCACGTTGCCCTGCTGCCAGCTCAGCGCATGCGGGCGCATCGCCACGCCCATCAGGCTCCAGTCGCTGGCATAGGCCAGCAGGGCCTGGTGCAGCAGCGGGTCGTCGGGCAGCGGGTGCGGCGCGCGCATCCAGTGCAGGGCCTGGGCCGGCAGGGGCACCGGTGCAAACGGGTCGGTCGGGTTGACGGCGCGGCTCTGCATCGGCTGGGCCTGCTGCAGGTAGTGCTGGCGCCAGGCGGGCATGCGGTCGGCCGTGCGGCGCTCGCGCTGGTGGTCGTCCTCCAGGCTCTCGGGCGGCGGGGCAGCGGGCATCGTGTCCTGGTGCGTCGGGCCGCCCTCGCGCTTCTGGAACGAGGCCGACATGTGGAAGATCGCCTGGCCGTGCTGGATCGCCACCACCCGGCGGGTGGTGAAGCTGGCGCCGTCGCGGATGCGGTCGACGTCGTAGACGATGGGCCTGGACTTGTCGCCCGCGCGCAGGAAGTAGCCGTGCAGCGAGTGCACCTGGTGCGCCGGGTCGACGGTGCGCCCGGCGGCCATCAGCGCCTGGCCCAGCACCTGGCCGCCGAACACCGCCTGGCCGCCGTGGTCGCGGCTGCGGCCGCGGAACAGGTTGTGCTCCAGCGGCTCCAGCCGCAGCAGGTCGACCAGGTCGTGCAGCGCCCGCAGGGTGTCGTCGTCGGGGCTGCCGGCGGCCTCGGTCGGGGGGGTGCTGGGGGCATCGGGCATGGTGTCCCGATTGTGCAGGCCCGCCGGTCGGGGGCTGGGTCAGAATCCGCCACGATGCCCGCACCGCCCGCACCGCCCGCACCGCCCGCGCTCGGCCTGCCTCTCGGGCCGCTGCTGTCCAAACTGAGCCCGCCGCTGTCGCAGGCACGGCAGGTGCTGCGCCACGCGGTGGTGCGCCGCATGGCCGATGCCGGCGGCGTCAAGCTGCTGCTGGTGCGCGCGCCGGCCGGCTTCGGCAAGACCACGGCGATGGTGCAGGCGCGCGAGCAGCTGGCCGCCGACGGTGTGGCCACCGCCTGGCTGACCCTGGAGCGCACCGACAACGATGTGCCGCGCTTCCTGGCCTGCCTGCAGCAGGCGGTGGCGCAGATCACCGGCCGCCCGGGCGTGCCCGCCGCCCAGCCCGGCCCCGGCCTGGGCGGCCCGGCCATGCCGCTGGTGGACGGGCTGGCCAGCCACGGTGCGCCGTTTGCGCTGTTCCTCGACGACTTCGAGCTGATCACCGAGCCGGCCGTGCTGGGCCTGGTGCGCGAGATCATCGACCAGCTGCCACGCCGCGGCCAGCTGGTGCTGGGCTCGCGCAGCCTGCCCGACCTGGGCCTGGGCCGGCTGCGCATGGCCGGCCAGCTGCTGGAGATCGACACCGAGTTGCTGCGCTTTTCGCGTGACGAGACACGGCAGTTCCTGGCGCTGCGCTGGCCGGCCAACGGCACCAGCGCGCCCGGCGACCTGGCCGCCCAGGTCGACCCGCTGCACGCCAAGACCGAGGGCTGGGTGGCCGCACTGTGGCTGGCCTCGATGGCGCTCGATTCGGTGATCGCCCGGCAAGGCAGCGTGGCCGGCTTCATCGCCCAGTTCTCCGGCAGCAACCGGGCGGTGGCCGACTTCCTGGCCGAGGACGTGCTGGCCCGCCAGAGCCCCGAGGTGCGCGACTTCCTGCTGCGCACCAGCATCCTGCGGCAGTTCAATGCGCCGCTGTGCCAGGCGCTGACGCCGCGCAGCGACGCGGCACAGATCCTGGCCCAGCTGGACGCGGCCGGCCTGTTCATCACGGCCATCGGCCAGCGGGCGGCAACCGCCGGCACCGCGCCGGCCGCGCGGGATTGGCGAGAGTGGCGCTACCACAGCCTGTTCGCCGACTTCCTGCGCGCGCAGCTGGCGCGCGAGCAGCCCGACGCGCTGGCACGGCTGCACCTGGCCGCCTCGGGCTGGTATGAAAGCCAGGGCCGGCCGGTGCCGGCGATCGACCATGCCATCGAGGGCGGCGACGCGCCGCATGCCATCCACCTGCTGGCCGGCCAGGCGATGGGCTTTCTCGAGCAGGGCCGCATGCGCCTGCTGGCACGCTGGTTCGCCGCGCTGCAAAGCACCGAAGGCGCGGCCGCGCTGGCCGAGCAGCCGATGCTGCAGGTGGTCTCGCTGTGGGCCAGCAACCTCACCCGCGGGCCCTGGGCGGCGATGGAGCAATTGCAGCAGTCGGGCTGCGCCAGCAGTTCCGACGCGGCGGTGCGCGCCCATGTCAACGCCCTGCAGCCCATGCTGCTGGCGATGATGGACCGGGTGGAAGACGCCGCCGACCTGGGCCGCGAGGCGCTGGCCCGGGTGCCCACCGGCCAGCGCTTTGCCGACAACGTGCTGTGCAACGTGATGGCGCACGTGATGGGCGTGCTGGGCGAGCGCGCCCAGGCCCGGCGCCTGCTGGACGCAGCGCGCCGCGGCCAGCCGGCGAGTGATCTGCACAGCCATGGCTTCAACCGCATGTACACCGAGTCGGTGGAAGGCCTGCTCGACCTGCAGCAGGGCCGGCTGCGCCAGGCCACCGCGCGCTTCCGGCTGGCACTGGGCATGGCGGCGGCGCCGGGGGCCATGCCGGGCGCGGCAGCCTGGCAGCCCACCCATGGCAATGCCTGGGCCGGCGTGCTGTATGCCGGCGTGGTCTATGAGGCGCACCAGCTGGCGCAGGCCGAGCACCTGCTCAACGTCTACCTGCCGCTGGCGCGCGACGTCGGCCTGCCCGACCACATGATCCTGAGCCATGTGATGTGCGCCCGCATCGCCTTCGACCGCGGCGACATCGACGCGGCGCTGCAGTTCGTCACTGAACTGGAACACCTGGGCCACCACCGCCAGCTGCCGCGGGTGGTGGCCAGCGCCCGGCTGGAGCGCGCCCGGGTGCTGATGCTGCAGGGCCAGGCCGAGGCCGCCGCCCAGGCGCTGGACCGCGCCGACGACACCGCCGTATGGCAGCG
>Ga0136636_10002765_pt1 | contig 10494 bp, 5 predicted proteins | sample AntDrymUQ8522106_2_FD_104653 | JGI IMG/M metagenome (GOLD analysis project Ga0136636, IMG submission 104653) | Polar desert sand microbial communities from Dry Valleys, Antarctica - metaG UQ852 (21.06) | ecosystem: Environmental > Terrestrial > Soil > Desert | place: Antarctica: Dry Valley... | reverse complement strand
TTCCCGTTGACGACCAATTTCCCGCATAATGGACGGAATCTCTGAATAAGTAGCGAAAAAAACCTCATAATTTCCATTTCGGAAAAGCATTTTATCTTTTTTCGACAAAGTTTCTATTTCCTTAACAATGTCTTCTTCAGGCGTTTCGTCAATAATATTCTGCACTACATTTTCCTCTTTTGAAAGAGAAAAATTAAGTTTGAGATTAGGAAGTTTCAAATGTTCTGCAAGAGATTTCCTTTTTTCATAATACGATTTTAGGATGTAAATTTTCTTTTGCAAAAATTCCGAAATTTCTTCAGTCGTATCTAGATCCTCCAGCATTTTAACAGAAACCTGCTTTCCGATCCGGATCCGAATGGGTTTCTCTCTTTTATGCATCATCTCCGAAGGCAGCAGCAAAGTTTGCAAATTGGGATGAATTTTTGCGAGCTGATAAAAAAGGGTGCTGTTTTTCGCATGAAAATACATGGGAACGACTGGAACTTTTGCCATTTTAATTAGCTTTAAAGCTGGTTTTCCCCACGATTTATCTAAAATTTCATTGAAGGGATTATTTTTATTAGAAACTTCTCCCGCCGGAAAAATCCCGACGCAACCTCCACTTTCCAGATGTTTCAACGTTTCTCTCATTCCAGAGGCGCTGTTTCTTAACTCTTTTCGCCCTTCAAAAGGGTTTACGGAAATAACGAAGGGTTTCATGGGTTCAATTTTTTCTAAAAGAAAATTACCCATCACTTTAAAATCGGGTCGGATTTCAGTCAGAATTTTAGCCATCAAAATACCGTCAATCGCGCCCAACGGATGATTAGAAACCAAAATGAAAGGTCCTTTTTTAGGAATTTTTGCCAGATCTTCTTCAAAAACAATGTATTTCAAACCCCGCTCCCGCACAAAAGAATCGAAAAAATCTTTGCCTTCTTTATTTTTCAGCACATCATACAGTTTGTTGACCTCATTAATTTTGGTGAGACGCATGACGCTGGAAGCCAGAAAATTCTTTAAAATTCCTGTTTTGCTTAAGCCAGAAGCATTAATTAAATCGTTTTTGGTAATAAGACTCATGGTGATCAGTTAGTTACAACTTGGATTGTTTTCTTAGAAATCTGCTCCAAAAGTATATTTTTATTTTCATAGAAATTATTCAAATCCTCTAATTTAGCATTTCGCAGCGTAAACAGGGAAACATTTCGCACAACTTCTGTATTGAAGGTGATCTGCAGCTCCTGATTCAGACTGTCCAAAGTTCCATATTTATCTTCTAAACAAACCGCAAGAGAAATTGCAGAATTTTGCATTAAAGAAATTTTAATTTGATGTTTTGCAAAGAAGGCGAAAATCTGACTTAAATGCTCTTCTGCAATAAAGGCAAAATCGCGTGTAGAAATGCGCATTAAATGCTGATTTTCTTTTACAATATAAGATTCTTCTTCTTGATTTTTATCGGTAACGCCCACTTTGGTTCCCGCTTTTTTCGGTTCCAAAAAAGATTTTACAAAAAAAGGAATATTTTTCTGCTTCAGCGGTTGCAGCGTTTTCGGGTGAATAATGGAGGCACCATAATAAGCCATTTCAATCGCCTCTTCGTAGGAAATATGATCCAGCAAAGTTACATTTTCAAATTTTCTGGGATCACCTGTCATTACACCTGGAACGTCTTTCCAAATTGTCATCGCATCGGCATTTAAACAATAAGCGAAAATCGCCGCGGAATAATCCGAACCTTCTCTTCCCAAAGTAACAGTGAAATTATTGGCTTCAGAACCAATGAAACCTTGCGTTACATAACAGATTTTCTGATCCAAAGCAGTAATCTGCTTCTGCGTTTCTTCCCAATTAATGTTTCCTTCTCTATAATTACTGTCCGTTTTTATATAATCTCGCGCGTCTATCCAGGTATTTCTAAATTGAATATCACTGAGGTATTCGCTCAAAATTTTAGAGGAGATCATTTCTCCACAACTTACAACCTGATCGTAAACAAAATTGGGATTTGGAGATTTATTTCGTCGCAGAAAAGATTCCAGATCATCAAAAAATAAAGAAATTTCCGCAAAAACGGGATGATCTTCCCGAAACAATCCTTTTGATATTTCCAGATGATTTTCTTTAACTTTCTCAATTTCAGTTTGGTAATCCTCCTTTTCAAAATAGTTTTTCACCACCTTTTCCAGCGCATTCGTGGTTTTTCCCATGGCAGAAACTACCAACAGACAATTTTCAAAACCTTCCGATTCCAAAACCAAAGCTACATTTTTTACGCTTTCTGAATCTTTCACAGATGCGCCACCAAACTTAAAAACTTTCATGTAAATATTTAAAGATCAAAGTATTATTGATTAAAAACCAATCTTTCTAGTTCCTATCAAAAATCAAAAATATCATTTTAGACCGAAATAAAAAAACATTTAAAATTTGAAGCAGAAAATTACCTGAAAATTAACACCGACAATCACTTTTTGAGAAATTAAAATTTGCAATTTTGCCGATTAAAATTTAAGAAAAAAGAAGGGAAATTGAAAGAATTTTCCGAAATTTGAGGAAACCAAAAAAATACTCATGGCAGATCAAAGTTTCCAAACTCTAGGCGAATTTATTATTGATAAACAGGAGGATTTCCTCTATTCCACCGGAGAATTATCCCGATTATTAAGTGCAATTCGTCTGGCGTCAAAAGTGGTGAACCGAGAAGTAAACAAAGCTGGAATCGCCAATATCATCGGGAAAGCCGGAAATGATAATATTCAGGGAGAAGAACAGCAGAAATTAGACGTTTTGGCCAATGACATTTTTATAGCGGCACTTTCTCAGCGAGAAGTGGTTTGTGGAATTGCCTCCGAAGAAAATGACGATTTTATCACTGTGAGAACTGGTCCAAATGCACATTTAAGCAAATACGTTGTTCTGATTGATCCTCTAGACGGCTCTTCAAATATTGATGTTAATGTTTCCGTAGGAACTATTTTCTCCATTTACCGCCGTGTTTCTGAGCCTGGAACACCGGTTACGCTAGAAGATTTTTTACAAAAAGGCGTTAATCAAGCTGCGGCTGGTTACGTGGTTTACGGTTCCTCTACCATGATCGTTTACACCACTGGAAATGGCGTGAATGGTTTTACTTTGGATCCAAGTTTAGGAACTTATTATCTCTCTCATGCCGCCATGAAATTCCCGGAAAATGGAAAAATTTATTCCATTAACGAAGGAAACTACATCAAATTTCCACAAGGCGTGAAAGATTATTTGAAATATTGCCAGAAAGAAGAAGAAGATCGTCCTTATACCGGTCGATATATCGGAAGTTTGGTATCCGATTTCCACCGAAATATGATCAAAGGCGGGATTTACATCTACCCTTCTACTTCTCAGTCACCAAACGGGAAATTGAGACTTTTGTATGAATGTAATCCAATGGCATTTTTAGCAGAACAAGCTGGCGGAAAATGTACAGATGGTTTCCAAAGAGTTCTAGAAATTGAACCTACGGAATTGCACCAAAGAGTTCCATTTTTCTGCGGAAACACTGCCATGGTGGAGAAAGCAGAAGAATTTATGAAAAACGCCCAGTAATTTTTTTTGGAGCTTATTCCCGCTTTCCGCTCTATCTTTTTCTTTTCTGCCTCCACATTTTCCGCGGCGAAAAAGAAAAAGGATGCCGCTTCAATCGGGGCTATAAATTAGAATCCGTATACTTATAAATTACTTTGTCAAAGTTAAAATCTTTGACAAAGTTTTTTTTAAAAAGCTCATTTCAAGTAAAAAATCATTTACAATCCTCCTTTAAAGATGAAAACCGCCACCTTCAAACAATATTTATTATCGTTCAAAAATCCGAGCGGAACTTCTCGCGGCGTTTTAACCACGAAGGAAACTTTTTTTCTGGAAATTTCGGCGCACGGTAAAACAGGAATTGGAGAATGTGGACTATTTCGGGGATTAAGTTCCGATGATGTTCCGGAATACGAAGAAAAATTAAAATGGCTTTGCGAAAATATCAACGAAAACAAAGAAGTTCTACAGCGAGAATTACTTCATTTTCCCTCCATTTGGATCGGTTATGAACAAGCAATTTTAAATTTAGAACATCAGGGAAAAATCTATTTCCCGAGTGATTTTACAAGCGGAAAATCTTCCCTAAAAATTAACGGACTAATTTGGATGGGAACCGCAGATTTCATGCAAAAGCAAATTGCAGAGAAATTAGACCAAGGTTTTGACTGTATCAAATTAAAAATCGGGGTGGACTGGAATTCGGAGAAAGAAATTCTAAAAAAACTTCGGGAACAATTTCCCTCCAAACAACTGGAATTGCGGGTCGATGCAAATGGTGGTTTTACCTTTGAAGAAGCTCAAACTGTTTTAGAAGAACTTGCCGTTTTAGAAATTCATAGTATTGAACAACCCATTAAAGCAGGAATTCTTCGACAAGTGCTTCGACAAACTCAGCATGACACCCGGAATGACAAAGTTTTTGCAATGAGTGAACTTTGTGCTACGACACCAACTCCGATTGCTTTAGATGAAGAATTAATTGGCATTGTGGATTTCGAGGAGAAAAGAAAATTATTGGAGCATATAAAACCGCAATATATTATTCTGAAACCCTCTTTAATTGGCGGATTCTCCGGAAGTGACGAATGGATTTCTCTCGCAGAACAATTGGGAATTGGATGGTGGATCACTTCTGCTTTGGAAAGTAATATCGGGCTGAATGCAATTGCGCAATATACCTTTACGAAAAACCCAAAAATGCCGCAAGGTTTAGGAACAGGAGGATTATTTACAAATAATTTGGAATCACCGCTTGTGTTAAAAGGTGACCAACTTTGGATGAAATAATTACTTTGTCAAAGTTCTAAATCTTTGACAAAGTTTAATGATTTAAAATATTTTTTATAATAATTTCGGCATGAATTCGGGAGTTTTCTATAAACCAAAGATGGGTGTCTTTTCCACCACAAACAACGCCGGCTAAATACAAACCTGCAACATTGGTTTCCATGGTGTTTTCTTTATAAAAAGGTTTCAAACAATCTCCCTGAAGTTCAATTCCGGAATTTCTCAAAAATTCAAAGTTGGGTAAATAACCCGTCATGGCGAGAACAAAATCATTCTCAATCTCTTGAATTTCTTGATTTTCGTCTTTAAAAACAATTGAATTTGCCTTAATTTCTACCAGTTCTGAATTGAAATATGCCGCGATGCTGCCTTCCTCGATTCGATTTTCAATATCTGGTTTTACCCAATATTTTACACTTTTAGAAATTTCTGCGTGTCGAATGATCATGGTTACTTTTGCACCTTTTCTGTAGGTTTCCAAAGCAGCATCCACGGCGGAATTGCTGGAACCAATCACTGCAATTTTCTGATTCGCGTAAGGATAAGGTTCGGAATAATAATGTTTTACTTTGGGTAAATTTTCTCCCGGAACATTGATTAAATTAGGAAAATCATAGAATCCTGTGGCGATAATTACATTTTTTGCAAAGTAGACTTTTTTGGAAGTATCTACCTGAAAATTTTCGGTCTTCGTTATTTTTAAAACCTCTTCATAAAGATTTATATTGATATTTTTCTGTCGGGAAATTCCTTGATAATATTCTAAAGCTTCTCTTCTACCCGGTTTGGGAGCCGTGGAAATAAAGGGAATTCCTGCAATTTCTAGTTTGTCTGCAGTGGAAAAAAAAGTCATGTAAAGCGGATAATTGTAAAGAGAATTCACAATCGTTCCTTTTTCAATGATGACATAAGAAAGTCCGGCTTTTTCTGCTTCCAGCGCGCAATTTAAACCAATCGGACCGCCGCCAATAATTAATACATCATATAAAATCATGCTGCAAAGTTACGGAAGTAAAAATTTTATTGCTTAAAATTTACAAGGAAAATTTCGATAATGATCATTGAAAAAATGGGTCTTTTCATCGGATTTTTTAGAATACCATAAAAATTAATTTCGGTTTTTCAGTAAGATCCAACCAGTGAAAACTCTGCCATCTGCCAAAGTGAGAACATACCAATAAGATCCTGTAGCAACGCCACGCAAAGCGGTTTTGCCATCCCATTCCAAGCGCGTTGCACTTTCCTGCTCGAAAATTTTATCCTGATATCTGTTGAAAATTTTCACATTTGCTGTTTTACCTTCGAAAACATATAAATCATCGATAAACCAGGTGTCATTAAATCCGTCACTATTGGGAGTAAAGGCATTTCTAATATTCAATACCAATCCTTTTTTCACATCTCCAAGACAATCTGAACCTTCAAATTTCACGTAGAAATAGATGATGCCAAAAGGCAAATTAGTAAATACATTGCTCTCCTGAAAATTAATACCATCAACAGAATACAAAATTTTCTTACTTCCAGTGGCGATTACCGTGTAAGAATTTCCACTAGGTTTTAATTCTGTAATAATAGGAACTTCAAAGGCTTGAACCTGAAAATCTGTAGAAAAAATACAGCCATTTGCGCCAACAACATTTATTTTATAGCGTCCTGCGGTTTTTACATTGAGTAATTCATTCGTTACAGAAACTACTTTTCCCTGCGGATCCAGCCATTCAAATTGTACAATATTGAGCGTGGAAAAATCCGGTTGAATATCCACTTCACCGTCTGGACAGAAGAAATAATCTGGAAGGGTAAATTTTGGTACTTTTTTGAGGATCAACTCAATTTCCGTCTTTTCCGGGCAAAATCCAGCAGCAGTTACTTTAACAATGATTTTCGAAGAACCAGAATTGCTGTTGTACAAATAATTTTTAGGATCAGTAATGCTATTGGTTCCCGCATTAAGGTCTAATAAAGTGGGAAAATACTCAAATGTAGCGGCACCGGAATAAATGGTGTTTTGAACTTGGGTAAGATCGAACGTTTCTATACCATTGTTTTCGACATCACAAATCTCTATTTTAACGGGTGCTGTATTATTTAGAATAACTTTTTTTCCAAATGTAAAATCCACAGAAGCCGTATCAAAGCAACCTGCACCATTTTCTACGCGAACGAAAATTCTGGTCAAGGAAGGATTTAGGTCAAATGATTCTGGATTGGTGATGGGATTACTATTTGCGTCTGCATCTGCTTTCGTGAAGAAGAAAATAAAAGAATTATCCGCACTTTGGGAATAAACCATTCGAGTGGTAAAATTGGTAAGATTCACGTCATATAAACCGTCCAGATTATCATCGCAAAGATCTGTGATTGCAGAATTTAAGGCTTTTGGCGGTCCAAACGTTTGAAGTTCAATGGGTGCAACTGAATAGCAGTTGGTGGTTTTGGAAGAAAATCTTGCCCAATATTTAATTTTGGAATTTGTGGTAATAACCGAGAAATTTACTTGTGTAGCAGGAATTCCGGCATTTGCCTCAACTTCGGTTTTGTAATAGGTGATTACGATATCTGACAACTGAGTTTGATTGGTACTTTGAACAAAAAGCTGTGGAATTGCATCATTTAAGTTAAAGGTTTCATTCAGATTAAAATCATAATCACATTTTTTAAGCACTGCCGATTTTAGAATAATTGCAGGTAAAAAATTTAACTGAATATCAATCGTACTCACAGAAAAACAGGCACCAGCAAAAGAAACTTTTACATAAACCTTACTTGTTTTCGTTGTTAAATAAGCAGAAGGCGTTGTAATTAATCCCGTAAATTCATTAGTCGCCGGATTATAGTCGGTATAATATTCAAAGGAAACTGCTCCAGAATTGCTGTAAATTTCAGCTTGTAAAGTGAGTAGATTAAAAGATTCCTGACCGTCATTATTATTATCGCAAACGGAATTTCGAATGGCGGTAACGATTTCTTTCACCACTGGTGTCGCCTCCAGACTTACGGTAAATTCGTAGATATTGGAGCATCCGTAAGAAAGAATTTTAACAAATAATTTAGAACTGTTTTGGACATTAAAAGTAGTGATTTCATTGGTGTTGTTTTCCGCATCAGTTCTTGTGGGAAAGTAAGACACCGTCGCATTTTGAGTGCCTATCATTTGAGCACTAAAAAGAGTCAGGTCTGCAGTTTCTGCTCCATTATTTTTAAAGTCGCAAACTGTAAATTGGGACTGCTTAATAACTGGATGTACCAAATTAACTTCCAGTGGTTTTAAGGCATAACAACCAGTAGAATCAGTAAATTTTATAAAAAAGTTGGTGGTCACTAAATCTCCATCATCGGTTACGGTTTGAAGATTAGTAATCGGGTTTGTATTGGTTTCCGCGTCCAATTCGGTTAAAAAATAGGACGTGGTAATTCCGATTGGCGACATGATCAGCATGGAAGGAGCATACAAATCCAAATTAACCGCAATATCTTGAGTACCATCAAAACAAATATAAAGGGACTTGCTCTGCGCTTCAATTTTTATAAAGGTAATATCGAAATTAATGATGGCAATGCTGAAACAAAAACCTGGTCTGCTTACCCGAACAAAAACAGAATAAATTCCTTCTTTTATGGTTGTTAATCCTGCACCGATCCCTAAAAAGGCTTCTTCATAACTACCATAGAAAGTGAGATCCACACCTGATTCCGACGTGACCAAAGGTCCTAAAATCGATTTATAAGCAAATGGTTCTACCGCATCTAGTTTAAAATCGCAGGTGGTTAAAGTATAAGTAATAGGAGAATTAACCACAGGTACAGGAGAAAATTTCACGGTAATTGGACCCAGAGTTTGGGTGCAATCAGGCGTTTCATAGTTTACGAAAAAAGTTGAGTTGTCTACCAAATTAGCATTAAAAACCTCATTTACATTATTAGTGGCATCCTGTGCGGTCAAAAAATAATGGATGCTGCCGATAATCGGCAAGTTGAAAAGCTTTGGAGTCAGCGTAGACATGAGGAAATTATTTTCTGCATTGTCATTCTCTTCATCGCAAATGGTAACTGTAGAAGTGCGTAAACTTTTTGTAATTAAATTAAAATTTAGCGTGGCAATCCGGAAACACGTGGGATCGGTGGGATTTTGAACCCGGACGTAAAAGGTTGTATTATTATTTAGGACAGTTGTTCTAGGTTGTGGATCAATTCCGTTTTGGGCATTGCTAGAGGTGGTGTAAAAACTAAAAATTAAATTATTAGGATTTTGCGTGGTCAAATTCCCCAGATAATCCTCCAAATTGATATTGAAAGGAGCAATTCCGCACAGAAATTTGGTGTAATTCTTTATTAAAGGGTAATCTGTAGTGAATGATACGGTGGAAGTATCTTCTAAAACCAATTGTAAATCTCCACAGATCGGATAGGTAACTTTCACGGTATAGACTTCGCTTTTTTCTGGACAAACATTAACCTTAAGGCCGGTTCCAATATTTACATTGTTAGCATCAAACCAATTAATTTGTGGAATAATTGCCGCACCCGATGGTGTAAATTTCCAGGCTTCATTTTTTGCCTGCCAAACTCCAGAATTTCTTCCAGGAGGTGAGTTTCCAATCGTACGATCTCCATTAATTATTCCTAAAAGCGAATTCTTAAATTTTGCCTGCGGACAGGGAATTGGTTTATCTTCTACAAAAATTTCTACACTGTTGGTGCCTTCAGATAAGACAATTTGCGAAGTTGAAGTTTGATTACAACCAACAATCCTGGCTTTGTAGAAATTAATGACCAATTTACGGAAGGGCGCAGTTCCTATGACGCTGTAATAAATTTCGGAATCGTCTGCTTTTGAAAATACCAGATCAGAATACACCCCGAAAATGCTACTTTTTGGTAGGGTTTCACTAGGATTGGCGTTCTCTACATTCGGATAATTAATATTTCCAAACTGGGAAATATCAAAAGTGACCACTCCATTGCTGCCAATAATCGCTTCTTTATAATTGGTTCCGAAAAAGCAAAAATTAAAAGGAATTGGGATTTTTCCGAAAAATTTATCATCTCCTTCTGCATCTAAAGGCGTTCCCGCATTAAACGCTCCGTACGGAGAAAAATTTTCTGCAGAAACAGCGTAGGAAGTAGTTTCATTAAACTCGGGAAAGGTGGTTTTTAGCTCTAAGCATTTACCGTTTAGCAGATAACTACAGTTAATTACGGGATCTTCATTTCCGAAAGAATCCGTAATTTTTGGGTTATTGCTAGATAGTTGACCTGATAAAGGAGAACTAAGAGATACAAAGGTAGAAACTAAAAAAAATACTAATTTGCGCATTTTTTAATCTTGATTTTCTTTTTGGTTTACCTTTCAAAATTTGTGTTTTTCTCCTACAATCAAGGAGTGATTTTCTTCTCTTAAAACTTAAATTATCAGTAAGAATTTGATAATGTAAAGTTTTTATTTGGAAATTTTATTTAAAAATAGTTCAAATTATTTAGTTATTAGAACACAATAATCAATTTAAATTAAATAATTCAATTCGTTGCCGGCAAGAGTTTTTCCGCTGCAAATATACTTTTTTTTCAATCTAAATTGTATAAAGCATCAAAATACCTTCAAATAAAAATTAGAAGTCAATGGACGTGCAGGTTCTTTAAGACTGATGATTG
>Ga0136636_10002763_pt1 | contig 10494 bp, 8 predicted proteins | sample AntDrymUQ8522106_2_FD_104653 | JGI IMG/M metagenome (GOLD analysis project Ga0136636, IMG submission 104653) | Polar desert sand microbial communities from Dry Valleys, Antarctica - metaG UQ852 (21.06) | ecosystem: Environmental > Terrestrial > Soil > Desert | place: Antarctica: Dry Valley... | reverse complement strand
TGGTGCCGAGGCCTCCAAAATAACCGGCGTTAGCAAAGGCATCGTTCAGGTAGGCGACCGCATTCGTTATCCGGGAATCAGGGATGTTTTCCGGACCGCCATCGTGGATGATATGAAAAACCAGCGGAAGGGTGTACGTGAGTTCAGAAAAGGATTCCTGCCCGGCAGTTTTTTTCAAAGCTTTTTCAAAGGCCGACTGTTCGGCTCGCTCAACACGATCGGCATAATCGGCAACGCTGGCAGCCAACAACTGATGCAGCTGATCTGTACCGCAGGGAACCGGATCTGTTGGTAAGGATTGAGCCTGAAGCAAAAAAGGAAATAGGAGCAGTAAAAACAGGTGAATGGCAAAGCGGGTAGTCGTCGACTGGATCATGGATTTGGGTATGATTTGATTATGCCGTTAGATAGAAATCAAAGGTATTGCAGGGCAGATAAGTTACGGTCTCTTTTTGGGGAAGTGCATACTATCCGACACTCGACAAGTGGCAGTGGAGACTTTGCGCCGTATCTATTCAGCTAGTGGCAGGGGTCGGGAACGAATGCACTTTTTGACCTGGCAGCCCAGACAATGACCTGTTTACCGTTTTTGCCGGCGCAGATATTATGGAAGTGCAGTTGCTAGAGGTGTACGACCGCTGGGGGGAACATCTGTTTGAAAAACGCCATTTCTTACCAAATGATCCCAGTCAGGGATGGGACGGATCGTACCAGGGAAGCCCGGTAGGGCCGGGAGTGTATATATATTATGTCGTGGTAGAGATCCTGGATGGACGGACAGTGGATATGAAGGGGACTATGACGGTAGTGCGTTGAGTTGTTTCCCACCGCGCTTGGTGTTTTCATAGTAATCGATGTTCTTAAGTTGCGTTAAAAAATCCTTGATTCTAAAGTTCTCGCTGTTGAACGTAAGGTTATTTTGCAAGGGGAGCGATTCGCTCAAGGCTACTTATTTTATCGCCGGGTATAGTGCCTCAGTCTGCTGAAGGCTGCGCGTGAGCTTAGCGCTTTTTGTGTTTACTATCTTTTTGTTCCACAATATTGAAAATCAATCCCCCTTGTAAGCCTAAACAATAGTAGCGCTGTGCCAGAGGATAATTTTCGACGGTAATATTGCGGAGCGGAATATTTGCTTTCGCAGACAATTGCCAACGGATATTTTTGGATATATTTCTGGAATAACCATAGGAAGCCCATAAGCCTATACCGTGTTTTTTGATAAAAACGCCAGAACTACTTTGACTGGAAAACTCAGTCGATTGACCGAATTCATTGTACATCGTCCCCGAGAAATTGAAAAATAAATTCAAGTCCAAACCAGCAGCAAGTTCCCAAGCCCTTTTCTTGTTCAGGTTTTGATAGCCAACGCCCATTGGGAAATCCAGCCATTGGTAGTAGTTGTACGCTTGGTTGGAATAAATAGTAGTGGTCGCCACGGTTTTGTTCCCCATGGTCTGAGCGATGACTTGGCCTGTAGCATCCACCGTCATGGTCAAGACTCCCAGTACCGTCTCCACTTTTTCATTGGTGTAACTGACTGTAAATTTCTCGTTCAATCGCCTGTAATCCAATCCTGCACGCAGCAGCAAGCCATTCTTATTGGAAAAGGTATAGTATGTGCTGGCCGATATTGCTTCCAATTGTTTTTCGCTTCCTTTTCGATTTTTCAAGAATGCTTCATTGGCAACCACTTTTGGGTTGTTGCCAAGCACTTTTAAAGGCAAGGCCATCCCTGCATGGAGGGATAAAGCATGGGGGAAAATTCTTGTCCGCTTTCTTTCCTTTTTGCTCGGCTTTCGAGCGGGCCTCTTCTGGTCGGGTTTCAATTCCGGGGTTGCTTCCGATGGCGTTTTTTTGTCTTCTTTTATGTCGGAAACGGGTACTAGATTCAACAGGCTTTGGTTTGGAATGGCCTGTGCGGGCGCAATTTCCAATGCCTCAGGTTCTTGGATCTCCGAAACAGGAGAATGATCCGGGAGGCGAGGAGTCGGGATTTCCACAGCAATACTTCCTGATTTTGAAGCGGGAAGACCTCTGCTTAACACCTCCGAAAAGGCCTCCTTTTGAACAACATGAGCGTCAGCGCGTAACTTGTTTTTGGGCTGCGTTGATTGGTCGCTTGTCTGAACCTTATTTTCAAGTGCAGGATTTGGGACTTTGCTCACAGCAGGTTCTGATACTGGGCTGGAGGATTGCTTTGCATCCTTCCATGCAGCCTCTTCCAATTTTTCTGCCGATAGACCCGCGCCCAAACCGACGGTATTGGTTTTCCACCACAACAAACCAAGGAGGCAAAACACCCCAATGCCCCAAAAAAACCAAATAATGGCTCGGCGCTTCTTTTTCTTTTTTAGATGTGGCTCAATATTTTGCCAAACCTCCTCATGGTTTGCCGTTGGGCGGTCTGCGTCGAACAGGTCTTTGGCCAGTTTTTCAAAATTGTCGAGATTCATGACACGGTAAGTTCTTGTGAATGGAAGATTTTTTGCAGGTTCTGTCTGGCTCGCATGAAAATGGTACGGGCGCTGCTTTCTTTTATCAGAAGCATTTCTCCAATTTCGCTATGTGAATAGCCATCAATTACGTGCAAGTTAAAAACCAAATGTTGATTTTGGGGCAGTACTTCGAGTATTTGCAAGATGTCTTCAACGCCTAATTGTGCCAATACATCTGGTTGTATACCGAGGCCAATTGCCTGGTCTTCAAGATGCTCAAGCGGGATTTTCAGCTTCCGGAATTTGTCAAGGCATACATTAATAGCAATACGTTTACACCAGCCCATAAAAGGCTTTTCTTCGTTTTGGCAATCTTTAATGTGGTTGAAAATCAGGATCAATGCCTCCTGAACTAAATCCTGTGAAGCAGCCTGATTGCGCTCGTACCGTCGGCAGACAGACAAAAGAAAGGGCATCAGCAGATCCATCATCTGCCGTTGCGCCTTTCTTTCGTAGTCTCGGCAACCTTTCAACAAGTTTTTGAATTCAAGGTGCATTATAGCTCTTTTTTTATTTTAAAATCGCCATTCACGGCCTGAGGCTGGCCAAACACATCGTAGGCGGTGCCACTGAAATTTCCACTAATGAAAACGCCATCGTCTGCTGAAATGCTCAATGAGATGGCAGGACTTGCACTGTTCAATATGGGATATACAGGGTTGGGTAGATCGTCGCTCGTATTCAGGAAAACATTAGCGGAATAAGTGCCAAGGCCCTGATATTGCCTAAGGTCAAGCGTGAACCTGCCGCCCAGGGTCAATGCTTCCAGCACCATCCAGTTGGTGGTTACATTGGTTTTTTTGTAGAATCGGGTGGGGGCAGCGGAGTAGGGGGTAGTGCCTACATTCAAGTGAAAATAATCTTCTGGGTCGGTGCAAGCGTTCATTATCCCCAAATTGATCTCAGTGGTGTCGCTGATGCTAATTTCAAGGCTTGCCTTGAAGTTTGTCAGGTCATAACCAGTAATCAGCAGCTCGGGGAATTCAATACAGTTCAGGGCCAGGCTAAAATCAATCACCCCGGGCGAACTGAGCGGAAAGAGCCGGATTTTTCCAGGGTACTGCACCGCTATTTGCCCAAGTGCAACGGGCGCCCCCGCACAATCCAGTATCTGTCCCGAAACATGGATGAAATATTGCTGAAGCGTGTTTGGAAGATAAATATCGCCCAGGTCAAAATCTTGCGCGTAAGGCCCGATGTTTTCCTGGTAAAGAATGTTGCCGCAGAGGTCTTGGATAGTAATTTTCAAGAGGGCACCCTTTGGTACGGAACCGCAGAAGAAACCTTCTATGTCGGTATAACCCCAGTAAATGAAATTATCGGTCAAGTCTTCCACAATGACTTTGGTGTAAAAAGCCGGGGTCGAATCAGTCTGAAAAATTGTGCCTGAAAGACAAATGGGCTCAAGCGCGATATCGCAGTTCCAATAGCCACCACTGGGGACGCTGCAATGGTAGCTTCCGTTGGATTTTGTGCAGACGCCTTTCAAAAGCCAACGTTCTTCTTCCAAATCGAAATACCACAGCGGAATCTCGGTGGGGGCGCCAGGGTCTAAACTGGGCGGGATGGGCAGTTCCAGATCGGCCGTTTCCCCGTCTTTGATTTTCAGTTTTTCCCCAAATGCTGTTTCCAACTCCAAAGCCATCATTCCGTAACTGGCAAGTACTTTTTCATCGCCTTCTCCATCCAAAGCCATCAAAGCACCCGGCATGATCGCACCCAAATCAGCATCGCTGGGGTCGAGCCATCGAGCAAACACATTGACGTCGCCAGTGTAAGCCGCGCCATCGGCAGTCTGCAAAGTATTGGCCTTAATGGTCACCTTGCTCCCGTCGAGCCATTGGAGCGTACCACCGATACTGGCACTGATTGGTTTCGGAATTCCTTTTTCCATAAGTGATACCTGCACATAGTTTTTTCCACCGGCACTGTTCCCAGCCATGGAAGAACCCATAAAATAGTCACTTTTTTCTACCGAAACCAAAGCACCACCTTTGGGTGCTTCCACATTGGTAAACGAAAAAAGGCCTTTACCATTGGTCGTAGTGGTTTCGTGATACACCCTCACCACTGCGCCGACCACTGGCTCCCCGGCTTCATCTACCACCTTTCCTTTGAATGAGCTGACCACTAAAATAGTGGGGTCATCTTCTTCCACGATGACTTTGTTGATAAGTTCGCCTTTCCTGCAGCCAAAGAGCAGGAGGGTTAGGAGAAACAGAAGATGTATCTTTTGCATGATTCTTGTTTTTGATGAAAATGATTGTTTGGCGCGCCGTTCCCTTGTAAGATGGGAATAGTAGCCAAAACGCTACAAGCCTCCTCATTTTTCTCAGAAAATAAAAAAGCCAGTCAACGGACAGCCTCTAAAAATTCAACATCCTTCCCAAGTGGGAGGGCCGGGGTGGGGTCACACCTCAAAACGCTCCCCACAACCATAAGTCCGTGTGGCATTTGGATTATTGAACGAAAATCCCTTTTCATCTAGCCCACCCGAAAATTCGGATGTTGTATTGAACAGATACAGGAAACTCTTGAGGTCTTAAATTGCGTTAAAAATCTTTGATTTTAAAGTTCCCGCCGTTGAACGAAAGGTTGTTATTTCACCCGAACTAAGTAGAGATTCTAGGCAGAATTGATAAGACTAAACAAAGCGTAAAACGCTTCAGGCCGACCTTGAAAAACGGACAAATACGACCTACCCCAAGACCGCTGTGGAAGCCTCTGAACGTCAAAAAAATCGCCTGGCCGACCATCCATGCCCTGATCGGTCTGGCAAATGCCTGCCCTAAAATGGGCGGGGTGCACGCAATATTTTACCGCGTGCAAAAAAAACAACTTATGCTTGGCATTTTATCAAGCTGCTATCTACTTTTGTCAGCACATACGCCATAAACCTAGTACCGAGCTTGGATACCAAGCCTGAACTGCCGCTTCGTTCAACTAAATGCCTCCGCAACCAAGCTTCTTGAACGACTTGAAGGGGAGGGGAGATCGATGCAGGGCTTGGCGGCATAACAAACATCCTACGAATAGACAATGACAGCACTTGTAGAACTTTCAGAAAAGACAATTACGATAGACAGAAACGAATTTCTAAAAGTCAAGGGGAGTATTGACACGAATGTGTATTGTGTTGAAAGTGGCAGTTTGAGGGTTTTTGTCTTGGACGACTATGAAGAACAAATAATTAGATTTGGGTACAAAGAAAATTTAATTGTTTCATTGGATTCTTTTCTGACTGGACAACCTTCTGGCTTTTTTATTCAAGCCATAAAGAAAACCGTTTTAAAGGTAATCACAAAACAACAAATAGATACTTTTTTACAAACCGAAACCAATAGGATTTTATGGTCAAAAATATTAGAAAATTTAGTTTTACAACAACTTGAACGTGAGATAGACATATTGACAAATTCGCCAAAAGAAAGATACCAAAGAGTTTTAAAAAGAAGCCCACAACTTTTTCAAGAAATTCCAAACAGGTACATTGCAAATTATTTAAGAATGAGTCCTGAAACTTTATCCCGACTCAAAAAATCTTGATTTCAATCAAGACTTATGAAAATTTCATTTGTGACCTTTGCATAAAATTTAAAACATTATGCAATCAGAAATCTTAATTCAATCGCTTATCGAGCAATCGAGACAAATCATAAACCAAGTTGAAAAGCTAAAAGTCAATGATTTGCAATTTTTATCGTGGAAAGAAAATCCAAATTCGTGGAGTATTCTAGAATGTTTAGAGCATTTGAATCTGTATTCCGAATTTTACTCACCACAAATGGAGCATTTAATAAAAAACTCAAAAACAAAAAACGAAATTGAATTTAAAAGTGGACTTTTAGGGAATTATTTTGCTAAAAGTATGCTGCCCAAAGAAAAGTTAAATAAAATGAAAACCTTTAAGGACAAAAATCCTTTAAATGCAAACCTTGACAAAACTGTTATTGATAAATTTATAAACCATCAAATAAAATTTGTTGACTTATTAAGCCAATCAAGAAATGTTAGCTTAAATAAAGTAAAAGTTGAAACGTCCATCTCAAGTTTTATAAAGCTAAAATTAGGCGATACTTTTCAATTTATCATAAACCACAACATTAGACATTTAAAACAAATTGAAAGAATTCTGACAGAAAGAAAAAACGCCTGACCGCCAACAAAGCATTCTGCCCTGTGCGGTCTTCCCCCGCCAAGCCGGTGTCATTTAAACTACATTATGCAATCTAAATCATTTTTTTCGAGAAAATCACACAACATGACGATTAATCTAAAACGCAAACTTTTAGTTGCCGTTTCAATAGGAACTTTTTTACTCCATGGCGCTGCACAAACCATTACTCAGGTTGCAGCTCCAAAACTTATCTCTGTGCCGGTCACTTTTGCCAAGGGGCTTGCAGGCTGGGATCCAGGGCCGAAGGTTTCCTTTTCTGCGGATGGGCAGTACTTGATGGCCTATACCGAACTGGAAGCAAAAGTTTGGCGCATGCCAGAAGGAGCCTTAATATATCGCTTCAATACCGCTCTGATGAAAGACGACCCGAACCGTGGCCTGCTTAACTACATGGCCTGTGGTATTCATATTACTTCCGATGAAAAATATCTTTACACACATGGTGGGACCGGGCAGGATTATGGGTTGATGCCGATGGATATAGAAACAGGGCAGCTGCTTGCTAATGGCCGTATTAAAGACTCGCTAAGAAACGGTTCTTACCAGTACAGGCGCGAACTTATTAATAGCAATGAGGCCAGTGTTAAAATGCGGGAAAAATTCAAAAGTTTGAAGATTGTGGGAGCACAGGATTTCAACATGGACGATAATATAAGTGTTTATAGCATGATTCCTTCCGCAGATTATCCAGGAGAGGTCATTGTCGCATTCTGGAGGTCATTCACCGGCAATAAAAATTTTATAAAGGAGCATATGACCCAATCCGTAAAGCAAGTGCGGGCAGCGATGAAAAGCCGAGGCAACGAGAAATTTATTGATATCCATGCTGCGCGTTACAATCCTAAAACAAATACTGCGGTCTATCTGGGCAATATGATGAAAGGAGTGGTTAATGCAGATGTTTTCGAAAGAGAATTTTATCTTTTTCTTTCTCCAATAGACGACATAGCATGTATACAAGGCGTGAAAAGCCTGAAAAAAACTGCGTATGATATGGGCATTGTTGGCTCCCCATCATTTACCACGGTCAATTCCTATTCAGGGAATGTGCTTTGGGATCCAGCCACTACGCTGCGGGGTCAATTTTCATTTGACGGTTTTAATGATTTTGGCTTTCCTGTATTTAAAGTATTAAATGAGGAATTGGTAGCATCAAAATTTGTTTTTGAACCTGGCACTGGCAAGGTACTCCACCGCTATACGTTCTCCACCGCGCTGCCTAAACGTTACGTGCATAATTTACAGTGGAATGCGGTGGTGGCTGTGGAACAACTGGCCGACAAAAGCTGGACACTTGCCCTATACGATGGCACCACCGGCAAGCACTTGCTTTCTTTCCCCGACGAGCAAGCTTCACTAAATGTAGCTGCAGCAAAGGATGCAGAAATAAAACGTCATAATGACTATGTAAATGCGGCTCAAAAAGCCATGCACGACTCCTGGGACAGGCAAATGGCAGAAAACGCTGCAGCTTCCTTAGCATTCCAACAACAAAAGGCACGGGAAGCCGCAGATCATGCTGCCAACTACAAACCTTGCCCGCTATGCAAGGGTACTGGAGTGTGGGTAAACACTGGCGTTGCAAAAGCCTACCGAAAAACCAGCTACAGCGAAGGTCGAGCATTAGACGGCTCTCGGACAACAATCAAACACACTGAGTCGAGTACTGGAGGCTATTGGGAACAAAGAGGTCCTTGTCTCAAATGCAGCGGAAGGGGAGAAGTGCGGCGATAGTGATTATTAAAAACCAGAATACTGGAAATTTTACACCATGGAAAGAAGAAACAGAACACTTAGACAATCATTTGCTATTCGCGAAATGATGGCTGAAACAAAGGTGAATGCCAGCGATTTTATCGTACCCTTGTTTATTACAGAAGGCAACAATGTGAAAGAAGAGATTTCTTCCATGTCTGGTTACTACCGCATCAGTTTAGACCATCTGAAAGCTGAAATCAATGAGCTCTGGAGTTTAGGGTTGAAAGCCGTTTTGCTGTTCGTAAAAGTTCCCGATCACCTTAAAGATGATCATTGTGCTGAAGCATTAAATAAAGACGGTTTGATGCTTCGCGCTATCCAAACGGTGAAAGAAGCACAAGCGGAAATGTGTGTAATGACCGATGTTGCACTTGACCCTTTTTCCCCGCATGGGCATGACGGCCTGGTGAAAAACTTTGAGATACTCAATGATGTAACCGTAAAAATTCTTGCTGAAATGAGTGTGCTTCATGCCTGTGCTGGAGCAGATTTTGTTGCACCCTCCGATATGATGGACGGAAGAATTTCGGCGATCAGAAATGCCTTGGAACAAAACAGTTTCACGAAGACCGGCATTCTTGCTTACAGCGCAAAATATGCTTCGTGTTTTTACGGTCCGTTCAGAGATGCCTTGGATAGTGCACCGGGTTTTGGAGATAAGAAGAGTTACCAAATGGATTTTCGCAACCGGCTAGAAGCCATCAAAGAAGTGCAGGATGATATAAATGAAGGCGCAGACATTGTGATGGTGAAACCTGCCGGAGCATATCTCGATATTATTCGTGAAGTAAAAAATGCAGTGCATATTCCGGTAGCTGCTTATCAGGTAAGCGGAGAATATGCGATGATCAAAGCGGCTGCACAAAACGGTTGGCTGAATGAAAAAGCTGCGGTTATCGAATCGCTTACTTCCATTAAACGAGCCGGAGCAGATCTAATCGCCACTTATTTTGCAAAAGATTTTGTGAAGTACAATCAAGGGTAACAATGAACCACAATAAGAGCGAACAATTATTCAACGAAGCACAATTACATATCCCCGGTGGTGTAAACTCACCGGTGCGTGCATTTAAGCAAGTAGGAGGAACTCCCGTTTTTATAAAGCGTGCTATGGGTGCATACATTTTTGATGAAGACGACAATCAATACATCGATTGTATCAATAGCTGGGGACCGATGATTCTCGGACACAACCATCCAAAAGTGGTGGATGCCGTGCAACAACAAGTGAAGACCGGATTTTCTTACGGCGCCCCAACGGCATTAGAAGTTGAAATTGCGAAGCTGATTAAAAGTATGGTGCCGAATATTGAACTGTTGCGCATGGTGAATAGCGGAACAGAAGCGTGTATGAGTGCTGTCCGATTAGCGCGTGGCTTTACCGGAAAATCTAAAATCCTAAAGTTCGAAGGACATTATCATGGGCATGCAGATATGTTTTTGAAGAAAGCTGGAAGTGGGGTGGCAACTTTAAATATTAAACAGGAAGCCGGAATTCCGAAAGCAGTAACCGACGACACCCTTGTAATCGCATTTAACGATTTCGACGCACTTCAGGAGATCGTAAAACAAAACAAAAATGAATTGGCTGCCATTATTGTTGAACCGGTGGCAGGGAATATGGGTTGTGTGCTTCCTAAAGCTGGCTATCTTGAATTGATGCGCAAGTTGTGTTCTGAAAATAATATCGTTTTAATTTTTGATGAGGTTATGAGTGGTTTCCGTTTATCGAAAGGCGGAGCACAAGAGCGTTTCAACGTATGGGCTGATTTAGTGACCTTCGGAAAAGTAATCGGAGGCGGTCTGCCGGTGGGTGCCTTTGGAGGAAGAAAAGATATTATGCGCTGTATTGCTCCACTCGGCAATGTTTATCAGGCCGGAACCCTCAGCGGTAATCCATTGGCCATGACAGCGGGATTTGCAACACTTTCAGAATTGAACGCAAACCCAGCCATCTATGCTGATTTAGAAGGTAAAGGAATTTATCTGAGCAAAAAGATGGCTGAAGTTTTTACCACCCAGGGAATTAGGCATCGCATCAATCAACTGGGTTCCATGATCAGC
>Ga0136636_10002761_pt1 | contig 10497 bp, 7 predicted proteins | sample AntDrymUQ8522106_2_FD_104653 | JGI IMG/M metagenome (GOLD analysis project Ga0136636, IMG submission 104653) | Polar desert sand microbial communities from Dry Valleys, Antarctica - metaG UQ852 (21.06) | ecosystem: Environmental > Terrestrial > Soil > Desert | place: Antarctica: Dry Valley... | reverse complement strand
ATCGAGCAGGGCATAGGTTACCCCGAAAAGCATAATTTTGAGTCCAAGCCGCTGTGCCTCCAGCAATTGCTGCTGCAGGGATTCAAGATCGTTGAGGAAAAATCCGCCCATCTGCCGGTTCGATTTATACAGAAGCTTTTCGACCATGTAAACAAGTGACGAGTTTTTACGCTCAAGGTATGATGGCAGCAACGCGAAAACTGCGTATTTCGATAAATCGCCGTAAAAAAGCTCTAATCCTTTTGTAAAACTTTGCTCATACAAATCAGTATCAGCCACATAATGCCGACTTGTTTCGGCACCGGTTGTGCCGCTGCTTTCGAAAATAACTTCTTCTACGAAATCGCCCGTCACTATTTTATGTGTTTTAAAAAAGCTGACAGGCAGGAAAGGAATCTGCTCCAGGTGATACACCTGGCTTTCGCTCACCCTTAATGCATTTACAAAACTGCGGTAAATTTTATTATTCTTATACTGATACCGAAATAAACTACGCGCAATTTCGTTAAACTCAGAAGGGCTTTGCAGATTAAAAATACTGTGTTTAAAAGCTGTGAAGTCCATATCATAAATTTAGTAATTTTATGCCTTGATTATGTCCGCAATGAAATTATATACAAAGATAAGCTTATTCATCCTGATTCTGCTCTTTGGCGGACTTACAGGCTGTATTAAAGAACAACAATACCCGGTAGAACCCCGTATAGAATTCCTTAGTTTTGCGACTGACACATCGGCAGATGGAAAGGACTCACTGGGACTTATTACCTTTTCGTACACCGATGGGGATGGGGACATAGGATTGGATTCGTTGGACAAAGTTGAACCCTACAAATACAACTATTACCTGAAATTGATGCAGCAAATTGATGGCCAAATGGTTGATGTGCATCCAGTTAATCCCGACGTGAACTTTAATGCACGAATTCCTATACTTACTCCAGCCGGAGGGAATAAAAATATCAAAGGAGAAATTGCCAGGACACTGGAACTTTATCTTGCAAGCCAGATACTCCAGAGCGATATTATCTCTTTCGAAATATATATTAAGGACAGGGCCCTTAACAAAAGCAATGTTATAACTACTCCTGCATTTAAAATAAGATTATAATTCCTTCCCGAGCAAGCAAAAATCCCTATTCCCTTCTCCAAATAAGCAAAAAGTCCTATTCCCTTCTCCACTGGAGAAGGTGCCCAACGGGCGGATGTGGTGAGAAGGTGACCACAGGGCGGATGAGATCAGGGAGGATTTAATCATATTTTCAGTTCTGACAGGTTAAAAACCATTTCCATTTTCATTCTTACGTCATTTTATGAAAAAGAAAACCAGTAGATTTGCGAAAATAATTAAGATTTTTCTGATCTCCCTGGGTTGTTTTTTCATTTTGTTATGCGTCCTGGCTTTTACTACTCTTCCATTCTGGGCATACTACTCTCTCGGAACTACAAACAGTAAAATCTCAAAGGCTCCTTCAACAATTATCATGCTTGGCGGTGCCGGAATCCCCAGCGGCGACGGGCTTATCCGTAGCTATTATACTGCCAGTCTGGCAAAGGCAAATCCAGAGGCAAACGTAATAATCGCCATGCCTGGTGATATTACCGACAGCCTTTCGGCTCCGCGGTTGGTTGAGCAAGAACTAAGGATACGAGGTCTTAATCCACATTCAATCAGCTTTGAACATACCGGTAGTAACACCAGGGAACAGGCGCAGAAAATAGCCGCGAAAAAAACCACCGCGCAGTTACAAAAACCGGTTACGCTGGTAACTTCGCCCGAACACATGAAACGAGCGGTGCTTGCTTTCCGCAAATGTGGATTTACTTCGGTAAGTGGTTTACCAACATTTGAATATGCCCTCGAAGCCGCCGACCTTACTTTTCGCGACAGCAACCTGAAAGGCAATAAAATGGCGCCTCCGATCGGCAACAACTTACAGTTCCGTTACCAGTTCTGGAACCATCTGAAATACGAAATCATAGTAATGCGGGAGTATTTCGGGCTGGCGTATTATAAACTTAGGGGCTGGATATAGCAAATTCCAAAAACGTCATTGGTAACAAATCTTTTTACTTCACAAATCAAACATAGTTGTTCCCTGTTTTTAAATCATACCTCAAATTATGAAAATCATAAGATTGTCTGTCGTCATGTTTTTAGCATCCATGTTTCTTTCAGAAGTTACAATAGCCCAGGACTGGGCCAACCTGCAGCGTTTCAAAGATGAAAATGCAAAACTCACACTGCCTGCGCCTGGCGAAAAGCGGGTTGTATTTATGGGGAACTCAATTACTGAAGGCTGGGGAAACTTAAGCCCGGAATTTTTTAAAGGAAAACTCTACATCAATCGCGGTATCAGTGGTCAAACCACGCCGCAGATGCTGGTCCGGTTCAGGTCCGATGTTATAAATCTTAAACCGGCAGTGGTTGTTATCCTGGCAGGAACCAATGATATTGCCGGTAATACCGGGCCCTCAACCCTGGAAATGATAGCTGATAATATTTTCTCCATGGCCGAACTGGCAAAGGCTAACGGCTTAAAAGTGGTTCTTTGCTCTGTTTTGCCTGCATCTGATTATCCCTGGAAACCTGGCCTGGAGCCGGCCGAGAAAATTGCATCGCTGAATGAAATGATAAAAGCCTATGCCGATAGAAACAACATCGTTTATCTTGATTACTTTTCAGCAATGGCCAATAAACAGAAAGGGCTGATGGCCGAATTTACGTTCGATGGAGTTCATCCCAACAAAGCAGGATATATGATGATGGGACCGCTGGCTGAGAAAGCGATTGCAGAGGCGCTGAGCCGGAAATAAGTCTGGGTATGCAATTCATGGCTTCACTTTAAGTGAAACAATGAATAAGAACACCAATTTTACTTCATGATATTTATCGCGTATCCGACTGCGAGTGAAAATGTACTTGTTCCGGAAGGAAATTTAGCTTCATTATTCCGAAAGGTACGCTCATACCTAAGGCCAACCTCAATTTTGTTTTTAGCACTTACAGGAATATTTATTCCGCCTCCGGCATTAAATCCAATTTCGAAACGGTTATAGCCACTAATATCAAGTTTTGACCTTTCATTCTTTATGTCCCCTATTCCTCCGGTTGTTCGCTCACTCCCCCATAACATATAGCCTGCATATCCACCTGCGGCAACAAAAATATTATTGCTCTTAAAAAGGCTGTATTGTACCTGCAACGGTAAAGTAATATAATTCCAGGTGTAAAAAGCGGTACCAGTTCCCACTAACCAACCATTTTCATCGGTAAAGTTAGCCTTCATCTGAAATCCTTTTTGTTCAATTAACAATTCCGGTTTGATCGCAAATTTAGGGCTTAGTTTATACAAAGCTGAGACTCCAAAGAGGTAACCTGGCTTGTATTTTGTATCGTCAAAGTCCTTGCAATTTGAAAGTGTTAACCCGATTTTTGGTGTAATTGTTGCAAACTGGCCAAAAGTGACCATGCTGATCGACGTCAACATAAACAGGATACATATTTTTTTCATAATCTAAAAGTTAATTGGTGTTCGGAAAAATTTGAAATCAGAAAAGTCCATGATCTTATACGAAATAAGATTTTCAGCTTAACTATTCATCTCTCTGCGGTAGCAGAGATTTGTCCACGCTGGCATCCAAAGCTTCTGCCGACATATCCGAAAACAAAATGGCATCAGGCAGAATTATTGAGGCAGGGGTTCCAAAAACAGAGCTTCCACTCATTCCGCTTTGATTATTATTCAAAGTATTCTGAACAATCTCCTGGTTTGAGCATCCTGCAATATGATTAATCAGTTTCCCGCCTCCCGACCTAACCGAAAGCGGATGGAGCAACGTTTCGGAACCATTAGCCACTGAAACCATGTAATATGCCGATGAGGTATTGTTGGCATCGTAAACTACCGGTCTTACTATCAATGCAAAATCAAGTCCTTTTTCGCGGGCCGATGCAAGCAGTGCCTTTTTTAATTCATCATTCGTTTTGGCCTGTGATGAAGAAAAGAATACCACTCCCGGCTCTACGCTTGAATAAATCCCAGAAGGCGAAATGTTTGGAAGGAGGCACCCATTTGATATTGTTGCAGTTTTCGACGAGGGAACCCTGTTTCGAAGCAAGTCTTTAAGAATCCCGTTTTCGACCAGCCTGATCTCATCCGGAGAGACGGTTCCTTCATAATCAACAAGGTTTTTGCCAAATAATTTAATCCCTTTATAACTATCAAGCTTAGGTTTCAAGGTTACCGAAAATGCTTCCGGCATGAAACGCTTTCCTATTTTGCTTTCGGTAGTATTAGTATTCTGTGGTAAAGTTTTCCGGTAAACAGGAGTATTTTTAACTTCTTCACGACTGGCGATAAGTGCATCTTTTCCTGCGAATAACGCCTCCATAACTTGCGGAACCGAAGTGGTTCCGGTAAAAAGAACCGGGCCATTATAATCATCTTCAAGTTTTGGCGCTTTGGCAACATCCACCAGGTAATCAGCAAGCATGTTCAGTTTACCGGCTATTGTTTTATCATGAATCAGATCAAATGGCTCCATGGAAACAAAGGAGAGTGACCCGGACAAATTTTCACCCCCGCCGTTTGTAATCTGAGCCGAAATATCCACCGAAGCAAAGCAAAACGGGATACGCAAACGGGTTCCTTCGGTATTGATAAGATACAGGTTGCAGTTCACCAGGTTAAACGAAACATCTGAAGAGCTTATGTTTTCGTATTTCCTGAAAATGTAAGACAAGGCTCTCACAAGCGAATCCGTCTGGACTGATGCAGGCATATTGGCAATTTGGGCTAATTCCATAATAACCGGCTCCTGTTTTATATAATCCGGGAAGTCGGGTTTTTGTGATGGATTCTTTTCAAAATATTTTTTTTTCGTTACATAATTTCTGGATGCGCTTTTGCACGATTGGTCAGCCGCATTCCAGAGTACCCGTCTGATGCCTGCATAATCGCATTCGAGAGGAGCTGAAATTTTTCGGGGAAAAACCATTTCTTTGGGCGGAGTTTCCTCGAAATTCTCATCATTAAGATCATAACTTCCGAACATAAACCTGTAGCTGGTCGAAACTATCTTACGGGAAAAGGACGTTGTGATGGCACCAAGGGTAGCACTTGAGTTCATAAAGGTTCCTTCGGTAACATAAAACCCAACGAAGAAAGGCTTCCCGGCTTCGGGATGATTGAGGTCGGACATGGTTCGTGTAAGTTCGTCCTGTATGGCCCTGAAAATAATATCGCTTTTGGTTTCTGCCTTCTGGGCAATAGCTGTTATGCTAAATAATAATATAATAATCGCAATGGCTGATATGTGAATTGATTTTTTCATGCTGTTATGTTTAGTAAAAGTCAGTGTTTCATCGCGGGAAAGTCAGTAATTCATCCTTCCCCCGAAAGTTTTGATTTAATTGACCTGGTCGGGGCTGCATATCTGTGGTATTTCGCACTTTATCTCGAATTGCCGCTGGGTTTCAATTTTATTTACAAGCAGCGAAGGTGCTATTGTAGAAGTAGGAATTGAACCCGACTCGGCCCCGCAATACCCGTTGAAAACGGCCTTTTGCCCGCCACAAGCTTCAATCTCCGAAAACATGGTTAGCGGTGTGCCTATCAATGATACTCCCCTTACCATTTCATCGGGCCTGCCATCGGTATAAACCCTGTACACAACTATCGGCATGATATTGAATGCATTTATCGACATGCGGTCAGCATTGGTGAATCCCCCGATCACTTCATCAAAAAGATACCCATATTCCTTATTTTGCTTCTTACACATTTTCCTGAGCTTTTCGTGCATGTCTTCTTCAGGAATGTAAGATCTGGAGCTTACAAACAGGTTCGACTGCCTCGAAACAGGCGCCAGTCCAGGCATTCCCCGGCCGTGCCCGTTCGATCCCGGATTTCCTGCGACAGGTTGCCGCGACATAAGGTACTGCATAAACTTACCGTTTTTCACCACCTCAACCTTTTGTGCTGCAACACCTTCATCGTCGTACTTATAATACCCGTATAGCGGAACGCCATTAAACTCAGTGGCGGTCGGGTCAAACGTGATACTGATCTGGTCGTTCAGTATTTTTTCACCTAATTGGTTTTTAAAAGTATGCGCATCCGTTGACTGCCGTAAACGGTGTCCTTCGACCCTGTGACCGAAAATTTCGTGAAAAAACACTCCCGAAGCCCGTGCCGAGAGCATTGCGGGACCGGAATAGGATTCAGCCTTCGGCGCTGTGCGAAGTTTTTGTATAATTTTCTTCATTTCAGCAACATCGTCCATCAGCTGTTTTTCGGATGGAAGCTGATCAAGGTTCCGAACCTGGTATGTTTTAATATAAGGAGCCATATTACCGTCATCGCAGCTAAAAATAACGACAATGTTCAGATCGGTAATAAAGCTGTTTTGTACAACCAAAGTCCCTTCGGTGTTTGTATAATAATTCCGTGTGGATGATGCAGAGAGCGTTGCCCTGGCTTCCATTACATAGCTGTCCTTATTGAATTCAGCCGTAATTTTTTTCAGGTAGCCTGTCCAGCAGTCAGCTGGTTTGTTGGCGGCAATTGCAGGCTCGAAATAGGTTTCCTTTCCCTGTTTCGAAAAGTCGTTGAATTTTATTTTGAGCGTATCCTTCACCTGCATAAGGCCCTGGTATTCCTCGAGCGATGATTTATAGGCTGCATCCGTGCAATCGCGGATTGAGTTTTTAATCGGTGTCAAACTATCGTCTATCGGCAGCCTGGCAAGTGAACCACCTGAAAATCCTGATCTACGTCCCATATCATCCAGGGGATGGGTATTATCAAATTCATAGCTTCCGATCCTGATCTCAGCCGAAATCATCCTGCCGTGGTCAAAGTCATCGGTAATAATACTGCCAAAGGAAGCACTTAAAACATAAGTCTGAACATCGCTTAACCGGTAACCTATGAAATAGGGTGGATTATCCTGTTTCTGAAGACTTTTATAATGAATGCCCAGTTCTTCCTGAAGCAGTTTTGAAATGAAATCCTGGGAAAAGAGCCGACTGGCGGGTAAAATTCCGCAAATAAAAGACAAGAGTAATATTCGGATAGTTTTCATAATGAATGGGTGAGTTAAATATTCAGGAACACTTTTGAGTTAAAAATAAAGACATTGATAATGGAATCAGGATTCCCGGCAGGCAAATAATCTTAAATGATTTATACATGTTTTGAAAGGCTGAATAAACTGATCAAAAAATCAGAATTCCAACCCCTGCTGTATATCTGTATTAATATCACGAAAGCAATTATACCGCTTCAAATTTAGGTATGATGTAATACATAAACAAGAATCGGACAGATATTTTAACAAACTATTTCCAATCTTGGGAATACTTTTTGAAAAGCCAAAAATTTATAATTACAACTCCTTAAATATCAGCCCGGAGCGAATAATTGTTTGATTTGGAAATATTGTTTGATTAATAATAATCTTATCCTTTGCAGAATAAATATTTTTTTTAATATCTATCATATCAATATTGTTATATATTTGAATGCCGGTTTCATTATACAAATTTAAACTTCCGCAAACTATGGACTTTAATTTCACCGAAGAACAACTGATGATACGCGATGCAGCCCGCGATTTTGCCCAGCGGGAACTGATTACTGATGTAATTGAGCGCGATGCTGGCGCTATCTATCCTACCAGGCATGTTCAGCGAATGGCCGAACTTGGATTCCTAGGAATGTTGGTAGATACTAAATACGACGGAGGCGGTATGGATACCGTTTCGTATGTGCTGGCCATGGAAGAAATTTCGAAAGTCGATTCCTCGGCCAGTGTGATTATGAGTGTTACCAATTCACTCGTTTGTTATGGCATTGAGGAATTTGGCACCGAAGAGCAAAAAGAAAAATACCTGAAACCACTTGCCCGGGGCGAAAAAACAGGTGCTTTCCTACTGTCGGAACCCGACGCCGGTTCTGACGCTACTTCGCAGCGAACTACCGCTGTTGATAAGGGAGATTATTACCTGGTAAACGGTACCAAAAACTGGATTACCAACGGTAACACCGCTGGCACCTACCTGCTGATCGCGCAAACCCATCCCGAAAAAATGCACAAAGGCATCAACTGCCTGATTGTGGACCGAAATGCACCGGGCATAAGCGTAGGACCTCATGAAGATAAAATGGGAATGCGAAGCAGCGACACCCATTCGGTGATGTTCAATGATGTTAAGGTGCCAAAGGAAAACCGCATCGGAGCCGATGGATTTGGTTTTACTTTTGCCATGAAAACCCTCGAGGGTGGCCGCATCGGGATAGCAGCACAGGCGTTGGGTATTGCAAGCGGCGCTTTTGAGCTTGCGCTGAAATACGCGAAGGAACGCAAAACTTTCGGTACCTATATTTCAAATCACCAGGCTATTGCTTTCAAACTGGCTGATATGGCTGTTAAAATTGAAAATGCGCGAAATCTCTGTCTGAAAGCTGCCTGGCTTAAAGACCAGCACCAGCCTTACGGGTATGCCAGTTCATTAGCAAAATACTATGCAGCTGAAATAGCCATGGAAGTCACCACCCAGGCAGTGCAGATTCACGGAGGATATGGCTATGTAAGAGAATACCATGTTGAGCGACTGATGCGGGAGGCCAAACTGACACAGATTTATGAAGGAACTTCCGAGATACAGCAGATGATTATTTCGAGGGAAATTCTGAAGTAAGGGGATGGGGGTTAGAATTTAGGGGTTGGGGTTGTCTCCGGTTCAATTGTCCTATTGTTCAAACGTTCAATTGCTCAAGTGTTTGAATAGTTCAAATGCCTGCAGCGTTCAATGCTTCGCGTTCAATGGCTCCAGGTGGCTGAGCGGAGTCGAAGAGAAGGGTTCAACTGCCTGCGTCGTTCCTGCTTTGTCGTTCCTACTCGCAATGACGGCTTCGCGTTCAATTGCCTTCAGCGTTTAAGGTTCAAGAGTTACAGTGTTACATTCCGAAATCTGAAATTAAAAAATAGAAATCCGCGGCAATCAGTTCTTTGCACGTTATCCGCGTTCCAATATCCCCAATCCGAAATTATAAGCTATTCTGAATGTCTTTGCGGGCTTTTTTTAACCACTGAGGCACAGAGGGCACGGAGAAACAATGAGAATAAGACAAGTGTTTGCTGAGAGTTTAAAAAAACAACTCCGTGAAAATCTGTCTAATCTATGCCTCTGTGGTTATAAAACTCCAACCGTTAAACCACCACATTTACTATTTTCCTTGGAACAATAATCACTTTTTTCGGAGGATTTCCGCTAAGCCATTTTTGAGCTTCGGGAGAAGATAAAACAGCTTTTTCTATTTCCGGTACCGGCATATCCATAGGCAGTTCGAGCATGAAGCGGGTTTTGCCGTTAAATGAAACCGGGTATGAAAAAGTGTTGTCGATGGTATAGGCAGCATTGTATTCAGGGAAAGTTGCGTTGCAAACATTTCCGGTGTTCCCGAGCAATTGCCAGAGTTCTTCAGCCAAATGCGGCGCATAAGGCGACACCAGGATCACCAGGTCGTTCAGGATTGCCCGCTTGTTGCATTTCAGTTCGGTAAGTTCGTTTACACAAATCATAAAACTACTCACAGCCGTATTGAACGAAATTCGTTCGGTATCGTCCTGTATTTTCTTAATCGTTTTATGCAGGATCTTTAATTCGGCAGCCGTAGGAGCATCATCGGAAACAATGAAATTGATTTCTGAGTCGTGGAACAAACGCCAGAATTTGCGGATAAAACGGAAAACGCCTTCTATTCCGCTGGTATCCCAGGGCTTGGCCTGCTCCAGTGGTCCGAGGAACATTTCATACAAGCGAAGAGTGTCGGCGCCGTAGCGTTCGATCAGGATATCCGGATTCACCACGTTGTGCATGGATTTCGACATTTTCTCCACTTCCCAGCCGCAATGGTATTTACCGTCTTCGAGGATAAATTCGGCTTCGGCGAAATCAGGACGCCATTCGCGGAATTTTTCAGTATCCAAAATATCGTTCTCCACAATATTCACATCTACGTGCAATTGCTGCACATCGTATTGCTGGCGAAGGTTATAGGAAACAAAAGTATTGCTTCCTTTTATTCTGTATACAAAGCTCGATCGCCCCTGTATCATTCCCTGGTTGATCAGTTTTTTAAAGGGCTCTTCCACAACGGAATATCCCAAGTCGAAAAGAAATTTATTCCAGAAACGTGAATAAAGCAAGTGCCCGGTTGCATGCTCGGCACCTCCGATATACAAGTCGACACTTTGCCAGTAGTTTACGGCTTCTTTCGAGAAATACTCTTTATCATTACGCGGATCCATATAACGAAGGTAATACCCGCTTGAACCGGCAAAACCAGGCATGGTATTGGTTTCCAGAGGATAGCCTTCGGCTGTATTCCAGTTCTTGGCACGTGCAAGCGGCGGTTCACCGTTTTCGGTTGGCAGATATGCATCAACATCCGGTAATAGCAGAGGAAGCTGGTCCTCGGGAAGCGT
>Ga0136636_10002759_pt1 | contig 10502 bp, 11 predicted proteins | sample AntDrymUQ8522106_2_FD_104653 | JGI IMG/M metagenome (GOLD analysis project Ga0136636, IMG submission 104653) | Polar desert sand microbial communities from Dry Valleys, Antarctica - metaG UQ852 (21.06) | ecosystem: Environmental > Terrestrial > Soil > Desert | place: Antarctica: Dry Valley... | reverse complement strand
GCTTGGAGTTGCTTGAGGTTTCGTACTAAGACGATGAGTGAAGGAGATGTAGCTTTAGCTTCCCGCAGGGTGGGAGATAAGGGGGATGAGGAGGGAAGTAAGTTTTGGAAAGAGACATCAGAACGTAATTGCCAGCGTTTGGGTTGACTTCGCAATTCTTCCAGCTGCGCGACAATTTCCCGCCGCATCCGGTTCAACTCACTTACGGGTAGCATAATCACACCACTGAGGTGGTTGGTTAGCGTTCCCAAACAGAAAGGGGTGTTACCTAAACGACCGAATTGTTCTTGTAAACGGTCTGTATCTAAGGGTTTTGTGTGCGCCTCAACCAGTGAAATTGCAGACTTGACCTGGACAATATTACCGAGTTGATCACGAGCGATCGCAATCAACGCCTGACCAACTTCTCCATAAATTTCTATATAAATTGGACGTTGAAATTGTGGGTTCTCGCCAGCAAAACTCTGCCGCAGTTGCTTATCGAGTTCTGGAACGCTGGTTTTCCAAATGCGATCGCCTATATGCACTCGGCGCAGGCTCAAGTCATTTCGACCAAAGGTCAGCATTGCTTCTTTACCTTTGGATACCACAGCATAAACCCGGCCGCCTTCTTCCTTCGCTTCTGGATGACCGCAGTCAAATACAATTCCATCCCCTGGTTTTACAGGCGCTTCCAGTTTGATTGTTATCTGTTCGTTGTGAATGCGGGTGACTTCACCCAGGTAAACGCCGCGTTTTTTACCAAAGCGGGCGTGAACCAGTTCTTGATTATTAATCCCGCCAAACCAGCCCGTGTAGAGTCCGCGAGAAAATGCCATTTCTAAGTTGTAGTGTTCTTGATCTGACTGACCTCTCCCCCAACCCCTCTCCGAAACGGAGAGGGGAGCCTTTATTCCCCCTTCCCTATAAGGGAATGGGGTTAGGGGGTTAGGTCTTTCCAATTCCCCCATCACCCCATCTAGGGCTTGCCGATAAACACGGGTGACATTAGCAACATATTCTGGAGCTTTCAGGCGACCTTCAATTTTGAGAGAAGTTACACCTGATTTCACCAAATCTGGCAAAACATCCAACCCTGCTAGGTCTTGAGGACTAAGTAAATATTTCCGTTCTCTTAAATTCACAACTTCACCATCGGCGATTAACTCGTAGGGCATCCGGCAAGCTTGGGCACATTCACCTCGATTAGCAGAACGTCCGCCTAAAGCCTCGCTAGTCAAACACTGACCGGAATACGCCACGCACAAAGCACCGTGAACAAAGACTTCCAAGGGCAGCGAAGCTTCTTGTAGGGCAATCTGCTGCTGTATTTTATTGATTTCCTGAAGAGAACATTCACGCGCCAGCACCACCAATTGACAGCCGAGGGACTTGGCAAATTCCACCCCAGCCGCACTGGTGATAGTCATTTGGGTTGAAGCATGAATGGGAAAATCGGGTGAGAGGTGACGGATGAGACGGCATATACCCACATCTTGGACAATCACCGCATCCACACCTGCGGCAATAATTGTGCGGAGATATTGCTGTGCTTCTGCTAGTTCTTTGGGAAATATTAATGTGTTGACAGTGACATAACCCTTTACGCCGCGACTGTGCAGAAATGTCATCAATTGGGGTAAGTCCGCCTCAGTAAAATTTTCTGCCCGCATTCTGGCGTTAAACCGAAGTAAATCGCATCTGCCCCATTTTCCACAGCAGCTTTAGCACAGTCCCAATTACCTGCTGGCGCGAGTAGTTCAGGACGTTGAAGGGAGAGTTGGGAAAAAGGGCGTAGGCTTTGCCCATCGGAGATATCGCTTTTCATCAGATTTAGGGAGGGTTAACTAGCACCATAGTGATTTTATCGAAGTTGGTGGGGAAAGGGGAGAAGGGGCGATCGCCAAAGGAGTTGCCGCAGGCATCGCTATCTGGACGCTAGTGTTTTAATTCACCTGGAGGTGATGAAAAAATGATCCTGGGTTAAAATATTGTGTGTACATTGTCCACTAATATTAGCTATGCTGTAAATATAGACTCAGCTAAAGGTGAGAATTAGCCATGTCAGAAACATCATCTGCAAAAGATTGCCGTATCGATTTACGAGTTACGCAAGAGCAAAAAGAACTCTTAGAACGTGCTGCGAGTCTTAAAGGAATTTCTTTGAGTGCTTATACACTTTTTCATATTTTGCCAGTCGCCAAGCAAGATATAGATGCAAATGAAAGGCTTGTACTGTCGAATCGTGATAGAGATTTGTTTATGTCAGTAATGGAAAATCCGCCAGAACTTAAGGGAAAGCTCAAATCTGCTATTCACAAATATAGACAGAAGTATGACAAGTGATAGCGAGGCAAGATGGAATTTTGTACCAATTGATAAAAAGCATCAAAGAGATTCTTTTGATTGCGGTTATGCAATTTTGAATGATTATCTCAAGAAATATGCACGCCAAAATCATAATAAAGGAATTGCTAAAACATTTGTAGCAATTCCGGCATCAGGAAGCTTAAATATTGATGGATATTATACTGTCAGTGCCAGCGTTATTGAGTTTGAATCTTTACTGGAATCTTATCAAAAAGGAATGCCTGCCTATCCAATTCCAGCAATGCTGATTGGGAGATTAGCTGTAAATAACTCGGTTAAAGGACAAGGTTTGGGAGGTGAATTGTTAGCTGATGCTTTCTATCGTGCTGTTCGTGCTTCTCAAGAAATTGGTATGTACGCTGTGAGAGTTGATGCTATTGATTTGCAAGCAAAGGAATTTTATCTCAAGTATGAGTTTATTCCTTTTCAAGACAATGAACTCTCACTATTTCTGCCGATAGCAACGATAGTTAGAGAGTTTGGTTAACTTAAGCAGTTTTGATACTTTTCACTCTAGCAAAAAGGAACAATTGCTCAATTAGTCAACAATATCTACCATTAATCTACCCAAAGTTACAAAATTTGATGAATACTCTCTACAACCTGCTCAATAAAATCAACTGTATCACCAACCATTGATTCGTCGATATACCAGCGATTTCCTATGTTTAGGGTAGGATCTATATCTGCTTCGTGAGCAATTTTATTTCTGCGATCCACAATTAAAGTAAGTTGTTGCTTAATATCTTCAGGAGGTTTACTCATTTTAATAGCAACCTCATCCCACAATTTTTTATCCGAAATTTGCCTAATTACCTCAGCTATTTTGTCAGGCTGCTGAAAGCTTTTATAACTTAAACCTTTTCTAATCTCGTCTTCTAACCATGAAGTATTATTTAATCTGTTCAAAATACTATTTGATATAGCTGGAATTAAACCAGAAGAGGATCGGTATCTACAAGGATAACTCTCTTCCCCTTTGAAGCAAGCATCCAACCTAAGTTAAAAGTCGTTGTGGTCTTACTGACACCACCTTTGTGATTGAACAAGGCAATCTTGTGAACCATCTTATTTTGCTTTTGATACTTCTGAAATCTTTTGAATACAGATATTATAGAACCTGTATAACTTAAATATAGCTTCTAAAAAGCTTACAGAACAGCAAATAAATCGTGTTTTGAAGCAACTAGGAGAAATAGAGGAAGAATAATGAGCGATCGCTACAGGATGGTAATTCAGTGGTCAGATGAAGATAATTGCTACTTAGTACACTTACCGGAATTCCCTTGGCAGCAATTCCACACTCATGGTAAGAGTTATGAAGAAGCCGCTAAACATGGACATGAAGTGATTGAGTCTCTGATTGAATGGTATCAAGAGGAAGGAAAACCTTTGCCAGAGCCAATTACTTTTCCTCAGAAACCTTTAAAAGTGGCTTAAATCTTTTTAAGATACTCTGCACAAGTAGGGCGATATCTTTGATGGGCTACGCCTACGCACCCTTACCCCAATCCCTCAACATCAGCACTTTCCCCTTCTAACTCAACAGGCTCAAACTTGACCTTGCTGTATAAATCTTGTAGGGAAATCTCAAATGGTACGGTGACAAGTGCGTAGGCGTAGCCCATCGAAGATATCGCTTCATCTTCTTCATCATATTCACGAAGCGTCCATTGCTTTTTCCCAATTTTGGAAAATTGATCTATATGAATCCGTGTTTGGTCAATTAACAGATATTCTTGAAAGGTAGAAATAGTTCGGTAAGCTTGAAATTTATCTTCGCGTTCGCATAGCGTCTCCGCAGGAGAATCGTAGCCTTTGGTCGATTTTGATAAAACCTCTACAATAATCTGTGGGTTGATAATTATATCCGTCCGGTTGTTAAAAAACTCTGGTTCACCTGCCAGAATCATCACATCTGGATAGGTGTAGGTATGCTTTTGAGGTATCCACAGACGAACATCACCCATGAAAACTTCGTAATCTTGCTGTCGAAACGCAAAATTTAAGGCAGCACTTAGATTCAGGGAGATTCGATTGTGATTTATTGTTCCACCCGCCATAGGAATTATTTGCCCGTGAATGTATTCACTTTTGTACTCAGCAGCTTCTTCTAGCTCTAAATATTCCTCTGGAGTATAGTATCGCTTTTGTGTTATTTGCATAGTTTTATCCGGTAACAATGTTTAACGATACGGAGCGTCTAGGCACTAAAGATATTTTATCCATGTTGACCGAACCTGTTAACAGGTTGGATAGAGGTTTATGTGCTTTCTACAAAGTGAGCGTAGGCGCAGCCCGCACTTCGGCAGGCTCAGTGACCACCGTAGGCATCGCTATCTTAATTCACAAAGACTGTTAGCTTCCTTTCCTATTGATAACCGGCTGCTTGTAACAGAAACAATTTGGCATAACGTCCGCCTAGCTGTAATAATTCTTCGTGAGTTCCCTGTTCTATAACTTCCCCGTTTTCTATTACTACGATTTTGTCAGCCATCCGTACCGTCGAAAAGCGATGGGAAATCAAAAGTACCATCTGATTTTGAGTAATAGCGCGAAAATGATTGAAAATCTCAAACTCAGCTTGGGCATCTATTGCTGATGTTGGTTCATCCAATACCAAGATATCTGCTTGCGATCGCATAAAAGCACGAGAGAGAGCAATCTTCTGCCATTGTCCCCCCGAAAGTTCCTGTCCTCCCTTAAACCAACGACCAAGTTGAGTCTGGAAGCTTTGGGGTAATTGGTCAATAAAAGATTGGGCCATGCCTTTTTCAGCAGCAGTTTGCCAACGGGTTTTATTTTCGAGATGTTCTACATCGCCCACGCCAATATTCTCCCCCACAGTAAATTGGTAGCGGACAAAGTTCTGAAAAATCACACCAATGCGACGCCGCAGCACATCTACATCCCATTCTTGCAAGTCCAAGCCATCTAAGAAAATTCTCCCAGAGTCGGGGGTGTAGAGTCGGGTAAGTAGTTTGATTAAGGTAGTCTTTCCGGAACCGTTTTCACCGACAATTGCTAGTTTCTCTCTGGGTTTCAAGTGTAGCGAAATATTTGTCAACGCTGGTTTAGAACTTCCTGGATAAGTAAATGATACGTTCTCAAAACGGATACCATCTTGAGGATTTAAACCAATGGTTGCTTTACCCCAAGATTTTGGTACTTCTTCTTCCAGGAAATCGTAGAGATTTGAGAGATATAGATTGTCCTCATACATCCCTCCAATAGAAGTGAGGGCATTGGAGAAAGTAGATTGTCCTTGGCGAAACACAGTGAGATACATTGTCATATCTCCCAAGGAAATCTTACCTAACACTGTTTCCAGTACAATCCAAGCATAAGCTAGGTAAAAAGCACCAGTGCTAACTAAACCCAGGAGATAGCCCCAAAATCCTCGCCGCAGAGTCAAATCACGGTCTTCGCCATAGAGTTGATCAAACAGATTGCGGTAACGCCCTAGCAACATTTCTCCCAGTTGGTAGAGTTTGACTTCTGTGACAAAATCTTCTCTTGCTAGCAGATTTTCTAAGTAGTGCTGTTGACGAGTTTCTGCCGCCCGCCAACTAAATAGGCGAAAGCCTTCTCCAGCAAACTTTGTTTCGGCAATAAATACAGGCATAGCTGCCAAAATCAACATCACCACCGCCCAACCTGAGAAATTTACTAGCAAAATGCCGTATGTGAACAAGGAAAGGGCATTTTGCACTAACCCAAAGGTGCGGTTTACTAGGGAAAGGGGACGAACTGATGCTTCTCGGCGGGCATTGGTCAATTTGTCATAAAATTCTGAGTCTTCAAACTGCCTAAGATCGAGTGTCAGCGCCTTTTCTAAGATGAGTACATTCACTCGCTGACCCATCAGCGCCCGCAATAACGACTGACAAATGATGATTCCTCGCTGACTCCCTGCTAGTAAAATTACAGCGATCGCTTCTAATCCTACATAAAATAGCGAGGGATAAATATTGACAAAACCATTGTTTTGTGAGTTAACTTGAGATGCTAATACCACTGCATCAACAATTAACTTACTGATGTAAGATATTGCCGCCGGTAAAAGACCAGCAACTATTGTTAAACTAGCCAGAAGAATAGTAAGCGATCGGCTAGTAGTCCATACTAGGCTTACAGCCCGTCCACTGTAGCGGAAAACCGTCAGTGATTGGCGCAGAATATTTCTTTTTTTTTAATCTTCATCTTTCTTGGGTGAGATACCCCAGCTTGGGCGGATCTTCCTAACTCTTTTAATCTTTATATAATTTTAACAACAAACAACTCAGAACTCAGGAGCTAGAATGACAAGTGTGCGACTGGGTGGTGAATCCCATGCTGAGGTTAACGGATATTCTGACTCCTGAATTCTGACTCCTGATTTCTGTTTACATTCTTATCCCCACAATCTCCTACCTGCTTTGCCACTTAATTTTTGGTGAGTATCTTCCAACAAAGCTGGAATATCTAACTTTTCTGGACACCGAGGCAAACAGTCACCGCATTCTGTACAACGGTTGCCTTTCATTCCAGGGAACCAATGACCGGCATTTTCAAACATTCCGTAACGATATTGCCCATAGTCAGTCATATCGTATGCTACTGCAAGATTACGTAACCGCAATACCTCTGGAATATTGATATTTTCTGGACAGGGCAAACAAGCATAACATTGGCTACACTTATCAGTTTCTAAAGCAACTTTTTGGTGATTTTCTAACCGTTTAAAAGCAGAATTTTCGGCTGATGTTAACTCTCCATCATCGTCAGCGATTCCCAAAGGTTCCCTTAATTCATCTGGGTTTGCTGGGCCGATACTCAAAGTAGTAATACGGTTGTCAGACAGTAAAAAACGATAATTTAAGCCTAAGGGTAAATACGGTGAGCAGAGGTCTTTTAGAGTTTGGGGTGGTGTATAGAGGCGTCCCCCCTTATCAGCAGGGGAAATAATGAAAATACCCATGTCTTTTTCGGCAGCTAGTTGAATCGCTGGTGCGTGCCGTTGGAAAAAATAGTAATAATGCAGATTGACAAATTCAAAATAATCTGTATTTATTGCTGCCTGAATTAGCTCTAATGACCCGTGGCTGGAAAAACCAACGTGTCGGATTCGTCCATCAGCAACAGCTTCTTCTACGGCTTGCATACAGCCATTTTTGGCTTGCACCCACTCTAAATGTTGCCAAGTGTTCAAGCCATGAACTCCCAAGCAATCTAAATAATCTAGCTGTAATCGTTCTAGAGATTCGTCGATGCACCGACGCATGGTATCAGCATCTGCTGTGGCTGAGATTTTGGTAGTGATGTAAAGCCTCGTTCGGGGTACTGACAACCCAGCTTTTAGCGCCCTACCAAGATACTCCTCACTTTTGCCGTAACCTCTGGCGGTTTCTAGATGATTAATTCCTAGCGCTAAGGCTTGTTCGATGGTCTGGTGAGCATTTTCAAAAGAAGCCAGGTAGCGCATTGTTCCCAGAGAAAAAACCGAGAGGTGCAGATTCGTTTTTCCAAAGCGTCGGTATTGCATATTTAAACAGAGTTAGGAGCCGATTCAATTTTAGATTTTAGATTTTAGATTTTAGATTGAAGGAAAAATCTAAAATCCAAAATTCAAAATCTAAAATTGTCTAGCTGTCGTCATTACCAAAGCGCTTGATCAAATCTTCAGGACGGAGATTGGAAATAAATTCACGGAAGGCTTGCTGTTCGGCTTCGTCTGCATCGCGATCAACGGGGATAGAAGCATCGGCAATCACTTCTTCCATTACCCAAATGGGGGTATTTGTACGGAGGGCAATGGCGATCGCATCGCTAGGACGCGCATCAATTTCTTTTTTGACCTCGCCTTGCTGGACGATTAAGGCTGCATAAAATGTATCCTTTTGCAGGGAATGAATGATCACCTTTTCTAGAGTCATATTCCAAGTCTCTAGAAGATTCACAATCAGGTCGTGGGTTAAGGGTCTGGGAGGCTTCTGATTCTCCAGCGCACCCATAATTGCCCTAGCCTGTTCCTGACCAATGTAAATTGGCAAAGCCCGCCGATCTGAAGAATCTTTCAAAAGGACGATCGGGCTGCGGGTTATGGCATCTAATGCGATGCCAGCGACTTTCATTTCAATCATTGCCTAAGCCTCTACAATGCTTCGAGAGCCTTGGATGCTGTGTAACAAATAGTACCCCTTTTTTAGCGGTTTGGCGACAGGAATAAACATAAGCATTCGTTCTCTATAATTGCTTCTATTAAACTCCGAACTTGTGGTGAAAACCAGAGTAAGTCAAATTGGTCTTCTTAGACAATAACCTTCTTACCCAAGTATGCCCTGTGAAGGATGCTAATGTGTTAATATCCCTATACGAAAAAAAGTCAGAAAATATACTTGAGATGTTGGAGATTTATGTGACAATTACCAATTTATTTCAAGCAAAAGTAGGCAATAAATAGAGTTAGTTTGACAAAAAAGCCGTGTTTACAGGATTAATCCAGGCATTAGGAACGATGGAACCCTTAGGGGGCGATTCTTGGCAAATTACTTGTGTAAGCCAGTCGGGTGAAGTAATTATGCAAGATTTAGCTTATGGTGACAGTGTTGCTGTAGATGGTGTTTGCTTGACAGTTGAAAAAGTTTTAAAAGACGGGTTTATTGCCACGGCTTCACCGGAAACTCTACGCCGTACAACTCTCTTAGGTGAGCAAACGCAACAGAGATATGTCAATTTAGAAGCGTCGCTCAGGGTGGGTAGCAAAGTTGGCGGTCATTTTGTGATGGGTCATGTAGACGGCATCGGTCGATTGCTAGTGGCAGAACAAACGGCTAGTTCTTGGGAAATGACCTTTATTGCATCCGAGGCGATCGCACGGTATATTGTGCCCAAAGGTAGCATAGCTGTCAATGGCATCAGTCTCACAGTAGCCGCTTATGAACCAGAACTCTCCCAGTTCAAGGTAGCAGTAATTCCCCTCACATACACCGATACAAATCTTCGCTATTTGGTTTCTGGAAGTTTGGTGAATCTAGAAGGGGATATTCTCGGCAAATACGTCGAAAAATTCCTTTACTCTGGAAGCTCACACACCACCACTGATGAAACTAGTATGGATGGCATTACACCCGTATTCCTAGCAGAACACGGGTATCTGTGACATTTTGGATTTTGGATTTTAGATTTTAGATTAATTCAAAATTTAAAATCCAAAATCCAAAATTTCCAATCTAGCTTCCTGGTAGCTGGCTTACCTGAGCAGTTTGCAAACCTCGCACTAACTGGCTGAGGGCGCTTTGTAATTGCACGCCTGGGTCAGTAGCAACCCACCCGTTCGGTGTCAGATGGCGAACTTCAAAGTGCAGGTGAGGGCCTGTAGAGTTCCCGGTGCTGCCAACTCTCCCGATGACAGTTCCAGGTTGTACCCACTGACCGGGTTGAACAAGGATTTCTGACATGTGACCGTAAAGAGTTTGTTTAGCCGATTTGTGATTCAGGGTAACAGTTAAACCATAACCGCCCAACCAGTTAGCAGTTTCCACTTGACCAGCAGCAGCAGCCAAAACTGGCGTACCTGTAGGCGCACCTATGTCTGTACCAGCATGGAAACGTTGATTACCTGTGATTGGATGAACTCGCCAACCAAATACAGAAGTAATGGTAGCGGGTATAGATAATGGATACATCATTCCCGTACCACTATATGCAACTCTCCCTGTGTAGGGGATTTGCGGCAATACTGATGCTAGTGAGAAGTCGTAAGCTACGTTGCTGGGACGGGGTGCAATGTTGCCATCTGCCATTGGTGGAGGTAAAGTACCGCCACTGGGTGCGATGGGAGTTGCCCTCACTGTTGTGGGGCTGAACTCGCCGGGACTTGGGATAAACCGATTCGGGCGAAATGCTCTCTTGGTGACACCGCTAGAACCACTTTGAGTTGGAGTAGCACGCCATCTGCTGGTGTTGGCAGTAGAAGATGCAATCTGCCGCACAGGTGAAACTACTGGTAATTGGGCATTTTGACTTCTTCTAAGCCAATTAGGTGCTGATTTACTATTAGAATCAGCTACACTCCTTTGCGGTACTTTGGCGCAAACGCCGCCTAATACACTTTGTCCTGATGGCAAAATGGCTCGACAACCACTAGAGCGTTCTGTGAGAATTACAGAATT
>Ga0136636_10002757_pt1 | contig 10508 bp, 8 predicted proteins | sample AntDrymUQ8522106_2_FD_104653 | JGI IMG/M metagenome (GOLD analysis project Ga0136636, IMG submission 104653) | Polar desert sand microbial communities from Dry Valleys, Antarctica - metaG UQ852 (21.06) | ecosystem: Environmental > Terrestrial > Soil > Desert | place: Antarctica: Dry Valley... | reverse complement strand
GCTGACCGGGTGACGAGGTGACAGGCGCTCGCGTTGCTCGCGCTGACCGGGTGACGAGGTGACAGGCGCTCGCGTTGCTCGCGCTGACCGGGTGACACCTATCGGCACCGTGAGGTGTCACCGGGTCACCGGGTCACCGGGTCACCGGGTCACCGGGTCACCGGGTCACCGGGTCACCGGGTCACCGGGTCACCGTGGCTAGAGATTAGCATTTCGTCACGCAGGAGAAATGAGGGGATGCTACCATAGGCCCGGCGCGCGAGGGAGCGCGCCGCTATCGCTGCCGCACATCGCAACCTGCTATGAGGAGTCGCTTGTATGCTTCGCTTCGGAAAAATCGTCGGGTTCGTGTTCGTCGCACTTATGCTTGGGCTAGCCGCCACGCCGCCCGCGCCCGCCATGGCCCAGAACAAACGCTGCTTCGCCGAGGTGCCCGACTGCATCGAGGGCCGCTTCGCCGAGTACTGGCAGCAGAACGGTGGCCTGCCCGTGTTCGGCTTCCCGATCAGCGCGGCCCGGCTCGAAAATGTTGGCGGCGCACAGGTGCTCGTCCAGACGTTCGAGCGCAACCGCTTCGAGCTGCGCCCTGAGAATGCCCGCCCCTACGACGTGCTGCTCGGCCGCCTGGGCGACGAGCGCCTGAAGCAGCTTGGCCGCAACTGGCAGGCCGAGCCCAAGGCGCCCATCAACAGCCAGGCCGGCTGCCAGTTCTTCGCCGAGACAGGCCACCTCGTCTGCGACGCCATCCTGCGCTTCTGGCAGAGCAACGGTCTGAACCTCGACGGCCGGGGTGGCTTCACCGCCTCCGAGAGCCTGGCGCTCTTCGGGCTGCCGCTCACCGAGGCCAAGCTGGAGACGGGCAGCGACGGCAAGCAGTACCTGACGCAGTGGTTCGAGCGCGCCCGCTTCGAGCTGCACCCCGAGGTTGGCCCAAATAGCGTGCTGCTCGGCCTGCTCGGCCGCGAGACGGGCGGCAGCCAGCCTGCCCCGCCTACGCCCCAGCCGCCCGTTGCCGACCCTTGCGCAGGTGTGCCCGACGCGGTGAACGCCCGCATTCGCCCCGGCAAATGCTTCAACGCCGGCACCCGCATCGCCGTTGATGTGTTCGGCTTCCGCGCCAACGAGCAGGTGGGCTTCTGGTTCAACACTCCCGAAGGCCAGATCTTCGGCACCGTGCAGACCTACAACGTTGGCCCCACCGGCGCCGTGAACGACCTGCCGCTGCCCACGGATGGCTTCACGCCTGGCATCTGGTCGTTCGTGATGGAGGGCACCAGCAGCGGCAACAAGGCCATCGCCTACTTCCGCATCCTCGGCGACGCGCCCGCGCCTCTGCCCCCCGTGAGCGGCGACGTGCCCGCCCCTGTGAGCGCCACGATTAGCCCGTCCCAAGGCCCCGCCGGCACCGTGTTCGAGGCGCAGGGCTTCGGCTTCAAGCCCGGCGAGAATATCGGCGTCTACGTCACCGAGCCCAGCCAGAGCGTGTTCGGCGCGCCGTTCCAGGTGAAGGCCGACGGCTCGGGCCTCAGCGAGTTCGTCACGCTCAGCACCGACGGCAGCTTCCCTAAGGGCGTCTACGCCTTCACCTTCGAGGGCGTGAGCAGCAAGCACCGCGCCGTCGCCTACTTCCGCGTGCAGTAGGGCAGTAGGGCAGTAGGGCAGTAGTGCTGAGTGCTGAGTGCTGAGTGCTGAGTCCTGTCGGTTACAATAGTCTGCCAGCTCGCGCGCAGCGCCCTCAGCACTCGGCACTTTGCCCGGCGCCCGGCACTCAGCACTCAGCACTTTCATCTGTCCAGGCGATCTTCGCGCCAGCGAAAGACGAACTGCTTGTCGCCGGGGCGGGCGCGGCGGAAGCGCCAGAGATGCGTAGGGCGGCCACGGCCCTCACGCGTGTGCGTCGTCTCCTCTAGCAGCTCGGACTCCTTGATCTTGCGGTAGAAGTTGCCCTTGTCGAGCTTCTCGCCCAGAATCTGCTCGTAGATATGCTTTAGCTCCAGGATCGAGAAGAGCTCGGGCAGCAGCTGGAAGGCTAGGGTTGTGTACTCTAGCTTGGAGCGTAGGCGCGACACGGCGAAGGCCAGCACCTGCTCGTGGTCGAAGGCCAGCTGGGCAGGCAGCGCGCCAACCGGCCACCAGCGCACATCGGTGCTCTCGTCGCTCACCTTGATCTTCTGGACATCGGCGCGCACCAGGGCAATGTAGGCTACGCTGATCACGCGCGTGCGCGGGTCGCGGCCCACATCGCCAAAGGTATAAAGCTGCTCCAGGTACACGTCGTGGACGCCCGTCTCCTCCTCCAGCTCGCGGCGGGCCGCGTCCTCCAGCGACTCGTCCATGTTAATAAAGCCGCCGGGGATGGCCCAGTGGCCATCGAAGGGCCAGCGGCGGCGCTGCACCAGCAGCACATGCAGCTGCTGGCTGATCAGCGTGAAGATCACCACGTCGATGGTGACAGAGGGGCGCTCGTAGCGCGAGGGGTCGTAGTTCTGCGGGGTCTCCTCAGGCTCCATGCCGCGCTCCTGTAGATAGTGTTTCTTATACACTTAATCATAAGGCTTTACAGGCGCGCTGTCAAGCGCCGGGCGTGCTATAATCGTGCCGGCCTTCTTATCAGCCTGAAAGGAGCGCGCTTTGGCCGCCAAGCAGCAGTGGAACAGCCCGCCGGCGATGCAGATCGACCCGGCGAAGAGCTACAACGTGACGATGGAGACCACTAAGGGCACCATCGAGATCGAGCTGTACCCCGCCCACGCCCCCCAGACCGTGAACAACTTTGTCTTCCTCGCGAACGAGGGTTTCTACGACGGGGTGCTCTTCCACCGCGTCATCAAGGGCTTTATGCTCCAGGGCGGCGACCCCACCGGCAGCGGTAGCGGCGGCCCCGGCTACAAGTTCCGCGACGAGACGATGGGCAACCCGCTCACCCACCAGCGCGGCGTGCTCTCCATGGCCAACGCCGGCCCCAACACCAACGGCAGCCAGTTCTTCATCGTCTACGCCCCCCAGTCGCACCTCGACGGCAAGCATACCGTCTTCGGCAAGGTGACGAGCGGCATGGACGTGGCGGACAAAATCACGCAGGGCGACAAGATGGTGAAGGTGACAGCCGTAGCGGTGTAGTCTGGCGCCCCAAACGCAGCTCGTGTCGCGCCCCCCAAAACGTTTGGGGGGCGTTCGTTTTTGCACGCCCTAGCTTGCAGTTCATCAGATCTGGTAGTACATTTCCCGGCTTCATACCGCCTCTAAGGCTGACGAACTCTATCCGCTTCAGCCTGTATCGCCGTGAAAGTCGCGGTGGCGGTCGCAGTCGCCGTCGCCGTGCTGGTGGCAGTTGCGGTGGCGGTCGCGGTGCTGGTCGCGGTGGCGGCGAGCGTGGTTGCGGTGGCGGTCGCAGTCGATGTCGCGGTGGCGGCGAGCGTAGTCGCCGTGGCCGTGGCCGTGCTGGTCGCGGTGGTCAGGGTGGGCGCCGTGGCTGTGGCGGTCGTGGTAGTCAGCGTGGTCGCGGTGGCCGTGCTGGTCGCGGTGGCCGTGCTGATCGCCGTGGTAGTCGGGCGCGGGTCGGCGAGGAATGGCAGGTAGACTCGGTGGGTGTCTGCGGCGGCGAGCATTGAGAGGCTCAGCACCGCCCAGAGCACGAGCATGAGCGCGGCAAGACGTCTGGCAGGCATGCGAATACTCCTGATCAGGTTGGCAGGTTAGCATGGTAAGTGTAACACTGCCTACAGAAGCGGGCGTCGCAAAAGCGTATGCATTCGCCCTGTGCGGGAGGCCATACGCCATTGACGCGATCCTTAAAGTACTTATAATTAATCCTTAACGAACCCCGTTCCCAATCTACAGCCCCTCACTCGGGCAGCGCGTCGGTTTTGTCAAGGAGGACAGCCATGCGAGCGTACGGACCGGAAAGGCTTCACAACATTGGCATATTTGGCCACCTCGGCAGCGGCAAGACAACGCTGGCCGAGGGGATGCTGATGACCGCCCACGCCATCCCGCGTATGGGGCGCGTCGAGGACGGGTCGACCCTGAGCGACTTTGATCCCGACGAGCACCGCCGCGGGATGTCTGTGTCGCTCGCCGTGCTCCCGATCGAGTGGCACGACGATAAGCTCAACCTGATCGATACCCCCGGCTTCGCCGACTTCGCCAGCGATGTTGCCGCCACCATGCGTGTGATCGACGGCGCCCTGATCGTGATCGATGCCGCCGCTGGCGTAGAGGTCGGCACCGAGCTTGTGTGGGAGCAAGCTGTCCAGAGCCGTGTGCCGCGCATCCTGTTTGTGAACAAGCTCGACCGCGACAACGCCAATTTTTACCGCGTGATCGAGCAGGCCCGCGAGCGTCTCGACGCCGCCGTGATGCCGATGCAGCTCCCGATCGGCTCCGGCAAGGATTTTAAAGGGCTGATCTCGCTGCGCCAGCAGCGCGCCTGGCTGGTCTCCCCCAAGCACGACGGCGACTTTATCGAGGGCGAGGTGCCCGCCGAGATGGACGCGCTGATGCACGAGTGGCGCAGCGCCCTGATCGATAAGATTGCCGCCAGCAACGACGCTTTGATTGAGCGCTACCTGGAGGGCGGCGAGGACGCGCTCACCCGCGACGAGCTGCTGGTTGGCCTGCGCGCCGGCATCGCCGACGGTACGATCGTGCCGGTGTTCTGCGGCTCCGCCCTGGAGATGGTCGGCATCCAGCAGCTGCTCAACGGGATTGTCGACAGCATCCCCTCGGCCGCCCGCAAAGATGTGCGCGCCACGGATCTTGCCAGCGGCGAGCTGATCACGCTCAAGGCCGCGCAGGGCGAGCCGGCGACCGCCCTGGTCTTCAAGACGATCTCCGACACCTACGGCAAGCTCAGCTACTTCCGCGTCTTCTCCGGCGAGCTGCGCGCCAACAGCGCGCTGATGAACAGCCGCACGCTCAAGGATGAGCGCGTGAACCACATCTTCGCCGTGCGCGGCAAGGAGCAGAGCGATCTGGAGCGCGTCGGCCCCGGCGACATCGGCGTGATCACGAAGCTTGCCGAGACGATGACCAACGACACGCTCTGCGCCCCCGGCCGCGCGCTGCTACTTGAGCCGATCGTTTTCCCGGCCCCGGCCTTCACCGCCACCGTGAGGCCCCACAGCCGCGCAGACCTCGACAAGCTCGGCGTGGCGCTCGGCCGTATGCTGGAGGAAGACCCAAGCCTGCACACCTCGCGGGACGCGCAGACCGGCGAGACGCTGCTGGCTGGCCTCGGCGAGAGCCACCTGCAGCTTGTGGCCGAGCGCATGAAGCGCAAGTTCGACGTGAGTATTGACATCAACCTGCCACGGATCGCCTACCGCGAGGCGATCCGTGGCCGCGCCGAGGCCCAGTATCGCCACAAGAAGCAGACTGGCGGCGCAGGCCAGTTTGCCGATGTGACGCTGCGCGTAGAGCCGCTTGCGCAGGATCAGGAGCACGAGGACGGCCTGGAGTTTGTAAACGAGGTGGTGGGCGGCGTGATCTCGCGCGGCTTTATGCCCGCGATCGAGAAGGGTGTGCGCGAGGCGATGGCCGAGGGTCTGATCTCCGGCAACCCTGTGATCGGCGTGCGCGTGGCAGTCTTCGACGGCAAGGAGCACCCGGTCGACTCAAAGGAGATCGCGTTCAAGACGGCCGGCAAGGAGGCCTTCAAGCTCGCCTTCGCCAAGGCGCACCCGGTGATCCTGGAGCCGATCTACCAGCTTGAGATCGTCGTGCCCGACCAGTACGCGGGCGACATTATGAGCGACATGAGCACCCGGCGCGGGCGCGTGCTAGGCATGCTGCCCACGGGCAGCGGGCGCACCACGATCAGCGCCACGGCGCCGCTCGCCGAGATCCAGCGCTACGCCACGGATCTCAAGGGCATCACGCAGGCGCGCGGCCGCTTCGCAATGAGCTTCCTGAGCTACGAGGAAGTGCCCAGCCACCTCGTCGACCATGTGATCGCCCAGCATAAGAAGGAGCTGGAGGCGGCGCACGCGCACTGATACAGCCTTCCAGAAATCCGTTGCCCATTGCGACGACGGACCACTGACGACGGACGACCGCTCCGACCTGCCTTCCCGTCGTCCGTCGTCCATTGGCAGAAATGGGCTATACTGGCGATAGATGAGGGGACACTTGCCGGTGGATCGCCGGAGGGAGATGGATCATGCTCACGGACTACATTCAGGCTGCCCTGACGCGCGCCGTCTACGAGTTGCTCGCGCACGATGAGGGCTACTACGGCGAGATTCCTGGCCTTCAGGGAGTGCTTGGCACTGCCGCAACCCTGGAGGCGTGCCGTGCCGATCTGAAGAGCGCGCTGGAAGATTGGATCTGGGTGGGATTGCGGCTGGGGCACACCCTGCCGGTGCTGGATGGGGTTGACCTAAACCACCCGTTGACGGTCGCCGAGGCAGCCTGATGCCAACGTGGGCGCCGGTGACGCGCACCAAACTGATCCGGAGCCTGCGTGACCTGGGCTTCGAGGGGCCGTATGCGGGCGGGCGCCATATGGTGATGGTGCCAGCAGGGCAGCGGGTGGTAATCCCGAACCCGCACAGTGGCGATATTGGCGTAGACCTGCTCTCCCGCGTGCTCCGCCAGGCAGGTGTAAGCCGTGAGGCGTGGGAGTCGTTGTAGGCCTTCCTGCTGTGATGCCGCGCCCCTGTTTCCTGCTCGCTGTCGCCTTGCGCTAGCCAGCCTGCGCGGCGTACTCCGCACGCAGCGCGTGCAGGTCGATGACGGCTTCCTTGTGCGCGGTCTCCAGCTGCGCCAGCGTGCTCGCGACGCCCACCAGATCGTTGGCCTGCGCCCGCGCCTCCAGCTGCGCGCAGCGCTCGACCAGCCGACGCGCGCCCATGACTGCGGCGCTGCCGCGCAGGGTGTGCGCGGCGCGTTCGGCCAGCCGTACCTCTCCGGCGAGCACGGCCTGCTGCATAGTCGCCAGCCGCTCCTGGCTGTCGCCCAAAAAAAGATCCACCAGCTCCAGTACCAGGGCCGGCCCCTCGGCGCTGAGCTCCTGGCGCACCAGCTCCAGCGCAGAGCGATCAATCACGCACGTCGCTACAGCATGTTCTGGGGCCTTGAGCTGTCCGCCGCGCTCCAGGGCCGCGCGCAACTGCTCCACGCGCACCGGCTTGCTCAGGTAGTCGTCCATGCCTGCGGCCAGGCAGGCCTCGCGGTCGCCCTGCATCGCACCTGCTGTCATCGCGATGATGTACGGGCGCTGCTGCGGCGCCAGCTCGCGGCAGATCCGCCGCGCGGTCTCCAGGCCATCGAGCTCGGGCATCTGCACATCTAGCAACAGCAGATCGTAGGGCTGTCGCGCCAGGGCCGCCAGCACCTCAAGCCCGTTCGTGGCGAGGTCGGCTCGGTAGCCCAGGCGCTCCAGGGTTTTGAGCGCCACCTTCTGATTCACCGGGTTGTCCTCGGCCAGCAGGATGCGCAGTGCGAGCCGGTTGAGCGCCAGCGGCATGGCGGCGTGCTGCGCGGGCGCGGCGTGCTCCACCGTGGGCAGCGCCACGAGCGGCTCGTAGCGCTGCGCCGCCTCGGCCAGCAGCGTGAAGCTGAAGCTACTGCCCACGCCTGGAACGCTCTCCACCCACATGCGCCCGCCCATCAGCTCGCACAGGCGCCGGCTGATCGCCAGCCCCAGGCCCGTGCCGCCATATTGGCGCGTGGTCGAGGCGTCGATCTGGCTGAAGGCTTGAAAGAGTCGATCCATGCGATCTGCGGGGATGCCGATGCCCGTGTCGCGCACGGTAAGCTGAAGCTCGTGGCGCTTGTGGTCGTAGGGACGCGACTGCACCGTGACAAGCACCTCGCCCACGGGGGTGAATTTTACTGCGTTGCTCAGCAGGTTCACGAGGATCTGGCGCAGGCGCGTCACGTCGCCCACGAGCGTCTGGGGCACGCCGGGCTCGATCTGGTAGGCCAGGGCGAGCCCCTTGGTTGCGGCCTGGGTCGCTAGCAGCTCCAGGGCGTCTTCGAGGCAGTCGCGTAGCTCGAAGGGCTGCTGCTCCAGATCCATGTGGCCCGACTCGATCTTCGAGAAGTCGAGAATAGCGTTAATAATTGTGAGCAGCCCGTCGCCGCTGGAGCGAATGATGCCAAGCAACTCGCGCTGCTCGATGTTGAGTGGCGTGTCGAGCAGCAGGTCGGCCATGCCGATCACGGCATTCATCGGCGTGCGGATTTCGTGGCTCATGGTTGCCAGAAAGGCCGACTTCGCCTGCGTGGCAGCCTCGGCCGCCTCCTTCGCCCGCACCAGCTCGCCCTGGTGGCGCTTCTGCGCGCCGATGTCGCGGAAGTAAACCGCCAAGCCCTGCGCAGACGGGTAGCAGCGTACCTCAGTCCAGAGGTCTAGCGGCGGGTAGTGCGCCTCGAACTGGGCGGGCTGCTGGATCTGCATGGCGCGGTGGAAGTGCTCATCGTAAGGCGAGCCCACCGGCTCGGGGAAGACCTGCCACAGGTTGCGGCCTATCAGCTCGGCGCGCGTTTTGCCGAGCAGTCGCTCCGCCTCTGGGTTGATATAATTAAAATGCCATGCGGTATCCACCGCAAAAAAGGCGTCGGTGATGCTCTCCAGAATGCGGCGGATCTGGCTGTTCGCCTCACGTAGCGCCTCGGCGGCACGCACTCGCTCGTTGAGCTCCTGGGTGAGCGCAGCGGCGAGCTGCACATTCTCCAGCACGGGTGCTATGGCCCAGGTTACAGCCTGGACAAGCGCGCGCTCTTCCAGCGTAAACCTGTGTGGCTCCGAAGTGGCGAGCGCCATCAGGCCCAGCACCTCGTCGCGCACCGTGAGCGGCACAAGCAGGATGGTCACGACGCCGAGGGCAGTAAGCGCCGGGGCGATGTTAGCGGTACGTGTATCGGCGTGGACATCGGCGATCTGCACGGGCAGCTGATCGTGCAGCACAGACCTGAGCAGCGCAGTTTCCATCACGCTGTAGTTGGCTCCCAGCAAGCTGCGCGTGCCAGCAGGGTGATGCTCGGCAACCACCCGCAGGTGGGCACCGGCCGCGTCGCGGATCGCACATACCACACGGGGGAGCGCGAGGGCCTGAGACAGTGCGCTGCACACCACCTCTAGCACCGCGTCGCGGTCGCGGGCGCTTGCTCCGGCCGTAATCACCCGGTTGAGCAGCAGCGTCTCGCGCAGGGTGCTCTGAAGCTCGCCATAGAGCTGCGAGCGCTCCATGGCGATTGTCACATGGTCGCTCAGTGCCAGGAGCAGCTCAAGGTCGGCGGGGCCGAGCTGGCCTGGCTGCGAGCTCTCCACATTCAGCAGCCCGACCACCACGCCGCGCAGGCGCAACGGCACGCAGACCTCGCTGACAACCGCCGGATCGGCCATCACAAAGTCGAGATCCTGCCGCACATCAAGTACCAGGGCCGGCACAGCGGTGTGGAAAACTCGCCCCAGCACACCCTGCACAGGCGAGAACTCTGCAATTGGCGCGCTGTAGCCAACCTGATGCTGGAGCAGCAGCCGATCATGCTGCAACAAGTACAGGCTGACATGCGAGTAGCCAAACAGTAGCGCCGTGCTCGCCACCACGGTGCGCAGCACGGTCTCCAGCTCGATCTCGCTCGCGATGGCGGTACGCACCTGGTGCAACAGCGTGAGCGTGCGCGCCTGGCGCTGCGACTCCTCGGCCAGGCGCTGGGCGCGGCACTCGCTGGCGGCGCGGGCCACGCCTGCCTCGTGCAGCAAGGCGATGCGGCGGCGCTGCTCCAGCTGGGCCATCACCTGGCGGCCGAGCGTCCGGAGCGCAACAAGCTGCTCGTGGGTCAGGTCGCGGGGTATGGTGTCGAGCACGCAGAGCGTGCCGAGCACATGGCCGTCCGGGTTGACCAGGGGCGTGCCGGCGTAGAAGCGGATGCCCGGCCGGTCGATCACGAGCGGGTTCTCACGGAAGCGCTCGTCGCGGGTGGTGTCCGGCACAATCAGCAGCTCGTCGGGGCGCACAAGCGTGTGCGCGCAGAAGGCCACCTCGCGCGGCAGTTCGCTATCAGCGAGGCCTACACGGGCCTTGAACCACTGGCGCTGGGCGTCGACGAGGCTTACCAGGCAGATCGGGGTGCCGCAGATCTGGGCGGCGAGCCTGGTGAGATCGTCGAAGTCGGCCTCGGGGGCGCTGTCCAGGATGGCGTAGTCCTGGAGGGCGGCGAGGCGCTCCGGCTCGTTGGCGGGGATGGGTGGCAGAGGCGACATAAGCGGTGCCTGGGCTGAGCGCTGCGGACGTGCTGCAATGAGTATACACAGCGCCTGCTACTAGGGATACGCAATGGGGTGCGGCGTAGCGTTTCGGGGCAGGCGGGGCAGCGGGCGACTGAAGTCGCGCCACCGGGGCGCTGCGCGCCGCGCGTCGGCCTACGCCGACGCCGTGCTGCGTCCGCGCAGGCGGACGAGCGGCCAGCGGGCAGCCCGAAACCATACGCCGCACCCTACGTCATGGTCGGCAGGCGTAGCGTACACGCGCGCCGTGGGGGCGCTTTGCGCCGGGCGC
>Ga0136636_10002756_pt1 | contig 10509 bp, 2 predicted proteins | sample AntDrymUQ8522106_2_FD_104653 | JGI IMG/M metagenome (GOLD analysis project Ga0136636, IMG submission 104653) | Polar desert sand microbial communities from Dry Valleys, Antarctica - metaG UQ852 (21.06) | ecosystem: Environmental > Terrestrial > Soil > Desert | place: Antarctica: Dry Valley... | reverse complement strand
ATTGGTGTGTGTCCAGGCGAGGATATTGGCAACATCGTCTTCCAGCATAGATTTCCCCAAAATACCTTCAATACCAGTTGCTTCGGGATTCGCATTTTCAAAGGCATCTGCTTCTGCGATCAAGCCCATTAGAGTTTTTGCGGGTGTTTCCTGCCGCATTTCGGCAATTTCTGCAATGGTTTTCCCAATATAGGCCGGGTTTGCTGCAAACTTTGGCACAATGGATTGCGCAGGATCAAAGGTGTGATCCACCGCGTATTGTGCGCTGACAGGGTTGGTGTAATCCGTTTTGGGAAATAAAACTTTCAGGGTGCTATTCCAAAAAACGTAGGGATAACAATCTGCCGTGATATCAATGCCTTCACTTCGGGCTGATTCCAGCCAGGCAAGCAAAGCAGGGGCTGTTCCCCATCTATCTTTTAGCGCAATTTTGAAGTGAGAAATTTGCACCGGGAGCTTGGCTTCTCGCCCGATTTCAATGATTTCTTCCATAGCATCGGTCAGGGAAATGTCTTCGCTGCGCAGGTGACTGATGTAACGGCCTTTTTCTTCGGCGGTCACTTTGGCTAGTTGTATTACTTCATCGTGGGTTGAAAAATATGCCCCAGCGTATTCCAGGCCCGTAGAAAGGCCCAATGATCCTTTTTTTAATTCACTTCGCAAAAGGATCTTCATCTTTTCGATCTCCTCCTGTGTTGCTGGTCGCTCCAGTTGATCTTCGCCACCCATGGCCAGCTCCCGGAGCGCTGTTTGCCCGGTATAGGTGGCAATATTGATCGCAATAGGCACATTCTTCATTTGCACTTTTAAACTATCCACCCAACTTCCGTAGCCGTCTTGCCCGGAAACAATGGTCGTAACGCCTTGATTGAGTGCAGCCAATGCCTCTGGGTAGCGTGCTGTGGAGCCGGCCAAATGGCTATGCGTATCGATAAAACCAGGGGCAAGTACTTTTCCTCCACCATCCATCACGCTTTCGCCGGGATAGGGCGTTAATTGACCCACATCCTGTATTTTTTGGTCAATGATTCTGACGGCTGCATTACGGGCTGGAATCCCCGTTCCATCTATCACGCGCACATTTGTAATCAATTGTGTAACTGGAAGGGCATAGGGTTGGTCATTGAACAAAGCCTTTGCAATATTGATTGCCGTGCCTGTCCCGTTGTTGCTCAATAAGACCAGCGTGCGTTTTTGCTTTACGTCCCGACAAATCAGGTTCCTGAATCCGTTCCAACTGCCGGTATGCTCATACAATTCGCCCTCTTTTCGAATGCCCCAGCCAAATCCATACGGCGCTGTTTTGCCATTGTTTAGTTTGACGGGCGTTAAAGCCGCTTCGATGGTCGCCTTTTTGACTAATTTTTCAGTGTACCAGGCTTGTTCCCATTTCAGGAGGTCATCTACGGAAGCATAGATATTTCCGTCGCCGGTTACACCATCCACTTCAATCAGGTCAAATAGACTTCTTACTCCGTTTTCCTCCTTGAACCCTAAAACACGGTTTTTAGGAATCGAGGGCAATTTGAGGTGGTAAACATAGGTGTCCTCAAGTTTTAAGGGTAGGATAATGTTTTGTTGGATAAATTCATTGGCGGGCAGCCCGGAAATCCGTTCCATAATTGTACTGAGCAACACATAATTGGTATTGCAATATTCCCAGCGTTCGCCAGGGCCAAACACGGCTGCGGGCTTTACACGATTAAATAATCGAATCAACCCTTCATTGGTCAGGGTATCCAGAGTTTCTTTATTTTGGGTAAACACATCGAAGTACTCAGGAAGCCCTGAAGTATGGGTCAAAAGGTGCCGGATTGTGACCTCTGGATAATTCAATTCAGGCAGATATTGCTCAATGGGATCGTCCAAATGCAGCTTTCGTTGTTCTGCAAGGATGAGAATCCCCATGGCAAAAAACTGCTTGGATACAGAAGCAAGATTGAAGGATGAGCTAGTTTTTAGCGATTCGTTCGTGGTATAATCTACCACACCAAAGGCTTTTTGGTACAATATCTTGCCGTTCTCGGCATATAAGGCAGTGCCGTTAAATTGATGAATTTGATAAAGTTGAGTTAAGACCTCGTCCAGGCGTTTTGGGATAGTGGTGGTCTGCGCAATTACCTGAAACAAGCTCAGCATGCAAAAGCAGAGTAATAGGGCTTTCTTCATGATTAAATTTTTTATTTTATTGATTTTCAAAGCTTTGTGTCGTTTTAAACCGTGTAAAATAAATTAAACAAGTCACAATTTTACAATCCCCAGTCCAGGTTTTCCAGTAAGTTCCAAACATCCGTCTCTCAAAACAAATCCACCGGATACGATGTCTTCCGCCAAATCAAAACTCCCATCGAGGTCGATATAACGGGTGTTTTTGCAAGCAAAGGCTACATGTAAAGCGGCCGTAATGCTCACAATACTTTCATCATTGCAGCCCCAGAATAGCTCAATGTCTGCATTTCGGGCAATGTTGGCAATTTCCAAAGCCCCTGAAATGCCGCCACATTTCATCAATTTAATGTTGAAAATACCAAAAGGCTGCGGGGATTGAGCCAATTTCAACGCATAAGCAGCAGTTTTTAAAGATTCGTCGGCGGCAAGTATTTTCAGGATAGCGGCATCCAAAACCAGCAATTCAGATTCTTTTCCGACCAACAAGGGCTGTTCAATCAGTTCGATATCTGCTGCCTGGGTCGCCTTCAAAAATACTTGTAAATCCGCAAGTGAATACCCTTGATTGGCATCGACGCGTATTTTAAAATGCTGTTTAAAATGCGCCCGAAGTTTCAAGATTCGCTCAACGTCTTCTGCTGGATTGATTCCTGTTTTGACCTTTAAAATATTGAATCCCAGACGTTTAAATTGTTCAGCTTCTCGCAGCGTTTCTTCCACAGACATGATGCCGATGGTGACTGAAGTTGCGAGCGATTTGATTTTTTGCCCATAAAATTCAACCACCGGAATACCCAAATATTGTCCAAAAGCATCGTGTGCAGCCAGGTCAAAAGCCGACTGTGTCCCTGGAAGATTGGGAAATTCAGTTTTAACTTCCTCGATCAGTTGATGGAAATGCCGGATATCACGTCCAATCAACTTTTGGAAGAACTCAGAAGCACAATTTTGAAATGTTTGCGCACAGGTTTCACCCACTACTTCTTCCGCCGGGCTCGCTGAACCGATGCCAATTATACCGTTTTCGAGGTGGATTTCCATAAAAATATTTTCCACGTCGGTAACTGTATGCCGGGCAATGGTGTAGGGTTTGCTCAAGGCCAGGTTTTTTCGGTACGCGGTAATTTCGATGATTTTCACGGGGGCTTTTTAGCTTAAAAGATTTTTTAAAATCGGGAGAATTTTCAACACGCCTTGCTGCAATGGCAGTAGAGTAGGGATGCCTAGTTTTTGCTCGTAAAAAACTTGATAATCAAAGGCTTCTGCATCGCTGCAGTCTTCCGTATTCAGGGCGAGTGCGATCACTTTTGAGCCGAATTTTTCAATAATTTCAATCTCGGTTTCCACCGGAGGAATCTTGCCCCAATGCGGATCCATGTCGTAGTAGGTTCGTTTCGGCGCATGCACCAGTACCACGTATTTTGCCTGTCCAGAAATCAACAATTCCAGCCCGCACGGACCGCTTGGATTGCGCAGTGCCGATTGCCCTTCTAGCAAAATCAGGTCGGGTGTGGTTTCTTTCCAACAGGATACAATAGCGTGTTCCAGTTCGCCAGAAACAAAATCGTTCAAGGTAGAGTCGAAAATAAACCCGTATTTCCCGCCTTGCAACCAGCCGGTTTGCCCGGTATAAATCATTTGCGCCTGAAGGTTTTCCGCAACACAGGCTTCCATAATCAACCTTGCGGTAGTGCGTTTGCCCATGGCACAATCCATGCCCATGACCGCGATGATTGGCACCTTGACCTCAAAAATGGCTCCAGTCCAAAAATGTAAATCCTTGCGAGATTTGGGTCGGCGCACATCAATCAGGGTCACCTCATGTTTGGATGCCAGGGCCAAAAGTTCAGGGTTTTCACTCAAATAATCGTGCAATCCGTTTACGATCGAAAGGCCTTTTTTAATGGCTTGTTTAAGGATTAAAAACATATCGGGCGGTAAAATTCCACCCACAGTAGCTACTCCGATAACCAGGCAGTCGACTTGCCCAAGTATGTCAAGGGCATTGTCCAAAGTATTAAAAATCGGGATATTCCGGGTTTTGCTATCCAATACTTCACCAGCGTCCCGACCAGCTGTTGGTGGATCAATGACTCCTACAATTTTGTAACGCCCGGTACCTCGAATTAACCCGTGAGCAGTTTTTGCATCGGAGGTGTTGAGTAATCCGTTTGTTAGGACGAGGGCGGTTTGCATAGCCTGTTTTTTGAGCAAATGTAAAACAGGCAAGGCTCTAAACGATAAAACTGAAAGTAAATAAACGAGCACCCTGGTGTTCCGCAGCAACAAGTGATGTAATACCAGGATATATCAAAAAAAGCCGCCCCGAAAATTCGAGGCGGCTCTGTACGATTGCTTTGCTGTCTTTTACCGACCGATTATTTCTGTAAAACGACACGTTTCCGAGCTTTCAATTGCTCCGAACTTACCTCCAGAAAGTAAATCCCTGGTTTCAGCTCGTTCATTTGGAAAGAAACACTGTTTGTTCCTTCGATGCCAATGCCCTTTTGTAGTAAGACTTGTTTGCCAGCGAGGTTATAAACGACCAGTTCAAAATCTTGCACCGCTGGCAATTCAAACTCCAGGGCAATAAATCCATTGGTAGGGTTGGGATAAAGCCCAACTTTGAATGGATTCTCCCCAGGTTTTTCTGACGGGCCATTAGGCAAAACGGTGACCACGGAAGTGCAGGTAGCAGTGTTGCCGGAAAAATCGCCAACGGTGATCACCAGATTGTTCGCCCCGAGATTGGCTGCCGTGTATACTTTAGCTACGGGAGCAAAAGAGGTGACAGAGCAGTTGTCAAAACTATTGGCTGCCAAGTTTGCGGGTATGACGGTCACTGTTCCATTGGGGCCAAGTGCCACAGTGGTATTTTGGCAGACAGGGGTTGGAGCAAGGTTGTCTTTTACCGTGATTTTTGCAGTGCAGAGGGAAGTGTTGCCTGATGCGTCAGTAGCGGTCAGGAACACATTTTGTACGCCTGAGATATCACCACAGTTGAATTGGTTTCTATCCAGGCTTAGACTGCTGATGCTACAGTTGTCGGTACTGCCGTTATTTACCTGATTAATTGTGATGCTTGCCTTGCCTTGGTCACTAAGAAATATGGTCAGATTGTTACACAGTACGGTCGGTGGCGTCACATCCCTTACTGTTACACGGGCGGTACATGTATTTGTGTTGCTACTGTTGTCAGTTGCCGTCAAGGTGACCGTATTGGGCCCCAGATTAGTACAGTTGAACGTATTTGGTGCGAGGGCCAGGGTAAAACTACAGTTGTCGGTACTGACATTGTTTACCGCGGCAGGCAGCACGGTGACCGTTCCATTGGGGCCCAGATTTGCCGTAACGTTTTTACATTTTGCTACCGGCGCAATGAGGTCTCTGACGGTAACCGTAGCGGTACAGGAAGCTGAATTTCCGGATTGATCCGTTCCGGTCAAAGTGACTAGGTTGCTGCCTATATTAGCACAGGTAAAATTTGTTTGACTCAAGCTAAAGGTAGTAATGCTGCAATTGTCAAAACTTCCATTGTTGACATCAGCCACAAGCAGGGTTACCTGTCCCGAACTGTTGAGGTCTATGGTGGCATTTTTGCACAGCATGGTCGGCAGAATATTGTCAATTACGGTCACTGTACCCTGACAAGTGCTTGTATTGCCGCTTTGGTCGGTGCCAGTCAGGGTAACAGTATTGACCCCCAGATTGGCACAATTGAAACTATTCGGCGAAACGGAGAGGGTAGAAAGGGTACAATTATCGGTACTTCCATTGTTAATATCTGCCGTTGTAATGCTTGCCTGTCCAGCAGAATTGAGGTTAACACTGGCATTTTTGCACAACATAGTTGGCGGGATAAGATCGACGACCGTTACGACAGCACTGCAAGTTGAGGTATTTCCATTACCATCATTCACGGTGAGTATTACGGTGTTTGGACCCAAGTTGGCGCAAGTGAAGGCATTTGGAGCAACAGAAACCTGATTGACCGTGCCACAGTTGTCAGTTCCACTTTGGAAAACATCTGCGGTGGTGATGCTCACAGTACCTGCTGCATTGAGCGCTGCACTAAAAGGTTTGCAAACTACCACGGGGGGCGTTACATCCTTCAAGGTCACGGTAAAGGTGCAGAACTGCGTATTCCCATTGCCGTCATCAGCAGTAAGGGTCACGGTTTCTACATCGTTGTGGCCACTCAAAACAGTCGAAGCTGCCGGACTTTGGGTAACCAGAGGATTGGCCGTACAATTGTCACTGGTCGAAGCCGCGGAATAGGTGCCCAAAAGGCTGCTACAGTTGGCGTCAGCGGATAGGGTAGTGTTGGCCGGACAAGTGATGCTTGGCTTTGTGATATCTTTCAAAGTGACGGTAAAGGTGCAGAACTGTGTATTCCCATTGCCATCATCTGCGGTTAAAGTCACGGTTTCTACATCATTGTGGCCGCTCAAAACCGTGCTGGGCGCCGGGCTTTGGGTAACAGTTGGATTGGCTGTGCAATTGTCGCTGACTGAAACAGCCGAATAGCTACCCAAAAGGCTGCTACAATTGGCGTCAGCAGCTAAAGTAGTATTGGCCGGACAAACAATCACTGGTTTGGTTACGTCTTTCAACGTCACGGTAAACGTACAGAACTGTGTATTTCCATTTCCGTCATTGGCGGTTAAAGTCACGGTTTCTACATCGTTGTGGCCACTTAAGACCGTCGAGGCTGCCGGGCTTTGCGTCACGGTCGGATTCGGATTGCAATTGTCGCTGACCGAAACAGGCAAATAGCTGCCCAAAAGACTGCTGCAATTGGCGTCAGCAGCTATGGTAGTATTGGCTGGGCAAGAAATCACCGGTTTGGTCACGTCTTTCAAAGTCACGGTAAAGGTGCAGAACTGTGTATTTCCATTGCCGTCATCGGCAGTTAAAGTCACGGTTTCTACATCGTTGTGGCCACTCAAAACCGTCGAAGCTGCCGGGCTTTGCGTCACGGTCGGATTCGGATTGCAATTGTCGCTGACCGAAACAGGCGAATAGCTGCCCAAAAGACTGCTACAATTGGCATCAGCCGCCAAAGTAGTATTGGCCGGGCAAACAATCACCGGTTTGGTCACGTCTTTCAACGTCACGGTAAAGGTGCAGATCTCCGTATTTCCATTGCCGTCATTGGCGGTTAAGGTCACGGTTTCTACATCGTTGTGGCCACTCAAAACCGTCGAAGCTGCCGGGCTTTGCGTTACGGTAGGATTCGGATTGCAATTGTCGCTAACCGAAACAGCCGAATAGCTGCCCAAAAGACTGCTGCAATTGGCATCAGCCGCCAAAGTGGTGTTCGCCGGGCAAACAATGGTGGGTTTGGTCACGTCTTTCAAAGTCACGGTAAACGTGCAGAACTGTGTATTTCCATTGCCGTCATTGGCGGTTAAGGTTACGGTTTCTACATCGTTATGACCACTCAAAACAGTCAAAGCCGCCGGGCTTTGCGTCACGGTCGGATTTGGATTGCAATTGTCGCTCAGCGAAACAGGGGAATAACTGCCCAAAAGGCCGCTGCAATTGGCGTCAGCAGCCAATGTGGTATTGGCCGGGCAAACAATTGCAGGTTTGGTCACATCTTTCAAGGTCACGGTAAACGTACAGCTAGCCGTGTTTCCATTGCCATCGTTGGCGGTCAAAGTCACGGTTTCTACATCATTGTGACCACTTAAAACCGTCGAAGCTGCGGGACTTTGGGTCACGGTCGGGTTGGCGGCACAGTTATCGCTGACCGAAATGGGCGCATAAGAGCCCAGTAAGCTGCTGCAATTGGCATCTGCTGCCAGGGTTGTGTTGGCTGGGCAGGTAATTACTGGCGGCGTAACGTCGCCGATTACTACAATAGTGGTTCCAACACCGCTGCAACCATTTTCAGTAATGGTCAAAGTATACGTTCCAGCCGTTGCAGGGGTAGCTACAAAACCAGTAGGAATTCGAAGCGTTGAAACATAGTTATTGGGGCCAGACCAGGAATACGTCACCCCGGCGGCAATAAAGAGTCCTCCATCCAATTGAATGGTTCCGTTAGGACAAACGGGGCTATTGCTCGTGGCAGTAACCGTTGGACCGGTAACCACTACCGATATAGAAGCAGTGCCTTTACAGCTTTTACTGTCTGTAACGGTGACGGAATAGATGCCAGGTGCATTGGGCGCAAAAACTACAAAAGGCGTAGGATCCTCCTGATTGGAGGTATATCCATTCGGGCCTGACCAGGAAAACGCGTTAAAAACTCCGGAGCCTCCTGAGGGTGTTGAATTGAGTGTCAAGTTGGAACCACCACAAACCGGACTGTTGCTGCTGGCGGTAATGTCCGGGGCATTCAGACTCGACACGGCAACACTGGTAGACGCTGTAGCCGTACAACCTGCGTTATCCGTAACCGTTACGCGGTAAGTGCCTGCATTGGCAATCGTAATCGGAAAATCGGTCGGGTCTTCCATGGCAGAAGTGTAACCGGCTGGACCTGTCCAGTTAAATGTAGTGTAGACGCCGGAACCGCCGCCCGGGGTGGAATTAAGGTCCAGATTAGCCCCTGTGCAAACGGGTGAGTTACTGCTCGCGGTGAGAGTAGGTTTTGGATTGATCACCACAGTGGTGGTCGCTGTTGCGGTACAACCCTTGCTATCCGTCACTTTTACCTGATAAATCCCTGCAGAAGCAGCTGTTGTGGAGAAGGGAACCGGGTCTTCCACCGAAGCGACATAAAAATCCGGTCCTGACCATTGGAACAGGCTGTAAATTCCGGATCCTGCGGAAGCTGAGGAGGAAAGGGTAATGTTGGAGCCTTCACAGACCGGGCCATTGTTCATGGCAGTGATGGATGGAAGTGTGTTGATCACCACGGTCACCGTGCCCGTAGCGGTACAACCAGCCACATCTGTTACGGTCACCGTATAAGTACCTGCAACCAAGGGAGTAACCGGGAATGGAGCAGGGTTCCTTATGATGGCTGAGTATCCATTGGGGCCAGCCCATGAATAACTGGAATACTGTCCGGAACCGCCCGTAGCCGTAGAGCCGAGGGCAACGGTGCCGTCGGTACAAACAGGACTAAGTAAGGTAGCAGTGATCGATGGAAGCCCATTTACCGACAAGGCTATAGTGCCCTTGGCGGTGCAACCTCCATTGTCTGTAACCGTCACTGTGTAGGTTCCTGCCGCATTCATGGTAGCCGGAAAACCAGCTGGATTCTGGATGTTTGCACTGAAACTGTTTGGCCCGGCCCAGTTGTACTGGTTGTATGGGGCTGAGCCGCCCGAAGGGGTGGAGGTCAACAAAACGATTCCACCCACACAAATGGGCGTATTCACAGCAGCTGCGATGGTAGGAGCAGGATTGACGATTACTACAGTAGTGCCCGAACCGGAACAACCTGCAGTGTCCGTAACTGCCACAGTATAAGTTCCTCCGGCTGGAAGGCTAGCCGGAAACCCAAAGGGGTTCTGAGAAGAAGAGAGGTAGTTATTCGGACCTGTCCAACTGTACTGGGTATAAATACCGGAACCGCCACTTGGGGTGGAGCTCAGGGTGATATTGACCCCTACACAAACGGGACTGTTGCTGGTGGCAGTGATCGTTGGGGCGGAATTGGCGGTTACAGTAATGCTCTTGGTAGCGGTAGCGGTACAACCCGGAGTATCCGTAACGGTTACGGTGTAAGTTTCTCCGGAAGCGGCAACAGCCAGGAATCCTGCCGGATCTTCTACACTGGAAGAAAACCCATTGGGCCCTGCCCAGGAAAAGGAGACATAGGGTGGGGTGCCGCCGGAAGGTGTAGAACTTAATTGGATGGTAGTTCCCAAACACACTTTTCCAGTGTTACCCGCAGCGGTAATGCTGGCTGGTGGCGCAATTACGATAGAAGCGGTGTCCTTGCAGGCACCAGAGCTGTTAGCAGTTACGGTATAGGTCCCGGCAGTAGAAACTGTAATGGAAGCGTTGGTTGCTCCGTTACTCCAGACATAGCCAGTGCCACCGGAGGCAGTTAGATTCACATTCCCGGTAGTACAAAGCAGGCTTACACCTCCGTTAATTAAAACAGCAAAGGGTTCCACTGCCTGGTTGGTGATGGTCACCGTCAATGCCAGGGTGTCTGACAGGTTGGAGGCATTGGTCACCCGGATATTGACCTGGTATTTGTTGTTGGTATCCGCGTCCTGCGGGTTTTCAAAATCAGGAGAGAAACCCATGATCCAGCTCAGGATACCATTCGTGGCGTTGATCGCAAAGCGACCGGCGTCAGCGCCTCCAGCCAGGGAATAGGTGAGACCATTGCCTTCCATATTATTAGGGTCGCTGGTCTGCGTATCATAT
>Ga0136636_10002755_pt1 | contig 10511 bp, 11 predicted proteins | sample AntDrymUQ8522106_2_FD_104653 | JGI IMG/M metagenome (GOLD analysis project Ga0136636, IMG submission 104653) | Polar desert sand microbial communities from Dry Valleys, Antarctica - metaG UQ852 (21.06) | ecosystem: Environmental > Terrestrial > Soil > Desert | place: Antarctica: Dry Valley... | reverse complement strand
CAATTTTTGCCAGATCATCAGCTTTCAAAGCCAATGTTGCTATATCGCTATTGTGATTTAACATGGAATGTATAGAATCGAGCATCCGATTGGCCAATCCATAAGTTTTGACGTAATTCTCTTCGGTACGAGGTTTTTGGCTGGTGAAAACGGCAAAAAACATGGCATCCAAACCACCCGATTTCATTCGGGGCAAATCGACCCGACTGTGCGGCGCCTTATTTTCGTCCCGAACTGAAAATCCGGGTTTAAGCATGAGCATGGGTGTATCGCAATGGGTATCAACAGTAAGGCATTTGGCATGAATGCGATGCGCTTTTTTTTCGAGCTTGTCAGATGCTTTAGCAGTTGTAAATCCTAGAAGTATTCCTGAAACCAGATAGAAAGTAATTGCATTTTTAATCATTGGGCAAATAGATTTTCGGTATTGAAGGTTCAAATTTAGCGAAAAACAGGAAACTGCAATTCAATATAAAGTCAATAGTAAAAGTTGACTATTTTTAAACGGATTGTTATATGCGAAATTTCAACTTTTGTAGTACAATTGTGTTTAAGATAAAAATATCTGAATATACGACTTTTACCGTATTGCAGCTTATTCTGAATGCACTTTACTTTGAAAATAAAAACAACTTAAAATCTTATCCTATGAAAACACTTCTACTTTTTGCCTTTTCGATCCTTTTTTCCCAATTCGCTGCAATGAGCCAGGGATATCTTTTTTTTAACGCTCCAGACAGCGAAACTATTCAGAAAAATGCAATTATGCCCGCCGAAACCGGGGTATATTTTGCGATGCAAAAGTCGGTATCTAGCTCCAGTTTATACTGGCTGAAAAATAATGTATTGACTGAAGTAACTTTTCTCTTTGGCAGCAATGTGAAAATTGCCGGAATGATTAAATAAACCAAACAGAAAATAGCATGACAATTTACCCAAATCCAAACAAGGGGATTTTTACTGTTGAAACGACAGAAAACCCAAACAATTCGTCCATTGAAATTTTCAATTTATTAGGTAAGAAAGTTTATTCACAAGTCATTCATTCTTCAAAAATTGTCCTGAATATAAAACTGCAATCAGGAATGTATTTTTTGAATATAGCTGATGCAAAAGGTCAAATACAAGCAAAAAGAATGATTGTTCAATAATTAAAACAATTCGAAAACCACCATTTAAAGTACTCTTTATGAAAACACTACTACTTCTCAACTTACTTTTCGTTAATGTAATTCTGCTAAGTGCCCAAAGTAATTCCGATAAATTCGACTGGGCTTTTAATACTGGTGGCGGGTTTAATACCGTTAACCGCATACACTACAATTCGGTTGGAGATTTACTAACCATGGTTACCATTGGCGACACCGCACAGTTTGGAAATACGGTAATAGGAGCCGCCAAACAAAACCGCTTCCCCGGAACCCTTACTTTTATCGGGAAACGTACACAGTCCGGAGTTTTTACGGTCCTCATTCAGTTTAAACCAACCAATGTTTATACGCAAATAACAGCTTATGATTTTGCGCTGGATGCCAGTGATAATATTATTGTTTCGGGAACCGTGCTCGATTGGTCGGGAGGTGGTCCTTCGGATTTTGGGAATGGCGTGACTCTTGCCGGGAAAGGCTTTTTTGTAGCAAAATATAACTCTGAAGGTTTGGCGCAATGGGCGAAGCGATATGACTTAAACACCATATTCTCGGCTTCCACTAACCCTATTTCATTGGGCATTTTACCCAATAATGATATTTATTTTGCTGCGCAGTCTCCCAATGATGGCAACCCTTTCTGGTTGGTTCGTTTAAAAACGGATGGAACTGAAATTTGGCACAAAGAATTGCTTGTGAAACAAGGAACAACCATGTCAAAAGTATTTTCATCAAAAAACAATTTCTTTTTCGACAATGAGGGCACAGCTTACTTTATTGTTACCCAATTGTATGAAGGAATTTTAACCATTAATGATGAAGTTATTACAGCCAATCCTGGAGTGCATCCATCAACCACATTCCTTTTATCAATTGATGGTGACGGAAACAAAAAAGAGTATAGCGGCTACCGTGGTGGCATAGGTGATTTCGCCGTTGAAAAAGAAACCGGAAATATCATCCTGAAATGGGCGCAGTACAATGTGAATCCGGCGCCATTTAATACCATTGCCTACAATGTTAACAATCAATATCAGGGATTGGTCGTTTTGGATAAAAACCGGAAATACCTTAAAAGCTCGGCTGCAAGTTTTTTACTTACTTCTGATATCGAATCAATTTATCCGCTCGGGAATTTTGAAATTGCCGGAAATGAAACTGCTGAACCCGGTGTCACTTACACAGCAGGTACTCAAACCTATACTACTCAGGCAGGAAAATATGCGCCTATCTGGAAATTTTTTGATTCCAGCCTGAATTTTAAAAGCCTGACAGCCCATCCGGAGATGAATGCTTTTTCGTCGGGATCCAGCATTTATATGGCTGACTGGAAAAATAAACTGGCCGTTTCAGGGGCATATTCACTTGCAGATAATTCCTCTGTTAACATTAATGGAACCGTCCTTACCACTTGTTTCAAAGATTTGAAATTCGGAACAAAATTTCCATCGTGGGCATCACTGGCTGGTGATATTTTTATCGCACAACTAATCCGCGATGGTGTTACTACAGTTGCTGACAACATCATCAATAAAGATTCTGTTTACATGAAAATTTATCCGAACCCTGTCAATAAAACATTAAATATTGAGACAGAATCAGGGAATGCTTCAAAAAGTATATCAATTTCAGCACTTTCAGGACAAAAGATTTTTTCGGGACAATTAACTGAGGGCAACACTCAGATTGATGTTAGCGGATTTGCCAAAGGAATCTATTTAGTAAGTGTGACATCTGATCACAAAACGAGTAATCAAAAATTAGTAATTAATTGAACACAAATAGATTATTAATAAAACTATGAGAACAATTATTTTTTCAGTATTCATTTCTCTTGCGGCAATTCTGATGATAAGCTGCGACAAACTGGATGACCTTACAAAGTCGCCTTTAGATCGATTTCTGTCGGATATTTCGCATGAATGGATTGTCGATTCCATGCGAGTTGTTGAGTATTCTTACATCGCCGGAAACCCTCCGATAATAGCTCTTTCGAGAGACACTTTATACCCTTTAACCAAGATGGTATTTACCACCAACGAAGGCAGTGCTGAAGGAGTTGTCAAGCAAACAACAATGACAAATGGGATAGCTCAGGAAAATGAAATACACTGGAGATATGTCGATGATCTCAGCATCGATCTGGTTTATTACAACCCGAATACCGATACTTATAACATTTCAGTTCGTTACGACATAACTGAATTTTCGGATCATACTCTCCGGCTTTTCCGCGACGAAAATCTTGTTTCCGAGCAGTATGGGGCTCAATATGGTATCTTGAAAAAGACCATAAGAATGCACAGATAGACAGCAATAAATATTTTAGGTTTTATTTTAAACCGGGCAAATCTCCTTTTAAAGAAGGATATCTTGTCCGGTTTTTTTTTGCTCCAACAAAGTTAATTGCTTTTTAGAATGATTAATCCAAAAAAAACGAAAAGGTCCACCCTCTTTTTATATGTCGCATAACATTTTTATGCTAATTCGACTATATCTATTGAATGTCAATAACTTACAATAAAACATAAAATCGGGGAGGGTAAATTTATTTTATCTTTCATAATTTATTCCATAAATTAGCAGAATATTCAACCAAAGACAAATTTTAATTGAGCATCAATAAGTTCGTGTAAGAGGCCGCACCGGGTTACTATTCCCTGCCGAGGTTCGAAATCTGCCGGGTATGACCCGCCAGTGCGGCCAAAAGTTGGAGCCTTTCCTTCTTTCAAAAACGGGTCGGCCTTATGTAGCAAACACGAGGTTGCATGAGGTAAAAATCAGTTCGTGAAATTAGTGAATGTTTCTTTAAATCTAAAAAATGAGAAAAAATAATATCAAACTATTACTATTATTATGTATTCTATTCTCTGTCGGTTCAATAATTATTAATTCGTGCCAGAAAGACACGATTGGTGAGAAATCAACAGTTAAATCCGACAGTTATTTTGTTGACAGCCAAGTTGCGAGTGATTATTCGGAAAAGGTAATTTGTTCAAATGGATTTCAATCTCTTCAATCTTCTAACCTTAATTCAAAAACGACTCCAAAAATTATTAAGAACCTCAGAACCATTCTTGATAAAAACAAATTAGCAGCCTATTACATGATTAATTATGAAGAAGGTGGATTCGTCATTTTTTCTGCTGATAAAAGGGTAACTCCAATTCTTGCATATTCTTCTGATGGTTGTTTGCCTTATGGAGATGCAGAAATTCCCGCAAATTTAGAATATTGGCTCTCGTCTGTAAAAGAAAATATAGAATCTGTTAGAAGAAACAACGAGACGGCTACAGAAGAAATTCAATTTCAATGGAAAAATATTGAAATTGGTGGGAATAGCTACCCTGTATTAAAAAGTGTAACTCCTCCTACGCCATGCACAGGTACTTTCGAACAAAAAGGACCATTTATTTCAACACAATGGCATCAGGGATGTGGCTTTAATACACAATTGCCAAATAGCGCCCATGTTACTGGATGTGTTAATGGATTGCACTTAGATTGTGGGGCCGCTTTTGCAGGTTGTCTTACAATTGCAATGGCTCAGGTGATGAAATTCCATCAACGACCAACCACCTATACTTGGAGCCTGATGCCAAATAGGATACCACCAGCGCCTTATCCAACTGAACCTGCAAGATTAATCCATGATATCTTTTACGCGTTAGGTCCTCCATCCTATTCATGCAGTGGAACCGCTGGGGCCCCTTCGGTTGGGGCAAGTGTTTTTAAAAGTAAATTTGGTTATTCATCAGCAACTTATGGGAGTTATAATTTTATTACCGTAAAGTCTAATTTAAGATCTAATAGGCCAGTTATTCTTGGCAGTTCGGGTGGTATTGAAGCCCATGGCTGGGTTTGTGACGGTTTTCAGGAATCTAAAATATGTGTGTATGACGATGATGGTTCATATCTGGGATCGAGTACTTTTTTATTGTTCCATATGGTTTGGGGGGACTATTATCCAAATGCAGATGGTTGGTTTTATTATAAAAATTTTAATCCAGACGGTCATAACTATAACTCTAATGAAGAAATGATATATAACATTATACCTTAAATTTCATATTATGAAAACAGTTCTGTCTATTCTTCTGGTTTCGTTGGTTCTAAGCTCCTGTAGGAAAGAAGAACCAAAGTGGGGGTCTGTTACTAGTGTTGGTTCAATGATTACTGTACAGAATAAGGCTGGTATTGATTTACTTAATCCATCTAATTCCGGTGCTTTTCTGCAACAGAATATCAAGATTTTCTATTTGATTAATGGGGTCAAAGAGGAGGTTTTTCATGGGAATTACGATTATCCTAGAAATTTCTATATCGAAGAAGTTCCTGATGGAAGTTTCAGGATGTGTTTAGGGATGAATCATTCCCCTACTGAAGAATATCCAATTACCTACGTCCAATGGAGTGAAAACGATACGGATACGCTTAAGACGAAAATCTATAGGGAAGGAGGTTTAACAAGCTGTGAAGATATCTGGCTAAATAATAAATTGGTATGGAAAAATGAGGATCTCGCGAAAAGAGAACGATCTATAAATATCATCAAATAGCAGATATTGAGTTCCCCGGTTTTCTGAAAATAAAACCTGATTAGTCTAAAAAAATACCCTGCCGGAATCGCTTCCAACAGGGTATTTCTATTTTACGAATGACTTTTTACGAATGACTTATTTCACCAATTTGGCATCTTCCATAATCACTTCGTAGAAATAACCGTGGGTAAAATCTTTTTTCAGGCTGATGATGCCTTCAAAAGTAACCACATCGTCCATTTTACAGCCATCGAGGGTGGTAATGGTCAAATCAAAATCTTCGCCATCTTTGGTTCCATCCTGAATATGAATCCAGTTTTTACCCATTACTTCTTCGTTAATCTTCACAACCTGACCTTTCACTTTGATGATTTTTCCACCATAATTGGCTCTGTTTTTATACAACTCGCCAATTGAAACACCACCTTCAGCAGGGGCTACCGAAATTCCTTCTTTAGCAGTTTCAGCGGATTTACTGGTGTGGCTTGCGGCCATACTACCACCCATTTCACCCATTTCACCCATTCCGCCCATACCGGAAGCAGGAGCAGCAGCTATCGGCTCTTTGCTTATTCCCTGAACGAAATAGATGGTTTCGAAGGTGCGTTTGAGCTCTTTACTATTGAAATTTTTCATTTCCAAAGCCTGCTCGTAGTAATAAACTTCACCAACAGCTGCTTCCTGACGGTTAACAGCAATCCAGTTTTCAGCTCCGTTATCACTTACTTTCAAATAAGTATAATTCGATGTCTGTATAACCTCCTCAACTTTCACTTCGTGCATGGCAGGATTGGCTGCTGTTTGAGCAGTTGGCACTTTATTCTTTTTTACGCAACCCGAAAATCCAACTAAAAGGATAAGAATGACAAATAACGATCTCATAATTTATTAATTTTTAAATTTATTCAACTTTAAATGATTGGTGAAACTCCTGAATTCAAAAACTTTAGCCCTCAAACAAATTTCATCACAATTAGTTGTAATTTTAGTTGATTTTTCGACAAGTATACATGCAAATGACAAAAATCAATCATTTATTCAAAACAATCTATTCCCTTCTGCACTGGCTTTTATCAGTTTTGCAAGCCGACTAAATCGTGTTGCTTCCTATTTCCCACTCATTACCCAGTAAATTGTTGTTTTCCGATACGACGGAGCTTTACCATTGAAAAAAATCCAGGCCACAGAATTTTCTTTACAGCAGGCAATTTCTCTGGCCGGTTTTCGTAACTGTATATACCCGATCGGGCATTCAAATGCCTGATTATTGGCTTCCAGTCATTTGCGAAATTCGAAGGCATTGAGAAAAAAGGTAGGAGTCGTGCTGAATTACGTTTTAAATACTACTTGCGAAAGTTTGCTTTTGGCCGCTTAATTAGTTGGCTACAAATGATAAACCCCAACCCTCCAACAAAAAATGGTACCATCCGAATGATCAGCGAGTCTGATTTATTCAGATTAAGTAAAAGGTAAACCAACGATGAAACTAATACCAATGCTCCAATGAAAAGGAAAATGTTACTTACTATTAAAGCAAATCGTTGTTGTTTCCTGATAAATTTGGAAAGTTCTTCATGTTTATTCATGAGCATTGTGGTTTTGGTAAATATCCGACTAAATTACATTAGAAAATTCTATAATGAAACAAATAACATCAGGATTGAAGGAATACACTCGGGAGATAAACAGATTTTTTAAATGCTATTAGCATATCCGAATTATTATACATTATTTTAAGCACCCAAAAATCTCTTAAAAAATGAACAAATCGACTAACAAACAAGGTTGGATCATCACCTTTGCCGCATTGGGCATAAACCTGGTCATGGGCGTTCTCTATTCATGGGGCGTCATCAAAAAAGCTTTGGTAAGCGACTGGCATTGGACCAACACCGACGCCGCTCTTCCGTTCACCGTTTCAGCAGCAGTCTTTGCCATTACCATGATTTTTGCCGGACGTGCGCAGGATAAATTCGGACCGCGACCGGTAACCATTTTTAGCGGGCTGATGCTTGGCGGCGGATTAATCGCTTCCGGTTTTGCTACGAGTCTGCCTATGATGGTATTTACTTTTGGAGTCATTGGCGCAATTGGAATCGGCTTGGGCTATTCAGCCGCCACACCTTGCGCCATGAAATGGTTCGAATCTTCAAAAAAAGGCATGATTGCCGGAATCGTGGTAGCTGGCGTAGGACTTTCGCCGGTTTACATTACCCCGATTACCGCCAGTTTACTGAAATCGCAGGGCATCAGTAATACCTTTATTATTCTTGGAGTATTTGCCATTGTGGCAGTGATTCTGTTTTCCATGTTCCTGAAAAATCCTCCTGAAGTTGAGGCTCCAAAAACAACCGGCAAACAGGCTACACCTGCGATGAAAGGAAATAATCAGACCTGGGGAGAAGTCGCAAAAACGCCACAATTTTATTTATTGTGGGTCATGTATCTACTGGCTGCCACTGCCGGACTGATGCTGATTGCTCATCTGCCAAGTATTGCAGTGGCTCAGGCTGACTGGAAAACTGCTGGATTTATGCTTGTAGTTATCCTTTCTATTTTTAATGCACTGGGTCGTTTGGGTGCGGGAGTTTTATCCGACAATGTGGGGCGCACCCGTGCCATGATGATCGTATTTATGCTTCAGGCTGTAAACATGTTTCTTTTTGCATTCTATACAACTATTCCAACGCTTATTATTGGTTCGGCAGTTGCCGGTCTGGCTTACGGAGCTGTGTTTTCGTTGTTCCCAACAACTACCGCCGAATTCTTTGGAATGAAAAACCTGGGTGTTAATTACGGGATGATCTTCACCGGATGGGGTGTGGCCGGAGTGATTGGCCCAATGCTGGGCGGTATGGTTGCCGACAAAACCGGTTCATACAGCAACGGATACCTGGTGGCCGCGGTATTCCTGGTCATTGCCACAGTTTTGGTAGGTATTCTGAAAGCGCCAAAAACTTCTGTAAACAAGTAGGCAGTCGCAGTCACAGTTTCAGTAAAAAAAAACAGCAGTTCGGATGGATTTCCGGGCTGCTGTTTTTTGTTTTGGCAAGAAATAGATTTCAAATTCTAAAGTGTGATGGTATCTTTTATCCTGAAGAGTTATCTACAGTATTTAGAGATGTATTCAATCGCTTTATTTTGACCCAATGAAAAAGCCTTTTTAAAATCATCACAACTTTCTTCCGGATGTTCAATGAGTATTTTTATACTGCCCCGGTTAAAATATGCTGGCGCCAAATTTGGATTCACCTCAATGGCTTTTGTATAATCGGCAGAAGCGCCTGGATAATCATTCAATGATTTACGAATCAGTCCTCTGTTGTTATAAGCCATTGCATTTTCGGGGTTCAGCTCAATTGTTTTTGAATAATCGGCAAGCGCTCCCTGATAATCTTTAATGTTATTTTTTGCTAAACCTCTGTTGTAATAGGCATCAGCAAAAAACTGATCGTCTTCAATGGCTTTGGTATACTCTTTTATCGCGTCTTTGTATTTTTTGTGATCGAGCTTTTCATTTCCGGCGTTATAAAATTCTTTCGCAGTTTGTGCAAATCCTGTGGAACACAAAAGAACGAAGAATACGATTGAAATAATCTGTTTCATGGCTACCAATATTTTTTTGAATCGGCAAAAGTAAGAAAGAGAACAACATCAACAAGTTTAAACCCAGCCAGAATGATTAAATTATTAATAAAACAACAATACGAATTTTGGTCAGGTACATCATACATCCTCAAACTTTTTATTCAACAGCTCAATAATGCTTAATAAGGCACCATCCATCCGTTTTTATCACTTTTTTGAAAAAAAAACAAGATTGGGTGTAACGAAATCAATATTCATGAGTCTTTTAGGTTATTAAAATATTTTCATGCAACCTGGATACCTATTATTTATTGTACTTTTTATGATCTTTTCGGATCAGATATTTGCTCAACGTCAGCCAAAAAAAGAATATTATGGTGGTGAATGCAGCAAAACAGACCTCACAATTGATGGAAAATTAGATGACGCCGTCTGGTTAAAAGCAAACTGGCAGGGCGATTTTGTTCAGTATGAACCTTCCGAAGGATTAAAACCGGGACAGAAAACTGAATTTGCCATTTTGCTCGACGAAAATTTTATCTATACTGCTTTCCGGTGTTGGGATACCAGCCCCGACAGCATTGTACAACGACTCACCCAACGTGACGATATTGACGGTGATTTTGTTGCTGTTCAGTTTGATTCGTACAACGATAAACGTACCGCATTTTCATTTTTTGTAAATGCCGCAGGAATAAAACTTGATTACATCATCAGCAATGATGGAGAGAATGAGGACAATACGTGGGACCCAATTTGGCTGGTTAAAACCAGCCGCGATAGTTTGGGCTGGTATGCCGAAATGCGTATTCCGCTTACCCAGCTTCGGTTTGAAGGAAACAGTGAACAAACATGGGGTTTGCAGGCTGGCCGTAAGCTTTTCCGGAAAGAGGAGGTGAGTATTTGGCAGCCTGCCTCAAAAAAAACGTCAGGCTGGGTTTCGCAATTCGGTGAGCTGAAAGGACTGAAGAATCTAAAATCGAGAAAAGTGGCCGATATCACTCCTTATGCGGTTGCCCGAACCGACCGTTATGAAAAAGAACCCGAAAATCCATACAAAAGCTCAGGAAAAAAGAACCATTTGAGCGGTGGCGTTGACGGTAAAGTTGGCCTGACGAATAATTTAACACTCGATTTTACAATCAATCCCGATTTTGGACAGGTGGAGGCCGACCCTTCGGAAGTAAACCTGACTTCGTACGAAACCTATTTTGAAGAAAAACGACCTTTTTTT
>Ga0136636_10002754_pt1 | contig 10511 bp, 8 predicted proteins | sample AntDrymUQ8522106_2_FD_104653 | JGI IMG/M metagenome (GOLD analysis project Ga0136636, IMG submission 104653) | Polar desert sand microbial communities from Dry Valleys, Antarctica - metaG UQ852 (21.06) | ecosystem: Environmental > Terrestrial > Soil > Desert | place: Antarctica: Dry Valley... | reverse complement strand
GCCTCTTCGGGCTATGATTGAACGCGACGTCGGGCAGCCACCGGCCTAACCACTTCAAATTAGCGTGATCCTTTACGAATACCCCTTTAACGAACGCATTCGCACCTACCTGCGACTGGAGCACCTGTTTCTCCGCCTGACAGAGCTGGTGCCACGCCGTACCGCAATTGACCACCACTTTGCTTTGACCACGATTTTTGAAATCATGGACGTAGGCGCACGTGCAGACCTGAAGTCTGATGTGCTCAAAGACCTGGACAAACAACGACACATGCTTGACGGCTACCGAGGTAACCCAGCGATTGCGGAGGGCGTATTAGACGCAGTGGTGGGCCAGCTTGATGGCTGCTTTAATGCGCTCAACACCTTGCCCGGAAAAGCGGGGCATGCTCTCACTGAAAATGATTGGCTCATGAGTATTCGCAGTCGGGTGGGGATTCCTGGGGGTACTTGCGAATTCGATTTGCCTGCTTATTTTGCTTGGCAACACAAAGCAGACGAGCAACGCCAGACGGATTTAAACCAATGGATTTCCACCTTGAGACCGCTGGCTGACGCCATCCATTTGCTACTGCGTCTTTTGCGGGACTCCGGTGTGCCGCAAAAAATGATGGTCGCAGGCGGTCAGTTTCAACAAAACTTGCCACAAAACAGAACCTTTCAACTGTTGCGAATGGCTTTGGACCCGTCATTGGGTTTGATTCCTGAAATCAGTGGCAATCGACTCATGGTGTCTATCCGAATGATGCGTCAGGGCGATGATCACCGCTTGCATGCGTGCCAGGAGGAGGCTAGCTTTGAACTGGCTTTGTGTTCATGACATCTGACACATCAGCATCGTCACAAGACTTCGAGAAGCTTGTGCCCTGCCCGGGTTGCGGCGGCGACAGCATTTACGCCTCATCCAACCCGTACCGCCCGTTTTGCAGTGCCAGATGCAAAAACATGGATTTAGGTGCTTGGGCCAATGAAGATTTCCGCATGCCCGCAAAGGTCAACCCTGAAGACCTTTTGACAGATGATCAGCAATAGCAATTTATATGAAAAGTGGCTCTAGCCCTTTACCTGTCTGCGCGAGTAGCTATTTAATAAGTAGCGCCCAAGTAATCCCGCTCAGCGGCTAGCCAATGCAAGACGGGAATGGTGCCAGGCAGTACAGGCGCCATTGCCACGGGCAGATGCTGCCACGCGAATAACTGGTCTTCGCGCATCTCCAAGTCACCTGTCCAGGTGAAAACCTTGCAAAAGTTCAAGCGCACCAACGCATGGGGATAGTCCACCGTCTCAGTCTTCCAGGGTGTGGCGGGGCCTATTTTGATGCCGAGCTCTTCCTGCAACTCACGCGCCAAAGCCTGCTCAACCGTCTCACCCGCTTCCAGCTTGCCACCCGGAAACTCCCAATAGCCCGCATATGCCTTGCCAACGGGCCGGGACGTGAGCAAAAACGCGCCGTCAGGCTGTATCAAAACGCCCACCGCTACTTCAACAAGCGGGCGGTCCAGTCCCCCTTCGCGTGGTAGTGCGCCGTCCGCCACCAACACACTTCGACTCATGCGTTAACCGCGTGTTGACCCGCGTAATCACGAGCAAATTGGTAAGCCACCCGGCCGCTGCGTGAGCCACGTTCTAAAGCCCATACCAGCGACTGAGCGCGGGCCGCCTCAATCGCAACCTCGCTGATGCCGAATGACGACAACCACTGCGCGACGATGGTCAGGTACTCCGCTTGTGTGAATGGATAGAAGCTGACCCACAGACCAAAACGCTCAGACAAAGAAATTTTTTCTTCCACCCCCTCGCCCGGGTGAACTTCGCCATCATCAGTGTGGGTGTAGGTCAGGTTTTCCTTCATGTACTCGGGCAACAAGTGACGGCGGTTGCTGGTCGCATAAATCAGGACATTGGGGGTGGTGGCCGCCACGGAACCATCCAGGATCGACTTCAGCGCCTTGTAGCCCGGCTCCCCATCGTCAAAGCTCAAGTCATCACAAAATACGATGATCTTCTCGGGCCGGTCAGAGACCAGGTCCACGATATCGGGCAGGTCCACCAAATCTGCTTTGTCCACTTCAATCAAGCGCAAACCTTGTGCCGCGTACTCATTGAGGCAGGCCCGAATGAGGGAGGACTTGCCGGTGCCACGGGCCCCGGTCAACAAGACATTGTTCGCGGGCTTGCCCTCAACAAACTGCAAGGTATTGCGCTGGATTTTTCCTTTCTGAACTTCGATTTCTTGAAGGTCTGACAGGCGCGTCGCGCCGACGTGTCGAACTGGTTCAAGCGCACCGTGGCCAGAACTTCGCTTGCGGTAGCGGTAAGCAATGCCCGCTGACCAGTCAGGGTTGGAAAGCGTTTGAGGCAGCACCGACTCAATACGGCTAATGAGTTGCTCAGCACGGGCCAAAAATTGATCGAGCTGGGGATTCATGAGCGGTAGTCGGCGTTGATGGTCACATACTCATGGCTCAGGTCACAGGTCCACACTGTGTCAGCCGCCAGACCCCGACCCAAAACCACGCGCACCGTGATTTCGCTCTGCTTCATCACCCGCTGCCCATCTTCTTCTCGGTATTGTGGGTGCCTTCCGCCCTGAACCGCGACATGCACATCGTCTAAGAACAGGTCTATACCGGCTTGATCCAGATCTTCGATGCCGGCGTAACCAACTGCTGCCAAGATGCGCCCCAAGTTGGGGTCGCTGGCGAAGAAGGCCGTCTTGACCAAGGGAGAGTGCGCAATAGCATAGGCCACTTGGCGGCATTCGGCTTGCGTTTTACCGCCCTCGACCTGGATGGTTATGAATTTGGTTGCGCCTTCCCCGTCTCGAACAATCGCTTGGGCCAACTTTCTAGCCACCCCCAGCATGGCCGCTTTGAGCGCCTGACCGTCTGAAGATTCAAGTGATTCAACCGGTGCGTGAGTCGCCTTGTTGGTGGCAATGACGACGAAAGAGTCATTGGTCGACGTATCGCCATCGACCGTCACCCGGTTAAAGGAACCCTCGGCCAGCTCCAAGGCCAAGGCTTTCATGACTGAAGGGCTGACGCAGGCGTCTGTGGCCATGAAGCCCAACATGGTGGCCATGTTCGGACGAATCATGCCAGCGCCTTTGCTGATACCCGTGATGCTTACCGTGACACCACCGATCACAGCTTGTGCACCGAACGCTTTGGCGACGGTATCGGTGGTCATGATGCCTTCTGCAGCGCGCAACCAGTTGCTCTCACTGGCGTCCGCTAAGGCAGCATCCAAGCCCGCAACCACGCGATCCACAGGCAACGATTCCATGATGACGCCCGTGGAAAACGGCAGTATTTGCTGCGGTGCCACACCCAGTTTTCCCGCCAGCGCAACGCATGAAGTCAACGCACGGTGCCGTCCATCTGCGCCAGTACCCGCGTTGGCATTGCCGGTGTTAATTAACAGCGCACGAACGCCCTGCTCAGTGGTCAGATGTTCGCGGCATATTTGCACAGGCGCGGCACAAAACCTGTTCTTCGTGAACACACCGGCCACCGAGGCGCCAGCATCAATCAACACCACGGTCAGGTCTTTGCGGTTGATCTTGCGAATACCGGCTTCAGTGACACCGATGCGCAGACCCGCCACGGCATGCAATTCGGCCGGATTGGGTGCCTTCAAGTTAACGGACATTTTTTTCCTTTGAATGGGTTGCGGGATTATCCAGAGATCCAATGCCAAAACAACAATCGGGCCAGCGGCCCGATTGTTCAGCGTCGATTCAAGTCACGCCAACTTACCGTGGCACTGTTTGTACTTTTTTCCGCTGCCGCAAGGGCAAGGCTCATTACGACCCACCCGCGGGACCGCCTCAGAGGAAGCTGCCATACGTCGGCCGACAGTTTCCGCATCCACAATCACCTCCACCTCACCGGTTTCGGTCGGCGCGGTATAAGTGACGTTGGCAATGCTCTCAGCCCGACTCTCCATCTCTTGCGCCGCTTGCTCAAGCTGGTCACTGGATTGCACCTTGACAGTCATCAGCACCTTGGTGACCTCGTTTTTGACAGAGTCCAGCAACTGCCCAAAAAGTTCAAACGCTTCGCGCTTGTATTCCTGCTTGGGCTGTTTCTGCGCGTATCCGCGCAGATGAATCCCCTGACGCAAATAGTCCAGCGAACTCAAATGGTCACGCCAATGCGTGTCAATGCTTTGCAGCAGCACCATGCGCTCAAATTGCGTGAAATTACCCTCACCAACCAGTTCCAGCTTGGCTGCAAAGGCCTTGTCGGCCTCTGAGCAAACCGTTTCAACCAAGTCCTCGTCGGTGATGGCACTGGCCGCACTCACTTGGGCCTGCAAAGGCACAGCTAACTGCCAGTCATCGGTCAGCAGCTTTTCCAGAGCAACCAGGTTCCACTGCTCCTCAACAGATTCCAAAGGGACATACTGGCGCACCAGATCCTGGAAACACCCCAAGCGCAAAGACGAAATCTGGGCAGTCAAATCAGTTGCATCCAGAATTTCATTGCGCTGCTGATAAATGACTTTGCGTTGGTCATTCGAGACATCGTCATACTCCAGCAACTGCTTGCGCATGTCGAAATTACGCGCCTCCACCTTGCGCTGGGCGCTCTCGATGCTGCGCGTGACGATACCTGCCTCAATGGCCTCGCCGTCCGGCATTTTGAGGCGGTCCATGATGGACCTGACGCGATCACCCGCGAAAATACGCATCAACGAGTCGTCCAAACTCAGATAAAAACGAGACGACCCCGGATCCCCCTGCCGACCGGAGCGACCACGCAACTGGTTATCAATTCGCCGGGACTCATGCCGCTCGGTGGCGATGATGCGCAAGCCACCCAATGCATTGACCTGCTCATGAACCTGAGACCATTCCGCGCGAATGGCGTTTAAACGCTCCTTCTTCTGAACCTCGTCCAGCGCCTCATCTGCCTCGATGGTCTCTATATCCTTGCTAATGTTCCCACCCAAAACAATGTCCGTTCCCCGGCCAGCCATGTTGGTGGCGATGGTGATCATCTTAGGGCGTCCGGCCTGCGCCACGATATCGGCTTCACGGGCGTGCTGCTTGGCATTAAGAACTTGATGAGGTAGCTTTTCCTTTTCCAACAAGTCGGCGATGATTTCCGAATTTTCAATCGACGTCGTTCCCACCAGCACTGGCTGACCACGCTCGTAGCACTCCCGTATGTCCTTGATGGCCGCCTCGTACTTTTCACGGGTCGTTTTGTAGACGCGATCCAACTGATCTTCCCGACGGCTTGGGCGGTTCGGTGGCATGACCAAGGTCTCCAGGCCATAAATTTCCTGAAACTCGTAGGCCTCCGTGTCAGCGGTACCCGTCATGCCAGCCAACTTCCCATACAAACGAAAGTAGTTTTGGAACGTAATGGACGCCATCGTCTGGTTTTCAGGCTGAATAGCAACGGCCTCTTTGGCCTCCACTGCCTGATGCAGGCCTTCACTCCAACGACGCCCAGACATCAAACGTCCTGTGAATTCGTCCACGATCACGATCTCACCTTCCTGGACAACATAGTGCTGGTCGCGATGGTAGAGGTGGTTCGCACGCAACGCAGCGTACAAGTGATGCATCAATGTAATGTTGGCGGGGTCGTACAGCGTTGCGCCTTCAGAAATGAGATCGAGGTCCAAAAGAATGCGCTCTGCGCTCTCGTGACCCTGCTCAGTCAAAAATACCTGTCGACTTTTCTCGTCTATGGTGAAGTCGCCAGCTTTGATAATGCCTTCGCCGGTGCGAGGGTCCGCTTCACCTTCTTGACGCTGCAACAAGGGCACGATCTTGTTGATAGCAATGTACAAGTCCGTGTGATCTTCTGCCTGCCCACTGATAATCAGCGGCGTTCGCGCCTCGTCGATCAAAATGGAATCGACCTCGTCGACGATAGCGAAGTTAAGACCGCGCTGTACCCGGTCAGCTACCTCATAAACCATGTTGTCGCGCAAGTAATCAAAACCGTATTCGTTGTTGGTCCCGTAAGTAATATCAGCCTGATAGGCCGCCTGCTTTTCATGACGCGGCATGTTGGGCAAATTAATACCGACTGACAGACCAAGAAAGTTGTACAACTTGCCCATCCACTGTGCATCTCGGGATGCTAAGTAGTCATTGACAGTCACTACATGCACACCCTTTCCAGTCAATGCATTCAGGTAAACCGGCAAGGTGGCCGTCAAAGTCTTACCCTCTCCAGTGCCCATCTCAGAAATTTTGCCATTGTGCAGAGACATGCCGCCCAGCATCTGCACATCAAAATGACGCATCTTCATAGACCGCTTGGAACCTTCGCGCACAACGGCAAAAGCTTCTGGCAACAAGGCCTCTAAAGTTTCGCCCTTGGTGACGCGCTGCTTAAACTCTTCGGTCTTGCCGCGCAGGGCTTCGTCAGAAAACCCCTCTAACTCAGTCTCTAGTGCATTGATACGCGCTATGCCCACGCGATATTTTTTAAGGATGCGGTCGTTACGACTGCCAAAGATTTTTGTGAGAATGTTTGTGGCCATGAATACAAGACGAACCCGTCAGCCCGGTTGGACCGATAGAGCAGCGCAGTCCTTTTTCTTATCTGGATTAGGTGCGGCCTATCCTGCAAAATGCAACTCTCTCAAGCAGTTGAGCAGTGCAGCACAGGCCAAGATCAGCATTTTACCTTTGCGCCAAAATGTAGTGTGATGCAGGGTGCGATGCATTGGCGAATTTCATGAACAATGCTTGCACGATAATCAGAAAAGACCAGCCTGCATATCGCCCACGATGAACAGACAACACCACACTGTCACCATTCTCCAAGCTAGCCAAGGCTCACCCACATTTGCCCGTTTGACCGAATTAACGCGCGAATCTGTAGCACGCTTGCGCGCAGTCGAATTTCTTATTCCAGTACCGCTTCGATCCTCAGTGACAGCAGGTCCGATTGATGGGGCGACATGGTGCTTGATATTAAACAACAATGCCGCAGCCGCCAAAATTCGGCAACTTACCCCCTTGCTTCAATCCCACCTGCGCGTGAAAGGATGGGATGTGGACAACATCCGGTTGAAAGTTCAAATTAACAAAAAATAAGCTGCACTGCAGTTCGTTGGATCGACAAATGAAGAGATACGGTGTGCAGAATCGAAAATTCAGCCAAAACAAAAAACCCACCGTTTTTGCGGTGGGTTTTTTGTTTACTCAATATGGCCAACTAATTGGTGCCGATTGTCGGATTCGAACTGACGACCTACCGCTTACAAGGCGGTTGCTCTACCAACTGAGCTAAACCGGCATCTTTTTATTTTAGCTGACTCTTAAAGCGTATTTGAGCGGGCCTAAGGATTATTTAATTCTTTTGAGTTTCGATCCTGATTTTGATGGTGGTGGACCGGAAGACTTATCGCTCACATCATTGTCCCGCGCATGACTTTTGACACTGGTCAAAATCACAGGTTTTGATTCAAAACCCTTCGTCGGTGACTCCATGGCACCTGAAATCGAATCTTCAACTTGCAAGCCAACTACGGGGTCCGGCTTTATGATCGCGAGAGGAAAGGACATACCTTGCCCGTTTTCCTTAGCGTAAATAGCCATGACACGCCCAATTGGAACCATGATCTCTCGCGGTGTACCCGCAAATCGTGCGCTGAACTCGATGAAGTCATTTCCAAGTTTGAGAGCGCTGGTTGCATCGAGGCTGACATTCAGAACGATTTCGTTGTCTCTTACGAATTCGCGGGGGACCTGTACGCTGCCATCTACCGAGACGGCGACGTAGGGCGTCATGTAATTGTCGTTACACCACTCGTAAATGGCACGTATCAAATAAGGCCTAGTCGAACTGACCTCTGCAACATTAGTCATTGATCACTTTCTGCGAAAGAAGTTATTTACGCATCACTTTCTCGGATGGCGTCAATGCTTCAATATAGGCTGGACGAGAGAAAATTCGCTCTGCATATTTAAGCAGTGGGGCCGCGTTTTTACTCAAATCGATCCCGTAATAATCCAGGCGCCAGAGCAACGGCGCAATTGCCACATCAAGCATCGAAAAACCGTCACCCAGCATGTATTTGTTCTTCAAAAATATCGGCGCTAACTGCGTTAGACGGTCACGGATGTGAGCACGGGCCTTCTCGAGTATTTTTTCATTGCTCTTTGCAGCACGGGACTCAAGCGTTGAAACGTGAACAAACAACTCTTTTTCAAAATTCAAGAGAAACAAGCGAACACGCGCCCTATCGACAGGATCTCCGGGCATTAGCTGAGGATGTGGAAAACGCTCATCTATATACTCATTGATGATATTTGACTCGTACAAAATCAAGTCTCGCTCAACCAGAATTGGCACCTGACCATAAGGATTCATTACATTGATATCTTCCGGCTTGTTGTACAAATCAACGTCTCGGATTTCAAAGTCCATGCCTTTTTCAAACAGGACAAAACGACACCGGTGAGAGAAAGGGCAGGTAGTACCTGAATACAGCACCATCATGGCGGGAGCTCCTATAAATCAAAAGAGTGGGGTGCTTGCGGCAGTCCCACTCTGAAAACATTGAGACGGCAGTTCAGCCGAGTCTCAAACTAATGTCATTTTTACTTGATATCTTTCCAGTAAGCCACATTCAGTCGCCATGCAAAGAAAGAGAAGACACCCAGAAAAATCATTACCCAAATACCAATCCGAACGCGAGTATTTTGAGCCGGCTCTCCCATCCACTGCAAGTAACTGACTAAATCACCCATCGCTTGGTCGTACTGTAATGGCGTCATCGCACCGGGAGCGATTTGCTCCCAACTCTTGAACGTCTTGGTTGTGTGTCCTTGGTTTGTCACCTCCTCAAAGACAGGACGACGGTCGCCCTGCAGCTCCCACATCACGTGCGGCATGGCAACATTTGGAAACGCCAAGTTGTTCCAGCCAGTTGGTTTATTTGGGTCTTTGTAAAACGTCCGCATGTACGTGTACAAATAATCAGCGCCAGTACCGGCTTTACCGGAACGTGAACGTGCAATCACAGTCAAGTCTGGCGGATTAACTCCAAACCAAGCTTTGGCTTGCTGAGGATCAATAGCTGCCTTCATCGTCTCACCGACTTTGGCATTTGTCACCAATAGATTGTCCTTGATCTGATCTTGCGTGAGCCCGATGTCCTGCAAGCGGTTGTACCGCATAAAGGCTGCCGAATGGCAATTGAGACAATAGTTGACGAACAACTTGGCACCGTTTTGCAGTGCTGCCATATCGTTGGTTTTGTTGGGCGCCTTATCCCAAGCCATCCCACCGCCCGCGGCCTGAGCGCCAACGACCAAACCCAGTGTCAGAGCCAACCCGATAGTGAATTTCTTAATTAAATACATGTTGTTTCTCCGCTCAATGCGCCGTGAAGGTAACACGGTCAGGGACTGGTTTGGCTTTACCAAGCCGGCTCCACCATGGCATCAAAAGAAAGAAACCAAAGTAGAACAGAGTACCCAATTGTGCAACTCGCCCACCAATATCCGAGGGTGGCAAGATGCCCAGGTAACCTAATACAAAGAAATTGATAACAAACGCACCGTAAATGTACTTGTGCCAATCTGGGCGGTACCGTATTGACTTGACTGGGCTGTAGTCGAGCCAGGGCAGGAAGAACAGAATTACAACACCGCCACCCATCGCGACTACACCCCAAAATTTGGCATCAATAGCCAACATCATGGCAGCCACAGCCACAGCAACACCCACAATCACAGCCTTGAAAAGATTGGCCATCTTGACTTTCACTACTGCAAGTACCGCACCGACTATCACGCAAGCGATCAGTACATACATCATTTCCGAAGTTACGGCGCGCAACATGGAGTAGAAGGGCGTGAAATACCAAACGGGAGCAATATGCAAGGGCGTTTGGAAGGGGTCAGCAGGAATAAAGTTGTTGTATTCCAGGAAGTAGCCACCCATTTCTGGTGCAAAAAATACGATTGCGGTGAACACCATCAAAAATATGCTGATCGCGAAAATATCGTGAACGGAGTAATAGGGATGGAAAGGAATGCCGTCCAGTGGACGCCCGTTAGCGTCTTTGGTCGCCTTAATTTCTATGCCGTCAGGGTTGTTGGAGCCGACTTCGTGCAACGCAATGATGTGTGCGACAACCAAACCCAACAAAACCAAAGGTACCGCAATCACGTGAAAGCTGAAAAAGCGATTCAGTGTGGCGTCACCGACCACGAAATCGCCACGAATCAGCAACGCCAAATCGGGACCAATAAATGGAATAGCGGCGAACAAATTGACGATCACCTGTGCACCCCAATAACTCATCTGCCCCCAAGGCAACAGATAACCCATGAAAGCTTCCGCCATCAAGGCAAGAAAAATGCCGCAGCCAAAAATCCAGATCAATTCACGAGGCTTACGGTAACTGCCGTACATCAGACCTCGAAACATGTGCAAATAAACAACTACAAAGAAGGCTGACGCACCTGTGGAGTGCATGTAGCGAATCAACCATCCCCAAGGTACATCGCGCATGATGTATTC
>Ga0136636_10002752_pt1 | contig 10514 bp, 9 predicted proteins | sample AntDrymUQ8522106_2_FD_104653 | JGI IMG/M metagenome (GOLD analysis project Ga0136636, IMG submission 104653) | Polar desert sand microbial communities from Dry Valleys, Antarctica - metaG UQ852 (21.06) | ecosystem: Environmental > Terrestrial > Soil > Desert | place: Antarctica: Dry Valley... | reverse complement strand
TTGTCGGTCTCAATTTCAGGAACAGCACGATCGAAAAACACCAGCGGAATATGTTTTTTTTTGAAAAGCTTTAAATGTTCAAACGAACATGTTTGCATGGCAATTGAAATAATCAGTCCATCGACCCTGCTTGCAAACATCGATTGTACGCTGTCTATCTCCTTTTGAGCCAAGTCGTTCGATTGCGATATGACTACAGTAAATCCTGCTTTGTAGGCGATATCTTCCACTCCGCTAATGACCGACGAGAAGAAATGCCTGTTGATTAACGGAACCACAATTCCAATGGTATTCGACTTTTTGTTCCGCAGATTGGATGCAAGCGTATTAGGCCGATAACCCAACGAGTGAGCTAAAGCTTTGATTTTCTCCTTGGTCTTCAGACTGATTCTTGGATTGTCGTTTAATGCCCGTGATACGGTAGAAGCAGAAATCTGGAGTTCTCTGGCAATATCATGAATCGTGGGTTCCGAATTTTTATTCATAGCTGTACGAAATGAGCTGCAAATGTGCGAATAATTTCTTTTTCAGACATCAGAATTAAAATAAAAATGCAATCGATTGCGCATTTATGAATTTCAGTTACATTTGTGAAATAAAAATAAAACACTCTACTATGTCAATTATTTTTGAAGAACGGTTTGCATCTCATCCTTCAGATGCTAAAAAGTACGATACAACTCAGCTTCGCGAGCATTTTCTGATCGAAAAAGTGATGGAAAACGATCAGATCCGTTTGGTTTATTCCCATTACGATCGTTACATTTCCGGTGGTGCTGTGCCTGCCAGCGGTCCTCTGGAACTTACCAGCATCGAACCTTTAAAATCGGTTCATTTTTGCGACCGCCGCGAACTTGGAATCATCAATGTCGGTAAAAAAGGCAGCGTTGTGGTCGACGGAACTGAATATATCCTCGAATTTAAAGAAGCCTTGTACATTGGAAAAGGTGCAAAGCAAATTATATTCAAATCTGCAAGTATAACAGAATCAGCACGTTTTTACCTGAATTCGACTCCTGCACACAAGGAATTACCAAGCCGGCACATTACCCTGAAAGATGCCAACGTGCTTCAAATGGGTTCACTGGAAACGTCGAATGAAAGACAAATCAACCAATTACTGGTAAGTAAAGTCATCGAAACCTGCCAGTTACAAATGGGCATGACCGAATTGCGCCCCGGAAGTGTATGGAATACCATGCCGGTACACACCCACAGCCGCCGCATGGAAGTTTATTTCTATTTTAATGTTCCTGAAGGTCAAGCGGTGTGTCATTTTATGGGTCAGCCACAGGAAACCCGTCACATTTGGATGCAAAACGAACAAGCCATTATTTCGCCCGATTGGTCGATACATGCTGCTGCCGGAACAAGTAATTATATTTTCATATGGGGCATGGCCGGCGAAAATATGGACTATACCGACATGGATGTCCACCGAACAAACGACTTGAAATAACTAACTATTAACTACTGATTATGAATATTTTATACGTTTTTATTTTTCTTTTATTTTCAGGTTTTGACACATGGGCATCTACTGAAAAGAACGACGAAATAAAGATAATCATCGAAAACCGAAATGCATTTCTTCTGAAAGACGAAGTGATCGAATTGGATTGGAATTCGCTGGCAAAAAGTAATTCATCGGTTTTAGCTTCTTCGTTTATTGTTGAAGATCAGCTTACTGGGAAACAATTGCCGTATCAAATTATTCAGGACGTAGCACAGAAGCCAGCACTGCTATTGATTCAGGCCAGTATTTCTCCAAATTCAAGTCTTAAGGTGGTGATTAAAAAGGGCACTCCGGAAACTTTTAAAACAAAGACTTTTGGGCGGATGGTTCCTGAACGAAAAGACGATTTTGCCTGGGAAAACGATAAAATTGCTTTCCGGATGTATGGTCCGGCCTTGCAGGCAACAGGCGAAATTAGCAGTGGAATTGATGTTTGGGTAAAAAGTACTTCGGAACTAATCATCGATAAATGGTATAAAACTGACGATTACCATGTTGACCACGGCGAAGGATTGGATTACTACAAAGTTGGTCCAACCCTTGGTGCCGGTGGCATTGCTCCCACGGCAAACGGAAAACTCTTCTATTCAAAGAATTGGGCGACTTATAAAATTATAACTACCGGAAATTTGCGCACAGTTTTCGAACTTTCCTACAATCCGTGGTTATTCGATGGAAAAGAAATTACCGAAACCAAACGCATCACGCTGAATGCCGGATCACAATTAAATCAGGTAGAAGTAACCTACAAATCGAATAATCTGGATACGATTTCGGTGGCGATGGGTATCCTGAAAAGATCAGGGAAAGGAGTTTCAGCTTTGAATGAAAAATTAGGATATATCTCCTATTGGGAGCCAACAAATACAAATTTTGGTACAACTGCAATCGGTTTGGTAGTGCCTGAAAATTTGGGAATGTCGTTACTCGAAAACCATTTTACAGCTTTTGGGAAAGCTGTAAATAATACACCATTCAGGTATTATCAGGGAGCATGTTGGGACAAAGCAGGTGAATTTGTAAACGATCAGTCTTGGGAAAAGTACCTGAAGGAATTCGCTTTGAAATTGAAAACTCCCCTAAAAATAAGCATCAATCAATAAAATCAGATAATATGACAAATGACCTTTTTGATCTAACAGGAAAAGTGGCTCTGGTTACCGGAGCTACCCATGGTTTGGGTATGGCTATGGCTACAGCCCTTGCAAATGCAGGTGCCAAACTCATAGTAAACGACATTGTTGCCGAACGGCTTGAAGTCGCGAAAAAAGAATATGCCTCGAATGGAATTCAGATTTCGACCTTTGTTTGCGATGTAACCAAAGAAGATCAGGTTATAGAAATGTTGGCTAAAATCGAAGCTGAAGTTGGTGCCGTTGATATTTTGGTCAACAATGCGGGAATCATTAAACGAATTCCGATGGTAAATATGGAAGTTTCAGATTTTGAGCTGATTTTAAAGGTAGATTTAGTTGCTCCTTTTATCGTTTCGAAATATGTGGCCAAACGGATGATCGAACGCAAATCGGGTGGAAAAATCATTAACATGTGCTCGATGATGAGCGAATTGGGACGCAGTTCGGTTAGTGCCTATGCAGCTGCAAAAGGTGGTCTAAAGATGCTAACCAAAAGCCAGGCTACGGAATGGGCAAAATACAACATTCAGTCGAACGGAATTGGACCCGGATATTTTGCCACTGCCCAAACTGCTGCAATTCGCGAAAATGGTCATCCGTTCAACGATTTTATCATCAACCGCACTCCGGCAGCCCGTTGGGGAGAACCATCCGATTTGGCAGGTGCCGTAGTATTTCTGGCCGCCAAAGCTTCTGACTTTGTTAATGGACACATTTTGTATGTTGATGGCGGAATTTTAGCTACTTTAGGCAAGGCTGAAAATGAAGAATATTAAACTGATTGATCGATGAAGAAAATAGTCACATTTGGAGAAATCATGCTGCGCCTTGCAACACCGGAATATCAGCGATTTTCGCAGGCTACGAGCTTGAATGCAACCTTTGGTGGAGGTGAAGCAAATGTAGCCGTGTCGCTGGCTAATTTTGGATTAAAGGCTGAATTTGTGAGCCGTCTTCCAGAAAACGATCTAGCAAAAGCATGTATTATGGATCTGCATAAACACGAAGTAAGCACCCAAAACATGCAGTTTGGAGGTGATCGCATTGGCATCTATTTTTTGGAAGCCGGCGCAGTTGCCCGCTCCAGTAAAGTCGTTTACGACCGGGCTCATTCATCCATTGCTGAAATTAAACCCGGAACTATCAAGTGGGAGAAAGTATTTGAAAATACACAATGGTTCCATTGGACTGGTATCACTCCAGCAATTTCACAGAGCGCTGCTGATGCGTTGAAAGAAGCCATTGAAGTGGCCAACCAGATGGGAATTACCGTTTCAACTGATTTAAATTTCCGGAAAAATCTATGGAAATATGGCAAAAAAGCTTCCGAAGTGATGCCTGATCTTGTTGCAGGTTGTGATGTTATTTTAGGGAATGAAGAAGATGCCGAAATGGTTTTTGGAATCAAACCTGAAGGTGTAAATGTTACCGGAGGACATATCGATGCGGCTGCCTATCAGTCGGTTTGTGCGCAATTGATGGAGCGTTTTCCAAAGGCGGAAAAGGTCATTGTCACCCTGCGCGGATCAATCAATGCGAATCACAATACCTGGTCGGGTGTGTTATGGGATGGAAAACAACTCCTGAAAGCTCCTGATTACGACATCACTCATATCGTTGATCGCGTTGGAGGTGGAGACAGTTTCATGGGAGGATTGATTTATGGACTAATCACCTATCCGGGAAATGACCAGAAGGCGCTGAATTTTGCTGTTGCTGCTTCGTGCCTGAAACACACCATTCATGGCGATTATAACCTGGTTACTGTTTCTGAGGTCGAAAACCTGATGAAAGGTGACGGTTCCGGCAGGGTTTCAAGGTAAGGAGCCTCCCCAAACCCCTCCGAAGGAGGGGCTTATTACACAGATACAAAATTGATATTTACGAAACTTCAACCAAATTTCAGGGCAAACTTGAAACCTGAAACTTGGAACCTGAAACTTATAAAAATGGCAAAATTTACAAGAATACAAGTTGCTTTGGCTATGCAGGAAACTGGCATGGTACCGGTATTTTATAACCCTGATGCTGCAGTTTGCAAGAATGTTTTAAAAGCTTGCTACGATGGCGGTGTCCGAGTTTTTGAGTTTACCAACCGAGGAGATTTCGCCCATGAAGTTTTTGCTGAATTGAATAAATACGCGATCAAAGAATTGCCCGGAATGATTCTGGGAATTGGCTCGGTGGTCGATGCCGGGACAACTTCGCTTTACATTCAGTTGGGAACTAATTTCGTGGTTTCTCCTGTACTGAAAGAAGATATGGCCAAAGTGTGCAACCGGCGGAAAATATTCTGGTCTCCCGGTTGTGGCTCGCTGAACGACATCAATTATGCCGAAGAATTGGGTGCCGAAGTGGTGAAAATCTTTCCTGCCGAACAGGTTGGAGGACCAAAATTTGTTGAAGCCATCAAAGGTCCATGCCCCTGGACAAGTGTGATGCCCACCGGAGGCGTTGAACCCACCGAAGAAAACCTGTCGAAATGGTTTAAAGCCGGAGTCATCTGCGTGGGAATGGGGTCTCAACTGTTTACAAAAGACCTGATTTCGAATGAAAAATGGGAAGAACTGGTCCTGAAAGTGAAAGAAACCATGGAGATTATAAGGAAACTGAAATCGCTCTAAACGTCCTAAACGTCTTTGTTCAGGTACAAGTTTAGTAATTTATTTAACCTAAGAGCCACTTTGTATCCCAAAAGAACTTGAAGAATTAATCCATTACTATTTGTAACCACTTTTTTGAAGGTTGACGCTGTTTCGTCCGAGAAGAGGGAATTATCTAGAAAAAACAATTTCTCGCGGACGGAGTTTCCCCTTCTTCTTTTCTCCGGGCTGAAGCCCGGAGCTATTCATACTCGATGAATTGAACCAAAACCAATGTATGCTTTCATGTTGACTTTAATGAATAGCAACGGCATTTATGCCGTTGAAAAATGAATTGTACGAAATTGGCTTTAGCCAAAACTTTTGTTTCCGCTTCATCTCCTCAGTTATTCGCTTTCGCGACGGTATCAAAGATGCTGAGAGACTATTGAGACACCCCATCCATTTTAGACTTTGTCTAGCTGTAATCGAAGAGTTGAAAAAACAAACAAGGTTTCAATCAAAAAAAAAGATAATTTTGCGCCCTCTTATTAGCGGATAAATTATGAGTTTTATTGAAGAAATCCACCGTCGCAGAACCTTTGCCATTGTGAGCCATCCCGATGCTGGAAAAACAACCCTTACCGAAAAGCTTTTGCTATTTGGAGGCGCAATACATGTTGCAGGTGCAGTTAAAAGCAACAAAATCAAGAAGGGAGCCACTTCCGACTTCATGGAAATCGAACGTCAGCGTGGAATTTCGGTGGCTACTTCGGTCATGGGTTTCGAATACGATGGCTACAAGGTCAATATTCTGGATACTCCCGGTCACCAGGACTTTCAGGAAGATACTTTTCGCACCCTGACTGCAGTTGACAGCGTTATTATTGTGATCGATGCCGCCAAAGGGGTTGAACCACAAACCGAAAAACTGATGAATGTTTGCCGGATGCGTAAAACTCCGGTCATCATTTTCATCAACAAACTCGACCGCCCAACTCAGGATACATTCGAATTACTCGACGATATTGAACGTCAGCTGCAAATCAGCCTCAATCCTTTGAGCTGGCCAATCAACAATGGTCCTGATTTTAAAGGAGTTTACAATATTTTCGACAAAAGTTTGGACTTATTTAAACCAAGCGTTCAGGATATTGAACCTGGAATTTCGTTTGACGACCTTGATAGTCCGGAACTAGAAAAACACATTGGGAATGATGCCCGAAAGCTGCGCGAAGACCTCGAATTGGTTTATGGAGTTTATCCGCCTTTCAATCATGAAGAATATTTGGGTGGAAACCTTGCACCTGTTTTTTTCGGAAGTGCACTCTACAATTTTGGTATTCAGGAATTGTTGGATGCATTTGTGAAAATAGCTCCCTGGCCTCGTTCGGTTCAAACTGAGGAACGTGTGATCAGTCCTGACGAAGAAAAATTCAGTGGGTTTGTTTTTAAGATCCATGCCAACATCGATCCCAACCACCGCAGCCGCATTGCATTCGTAAAAGTTTGCTCCGGAAAGTTTGTCCGGAATAACATCTATAAACAGGTTCGCACCGGTAAAACGTTCAGGGTATCAAGCCCAACCGCATTTATGGCAGCGCAGAAAGAGATTATCGAAGAAGCTTATCCCGGCGACATTGTTGGTTTTCCTGACAATGGTTCATTCATAATCGGAGATACGATCAGCGAAGGCGAGGAAATTCATTTCAAAGGCCTGCCAAGTTTCTCTCCTGAAATGTTTCGGTTTGTGGAGAATGCCGATCCGATGAAAACCAAGCAGTTGAATAAAGGCGTAGATCAGTTGATGGACGAAGGTGTTGCGCAGTTGTTTACCAGCCAGTTTAACGGACGCCGCATCATCGGAACCGTTGGCCAGCTTCAGTTCGAGGTAATTCAGTATCGACTGGAGCACGAGTACAATGCCAAATGTCGGTTTGAACCAATGTCGATGTACAAAGCCTGCTGGATTCAAAGCGACAATCCGAAAGCGCTGACTGAAATCAAAAACCGCAAACATCAGAAAATGGCAATTGACAAACGTGGCCGCGATGTATTTATGGCTGATTCACAGTTTATTCTCGATATGGCCCAAAGCGAGTTTAAGGAAATCAAGTTTCACTTTACGTCGGAGTTTTAACGGAATAAATATCAGTTATCCATTTTTTTGCCAGCAGTTGACTGAATGTTTCATTGAGGACATAAAACACCAAATCATTTTCGAAGAATAGCTTCAAGTTTCTAAACAAAATACTTTTGCTTCTTGGCAATAACCAATTCTCTGACCATTTTTCATACTTTTACAATTAAAATCACTATTGTATGGATTTCTATCACGGTGACCTGTTCTCCTATGTCATTCTGCCTTTATTGATTTTTCTGTCAAGGATTACCGATGTGACCATTGGGACAGTCCGCATTGTAATGGTTGCCAAAGGACAGAAGAAGATTGCCCCGGTTCTTGGATTTTTTGAAGTGCTGATTTGGTTGATTGCCATTAGTCAGATTATTGCTCACCTCGACAATTGGCTGTGCTATTTGGCTTATGGAGCTGGCTTTGCAACCGGAAATTACATTGGAATGATCATCGAAGAAAAGCTTGCTGTTGGAATTATTCAGCTTCAGATTATCACCAGAACTGATGCACACCAACTCATTGAAAAGTTGAAAACCGAAGGTTACGGAATTACTCACCAGGAAGCGCATGGCGCAGTGGAAGAGGTTTCTATTATTTATTCCATCATCAAACGTACCGATTTATCGAAGGTTGATGAAATCATCAGGATTTATAACCCCAATGCATTTTACTCCATCGCCGATGTCAAATTCGTAAACAAAGGTCTGTATTCAGCTGTCAATCCGATGCACTACTGGCGAAAAGGGAAATGAATCGTAGTGTTCAGTCTCAATGTTCAGTCTTAGTAACCAGAAAAGCAGAGCTTAAGAAGCTTATTCTATAGATATTGTTCACTTTTCATTTTCTAACAAAGTCATACATTTGTCGTGAAGGATTGACAAATTAAAACGTACAACTATGCAACTGACAAAAGCTGAAGAACAGGTGATGCAACATTTATGGGAAATGGGCGAAGGTCTGGTTAAAGATATCCGCGACCGGTTCGACGAACCCAAACCCGTGCGCAATACCATTTCAACCGTTCTGCGGATTCTGGAAAAAAAGGATATTGTTTCGCACAAAACTTACGGAAACGTGCATGTTTACTATCCTTTGATCTCGAAAGAGGAATATTCGAAAACCCAGCTTTTGGGCCTGATGAAAAGTTACTTTAACAATTCGTTTCCGGCAATGGCATCGTTTTTTGCCCGTGAAAAAGACCTGAGCATTCAGGATTTGGAACAATTGATGGAAGAAACCAAACGCGAACTAGTAGATGTTGCTTTTACCGTTCCGATTGAGTTCAAACTTCAATAGTTATCAAAAATAATGCGATCGTCGAAAGACGATCGCATCATTTTTTTATTAAAAACGCAAACCTGTAAGCCGGGTTCTGTATCCCGATTGCTCGGAACCTCTATCATTTATCTAGCCGGTTTATCTCTAAACCGATCGAGCAGCCTACCCCTCACGACTTCCGAAGAATCAAAACGGGCCGTTCTGTATTCCGGCGTACCGGAAAATCATGATATATTTGGCTTTGCAACTCGCAAGTGGTACGGCCGACGATGTTGCCATCGTCGCCGGTGAGCTTTTACCTCACCTTTTCACCCGTTCCCCGATTACTCAAGGTGGTCATTTTCTGTTACCATACTGCAAGCTTTCACCCGCCTTCCTATTAAGAAGTACGATGCCCTGTGTTGCCCGGACTTTCCTTCCCGATAAATCGGGACGATAGAGCGATTTGCGCGGCAAAGGTAACAGAATCACATCAAGTAGCAATGGATTCTATTTTTCTCCGTTAAACTCTTTAATAGCATCAACCATAGCCACAATATTTTCGACCGGCACGTTAGCCTGAATGTTGTGAACCGTGTTGAACACAAAACCACCATCTTTTGCAAATATGTCGCACAAATGAAGCACTTCTTCACGAACTTGTTCCGGAGTGGAATAAGGTAAGGTTTTTTGGGTATCGACTCCCCCACCCCAGAAAACCAGATCTTTTCCGTAGGTCTTTTTCAAATGAGCGGGATCCATTCCTTTGGCGGCAACCTGAACCGGATTGATGATATCGAATCCGGCCTCGATAAAGCGACTCATAAAAGTTTCGACCGCACCACAGGAGTGCTTGAATGTTTTCCAGCTGGTATTGGCATGTACCCAATCGTTGATCCGGCGGTAATAAGGTAACCACAAATCATCAAATTGTTCAGGAGCGCAAAAGGTCGAATCCTGAGTTCCAAAATCGGTACCACACATGAAAACAGCATCGAGATTGTCACCAATCACCTCGTGCAAACGGCGGAAATTTTCAAGAGCAATTTCGGTTTGACGATCAAAAATGGCAGTCACATATTCGGGTCTCATAACCGTACTCATGTACCACTCGGCAATGTCGCGGATGCCTTTCGGATGTTTCATCTGAATTCCCGGAACCAATGCAATATCGCCCAAAGCAGTTCCTCCCAATCCGGCAATCACTGCTTTTCCGGTAGCACGGGCTTTTTGGGTAGTATCTTTCCAGAAAGCCAGATCTGAATCCGAAACCAAGCCAAATTCTTCCAGATTGTCTGCAACATCCAGTTTCTCCTCATCAATCGGTTGCTGACGAACGATGGCATCGGTAAAATAACTTGCTTTTGGCATTCGTGCTGAAGGAGCTACAGAAAGATCGCCTTCCGGATAAATCAGCAAATCACCGTTTTCGGCATACGTGGTATGGAACCCTTCAGGTAAAAGAACAGTTTGGCCCCAGAAAGTTTTAAATTCCTTGAAGGGCTCGTGGTTATAAATACCAAACATGTTGTTTTTGCCCCAGGCAGAAACAATATCAATTCCCATTGCATCAATCAGATCTGACTCAACTTCACCCAACATCTGGTAGGGCTCAATGACCCGAACTGGTTTGTTTTCCAAACCGTAATGTTTACGAAGATTTTCAACCGAAAGTACATGGATTCCGGTCACGGCAGTCGATCCGAAATCGACAACCACTTTGTCAGGTTGTTTGTGATTGACGGTCAGGTCAAATCGTTCTTTTGAGGTCATGGTAGATAAGTTTCAAGTTTCAAATTCAATTGGTCATTCATAGTTATTAAGTCATTTAATTGTCATTGATAGAAATTATCATGGATGGGTTTTTACCTTGAATGACGCGAAGC
>Ga0136636_10002749_pt1 | contig 10518 bp, 14 predicted proteins | sample AntDrymUQ8522106_2_FD_104653 | JGI IMG/M metagenome (GOLD analysis project Ga0136636, IMG submission 104653) | Polar desert sand microbial communities from Dry Valleys, Antarctica - metaG UQ852 (21.06) | ecosystem: Environmental > Terrestrial > Soil > Desert | place: Antarctica: Dry Valley... | reverse complement strand
TCAGCGCCGGGATGAGGATCGCGCCGATCGCGAAAGTTGTCGCGACGCTCGACCCCGACACCGCCGCGAAAATCATGCAGGTCATGACGCAGGTCATGCCGAGGCCGCCCTGCAGACCGCCGACGATCGATTTGGCGAAATTGACCAGGCGGTTCGAGATGCCGCCGACTTCCATCAGGTTGCCGGCGAGGATGAAAAAGGGGATCGCGCCGAGCGCAAACTTGTCGATCGCCGAGAACATTTCCTTCGGCGCAACGAGCATCGGAATGTTCGAGAAGAAATGAATTCCGGTGACGCTGGCAAAACCGATCGAAATGGCGATGGGAACGCTGAACGCGAAAAAGATGATCATTGATACGAACATTGCAGCTGACATTTCGGCTCCTGGCTGTCTGCGGGAAAATACGCTCTATTGCTGTGTTTCGAGTTCCCGGTGTCGCGGGTCGAGGAAGTTGGCGATCACGGCGATGATGGCGAAGAAGGCGCCGACCGGAAGGGCCGCGTAACCGACGCTGACCGGCAGGAACTCCATTCCGCCGATTTCCTGGAAGCGGGTCCGCCAGGTGATGTCGCTGCCGTACCAGACAAGGACCGAAAGAAAGATCACCGTGACGACGGTGATCAGGAAATGCAATGGACGCTGAAAGCGACCGCTCAGGCGGTACATGAGGTCGACCGAGACCTGCGATCCTTCACGAAAGGCGACGACGACGCCGAACATGACCATCCAGACGATGACGATGCGGATCGACGTTTCGCTCCAGGTCGAGGGCTGGTTGAAAATGAAACGCGTCAGCACCTGAAAGATGCCGAGCAGCGAGGCCAGGGCAAGCAAGCCGCAGGCAGCGGCGATGATGATCGCGGTCAGGCGGCGCTCAAGTGCAAGAAAACTGGTTTTCATGGATTGATTCCGGATCGGCGCAGGACCAAGACTACGCCACGTCGACCCGGACCTTTCAGAGGGTTACAGACCCAGACACGGCTTATTTGACGTCGATGATCTTCTTGATGTTGGCTTCGCCGTATTCCTTGTTGTAGGTCGTGTACGCCGAGGCGACGGCCTTCTGGAAGAGCGCCGTATCGACCTTGTTGACCAGCGTGCCGGCCTTTTCGATGACAGCGATGCCGTTGGCTTCGTCTTCATTGACCTTCTTGCGGTTGGCAACGAGGGCAATCTTGGCGGCTTCCTGGAACGACGCCTTGTCGGCCGCGCTCATCTTGTCCCAGAGACCCTTGTTGATGATCAGCATCGCTGGCGAATAAACGTGGCTGGTCAGCGACAGATACTTCTGCACCGTATACAGCTTGTTGGCGAGAATCACCGGGATCGGGTTTTCCTGGCCGTCGACGGTGCCGGTCTGCAGCGCGGTGAACACTTCGTTCATGTTCATCGGCGTCGGCAACGAGCCCATGGCTTTGAAGGCTTCCATGTGCACCTTGTTTTCCATCGTGCGCACTTTCAGTCCCTTGAGGTCTTCCGGTGTCTTGATCGCGCGCTTGCTGTTGGTGACGTGGCGGAAACCGTTCTCCATCCAGCTGATCGCGACGAGGCCCTTGGCCGGGAACTTGGTCAGGATGTCCTGGCCGATCGGGCCGTCAAGAACCTTGCGCGCGTGGTCGTAATCGCGGAACAGGAACGGAATGTCGACGATGCGCGTCTCGGCAACGAAGTTGCCGACCGGGCCGGTCGAGGTGATGATCATGTCCTGCGTGCCGAGTTGCACGGCTTCGAGCATCTCGCGCTCGCCGCCGAGGGCGCCGGCCGGGAAGTACTGTAGCTTGTAGCGGTTGTTGGTGCGCTTGGCCACTTCATCGCCGAAGGTCGTGACGCCAACGCCGTAGTGCGAGTCGATCGTGTTCGTCCAGCCAATCTTGAGCACGGTCTGTGCATGTGCCGCGAAGGAAATGCCGAGCCCCAGAACTGCAATCAACTGTGCTGCAAGTTTTGATACCTTCATTTGTTTCTCCTCACTTGGGAAAATGCCTGAACGGCGAGGCGGACGAATGTCCGGACGGACGTACTCGGCAATTGGAACCGTGATTGATTGATGCGACCTCTCTCTGCGCGACGGCCGGCATCGTTGCCCGGCTTTATTGTTGTGACCCTGAGCGACTGTTAGCGAACTTTTCGTAAAACATTGTTCGCCTCAAGTTGTCGTACAACCGTACATGTGACAACATGGCTGAAAGTAGAGCACAGAATTTCGGCATTTACAATACGCCAAAAAACAAACACCAGGACCGCAAGATGGCTTCGTTTCCCGAATTCAAGGTCGAACGCTTGATCGCTACCGGCTCGTTGACTGATCGCGTTTTTGAGGCGCTGACCCAGCTCATCAGCGGCGAGGATTTCCCGCCCGGTTCCCGACTGCCGTCGGAAATGAAAATGGCCAACCGTTTCGGCGTCAGCCGCACCGTTATTCGCGAGGCGATCTCGCGCCTCAAATCGGAAGGCCTCGTCGAGTCGCGACAAGGCAGCGGCGTGTTCGTGCGCGAAGAGAATATGGACGCGCCGTTTCGCATCGCTCCGCACGTGATGGGATCGATCGATTCGGTGCTTCAGGTCGTCGAACTGCGCAAGGTGCTCGAAGGCGAAATCGCTGCGCTGGCGGCAAAGCGGCGCCGCCGGGAACAACTGGCGGCGATCAAACTCGCGCTCAAACGCATCGACAGCGACGTTCTCGCCGGCGGCGACGGCGTCGATGCCGATATCGCCTTCCACCGCAGCATTGCCGAGGCGACCGGGAACCCGCATTTTCTGGCGCTGATCCAGTTCCTCTCGAAATTCCTGAGAAACGCCACGCAGACGACGCGCAGCATCGAGGCGACGCGCGCCAGCCTCGTACAGCAGGTCAAGGACGAGCACCTGGCGATCGTCGAGGCCGTCTCCCGGCAAGACAGCGAGGCGGCGCGGGCCGCCGCCCGGCTGCACATGGACCGTGCGGCGCGGCGGCTGGGCTCGGTTGACATCAAACAGATCATCGGGATCGGAAGCGATGCCGAACCGAGTACCGCGTCGCTGTAACGGCCGGTCGGCGCGTTGCGCTCAGGGATGGGGCGTGCGCAGGTAAGCGAGATTGTTTACAGTCCAGAGGTTTTCCAAGCGGCTCGTCACTTCGAACGACTCCTGCCAAGGCAACCAGTGCTCGAGCACGCGGTTGATGCCGCGCGCCTCGGGATTAACGGCCCTCATCAAATAATCGTAATCGAGCAAGCCAGTACCGAGCTCGGCGCCTTCCAGCGTAAAGCCGACCCATCCGCCGCGCCGCGTGAATGCAAAATCCTTGACATGGATGTTGGCGACATACGGCGCGCAGCGATCGATGACCTCGCGCGGGTTTTCGAGCGCGGCAACGCAGTTGGCCGGATCAAGACAGATGCCGAGGCTCGGGCTGGCGACCGTTTCAACGAGCGCCACGAGATCGCGCGAACTCATTTGCTCGTAGGTTTCGAGTGCGATTTTTACGCCGGCCGATTCGTAGGCCGGAAGTGCCTGCGCCAGCAGGTGCTGCGCTTCGTCAAGGCTCGGGTGGTGATCGGCGGTATTGACCATGCTGCGCACGAGCTTGACGTCGAGCGTCTTGGCCAGTTCGAGGAATCTCGCGAGGTGCTCCGGCGTAACTCCCTTTGTACCCAGTTCGAGGGTGACTTCGAGCTCATCGGCGAGCGCCTTCAGATCGAGCAACTCAGCGTGCGAATAAGCCAGGATCGGCTGATAATCGCAAATTTGGAAAACGTCGGCGTCAAGATCGCGCGTCCGTCGCAACATCGTGGGCAGGTCAAGCGGCTGCGGCGCACGCGGCGAATGCTGCCAAAAAAATGCGTAGGTACTGAGTCCAATCATCGAGCCGCTCCTGCGAGATTGTTCATTGCGCCGGGGGAAGGCTCCCCGGCGATGCCGCTCTAGATTTTCGGATCTTCGGGATGCAGCATCGTCGCAATCGACTTGTCGAGAACGTCGTCGTCCCAGATACGTTTCCAGTCGTCGCGAAGCACCAGCCGATTACCAAGACCAATGGCGACCTGGCAGGCGTCGGAGACCTTGACGTTGCCCATCTTGCCGAGGAAGACCGCCGACAGGATGTTGATGTGTCCGGTCAGGAAGGAGACCGCCGCATCGCGCGAGATACCGCGCCGCTCGGCCTCGTTCACCGTCTCGGCCATCGCGTAAAGCGTCGACGCGCCGAGGATCTCGACCAACGTCGGCTCGAGGAAGGCGATATCGCGGATGCCCATGACATAGCTGGTGGCGACTGGCGCGTACATCAGTTCGCTGATCGTCCGCGCGCTGGCAAAATTCGCGTCGTCGCCCTGGATCTTGGCCATGACGATATCCTGCTTGCCGGCGATTCCGCCAAAGTGATCCTGACGCGCTTCCGGCGTGTCCTGATCGAGTAACCACGACGGGTGACAGGGATGGGCGACGACGAAAGTGCAGTCGTCGCGCAGCGCGAGTTCCTTGGCCACCGCGGCGGCCGGGTCGAGAATGATCATCGTCGACCCCGGCGACATCATTTTGACGATGCCGACCGATACCGCCTTGATGATCACGTCGGGAACGGCGAGCACGATGACTTCGCTCTGGGCGACCGCTGTTTCGGTCGGCGTTATGGTAAAGCCACGCTGGCGGATCGACGCGATACCGGCTTGCGACGCTTCGCAAAAATGCAACTCGACGGTGTCCCGGTGCTTGGCCAGATTGTTGGTGATCCGGGTGCCCATTTTTCCGGCGGCGCCGATCACGCTGACGACGATTCTCTTGTTCATTGCAAGCCTTTCACGGTCGAGACCAAACATTAGATGTAGGACGATTGTCGTTTTAACCAAAATATCACGATCTTCATCGCTTCGCGCAGCGAACCGCCGCTCACCGATAGCAATCGGGGCAATTCGGTTTCCGCCGGCAGCCGATCGCCGGGCATGACATTTTATAGTCCATTTGCTCAGCGAGTCGGAGATGCTACACTTTCTTCGGGAGAAAAAAGATGCGATCTGTAACTAGGCGGGCCCACCTGCCAGTAACACCGCCAGCGGGGATTCACCTGAGCGAACCCGATCGCGACCGAGCCGGCCTGATCGACCGGCTCGAGGCGCTCGGACTCGCCCGGCATATTGAATCGACGATACTGCCGGGCAAGCGGGGAGGCGTTTTTCGCGTCGGCGAGCGCTTGGCGCGCGAATGGGCGCCCCACTCCGACAGCCACGGGTTGAGCGCAAAACTCGCGCCAGACCCGGCTGCCGACGCCGACGAACTCGAGCGCGAGATCCTGCTTGCGCTGATGCTCAGCCCGGAGCCCTTCGCGTACCGCAACTACGACGAGCTCGCCTGTGCGGTCAATGTGCGGCGCAACATCGTCAGCGCCGGGCGCAAGACCGTTCTCGCTTTCGATACGACGATGGCCGCCGAACGCCCCAGCGACTGCTGGACTTACTCGGCCGACAAGGGCTTCACGCTGATGCCGGGCAAGCCGCTGATCGAGGCCCTGCGCAAGGCGACGCAGCCGGCCGTATCGGGCCGCTTGTACGCCTTCTCGTGCTATCGCGCGAGCGAGTACCTGATCCTGCTGGCGATCGCCGAAGAACTCGAGCGCTGCAACCCGACGCTGCTTGACCGCCTGCAGCGGCAGTGGGAAACGCGGGCGATCAAATCGGCGGCCTTTCATGAAACTTTCCTCGTCGAATACGGCTCGATGCAGCGACCCTTGCCGGCGAAGCACTACGTTCCCGGCGACCGGCTGTGGTTCCGCAACCCTGACGACCGTTCATCAGACGTCGACGGCTTCGAAGGCTCGTGGGTTTTCTATCTCGGTAACGGCGAATTCACCAATTTCTGGAAAGCCGACCAGCCCTACACGCTGGCCAGCAAATGCCTCGAGATCTACCATTGGCGAAACGGCGTCCGCCGTACCGACGCCGGCGAGCTGTGGATGGACGAAGCGATCGTCGACGAACACGTCCAGGCGTCGCTGCGCGACCCCGACGAGGTGCAGGCGATTCTCGAGCGGATGATGCGCCTGCGCGATCCAACGGGTGTCTATGGCGCGGGCGGCTGCATCGACACTTCGCGCGAATATCCGCGCTCGATCTGGCCCGGTACCGGCGAATTCCGGCTGCCCGACGCTTGAGCGGACGAAAAAAAGCCTCGCACGGCGGCGAGGCTTTTCTCGTACCGGAAACCGCCCGATTACTTCAGCTTCGTTTCCTTGTAGGCGACGTGCTTGCGCACGGTCGGGTCGTACTTCATCATTTCCAGTTTTTCGGGCTTGGTCTTCTTGTTCTTGGTCGTCGTATAAAAATGGCCGGTTCCGGCAGACGACTCGAGCTTGATCTTTTCACGCATGGCTAAAGCTCCTTATCAGATCTCGCCGCGGGCGCGCAGGTCGGCGAGCACGACGTCGATACCGTTCTTGTCGATGGTGCGCAGGCCGGCCGTGGACACGCGCAGACGAACCCAATGGTTCTCACTCTCAACCCAGAAACGGCGGTACTGCAGATTCGGGAGGAAGCGACGCTTCGTTCTATTGTTGGCATGGGAAACGTTGTTCCCGACCATAGGGGCTTTACCCGTTACTTGGCAGACACGCGCCATGATTGTTGCTCCAGTTGATCTTGGGGATGAAAGGCGGCGATTTTAGCCTAAAGTACCGCTGCAGTTCAAGCTATTTCTGCGCCTGCGCTATAAGAGCCCGCGCTCGGCAAAGGAGAGCGGCGGCAACTGTCCGGCGACGATGAAGTGATCGAGCACCCGAACATCGACCAGCGCCAGCGCCTGCTTAAGTTCGCGCGTCAGAAATTGGTCCGCCGCTGAAGGCTCGGCGACGCCCGACGGATGGTTGTGCGCCAGCACGACGGCCGCCGCGTTATGGCTCAACGCCTTGCGCACGACTTCGCGCGGAAAAACGCTGGTTTGCGTCAGCGTACCGCGAAACAGCTCTTCAGCCGCGATCAGGCGATTCTGCGAATCGAGCCAGAGCGCGAAGAACACCTCATGCTGAAGACCGCCAAGGTGCAGGCGCAAAAAATCGCGCACCGCGTTCGGCGTTGCAAAGACGCTGCCCTGCTCGAGTTCCTCAGCCAGCGCTCGACGCGACATTTCGAGAATGGCCTGCAGTTGCGCATACTTGGCCGGGCCCATCCCGGGGATCTGCGCGAGTTCGCCAGGCGCCGCGGCAAACAGGCGATTGAGGCTGCCGAAATGGCTGATCAGGGCGCGTGCAAGGTCAACCGCGCTCTTTCCTTTGACTCCGACACGCAAAAAAATCGCCAGCAATTCGGCGTCGGAGAGGGCCGCCGCGCCGCGCGCCAACAGGCGTTCGCGCGGTCGTTCGTCGGCAGGCCAGTCAGTAATTGCCATGCTTCAATCTCGGTTAGAATGTCCCGTCTGGCATTCTAACCACGCTTGCGGGTATTCGCATGGAATTAAAGGGAAAGCGCATCGCGCTCGGCGTCACCGGCGGCATCGCCGCCTATAAAGCAGCCGAGCTCGTTCGTCTGCTGGTCAGACAGGGCGCCACGGTACACGTCGCGATGAGCGACGCGGCGACGCATTTCGTGACGCCAGTGACTTTCCAGGCGCTCTCCGGCAATCCGGTGTTTACCGACCAATGGGACGCGCGGGTCGCCAACAACATGGCGCACATCGACCTCTCGCGGCAGGCCGACGCGGTACTGATCGCGCCGGCCTCGGCCGACTTCATCGCCAAAGTTGCCCATGGACTCGCAGACGACCTGCTCAGCACGCTGACACTGGCGCGCGATTGCCCCTTGCTGGTCGCCCCGGCGATGAACCGGCAGATGTGGGAAAAAGCAGCGACACAGCGCAACATCAACACCTTGCTTGGCGACGGCGTGACGATTCTTGGCCCGGCCAGCGGCGAACAGGCGTGCGGCGAAAGCGGCCTCGGGCGGATGCTCGAAGCGCAGGAGATCGTCGACGAACTGATCGCCTTCTTCCAGCCTAAATGCCTTGGCGGAAAGAGACTCTTGCTCACCGCCGGCCCGACCTTCGAGGCGATCGACCCGGTACGCGGCTTGACCAATCGCTCGAGCGGGAAAATGGGTTTTGCGCTGGCGCGCGCCGCGCGCGAAGCTGGCGCCGAAGTGACGCTCGTCTGCGGACCGGTCGGCCTGGCAACGCCGCGCGGGGTGACGCGCATCGACGTCACGAGCGCCCGCGAGATGCACGCCGAGGTCATGCGACGCGCAGTCGCCAACGATGTGTTCGTCGCCGTCGCAGCCGTTGCCGACTACCGACCGCAGACGGTCGCCGAACACAAGATCAAAAAGGAGCGAACGGCTGGAATCGGCGCCGTGCCCGCTGCGCCCATCGAACTGACCTTAAACCCTGACATTCTGGCCGACGTCGCAGCGCTCCCGGCCGCGCCGCTGTGCGTCGGCTTTGCCGCCGAAACGCGCGAGCTGGAAGCTTACGCGCAGAAAAAGCGCGCGGCGAAAAAAATTACGCTGATGGTCGGCAACCTGATCAAAGACGGCTTTGGCGGTGACACCAACACCTTGACGCTCTTTGACGACAACGGCGCGACGCCATTGCCACCGGCGACAAAAATCGAACTCGCGCGCGGCCTCGTTGCGCGTATCGCCAAACTGCTCTCGACGCGCTGAACGCAGACAGCCGGCAAAGACCGCTAACGCCGGTCAAGCGGGCGCCAGCGATTTAGCGTCGTATCCCAAGGAAGAACCATGCATCGTATCGACGTCCGCATCCTCGACCCCCGCCTCAAGCTGAGCCCACCCGAGTACGCCACGCCCGGCTCGGCCGGCCTCGACCTGCGCGCCTGCCTCGCGGCCGCGCTCACCATCGACCCGGGCGAAACCGTGCTGATCCCGACCGGTATCGCGATTCATCTGGCCGACCCGGGGCTCGCAGCAATCATCCTGCCGCGCTCGGGGCTCGGGCACAAACACGGCATCGTGCTCGGCAATCTGGTCGGCCTGATCGATTCGGACTACCAGGGCGAGATCATGGTGTCGACGTGGAATCGCGGCAGGGAGAGCTTCACGCTCAACCCGCTCGACCGGCTGGCCCAGCTCGTCGTCGTTCCGGTCATGCAGGTCGCCTTCAACGTGGTCGACGAGTTCGCCGCGAGCAGCCGCGGTGATGGCGGCTTTGGCAGTACCGGCAAGGGCTGACTGCGCCGAGCGGAACGCGTTTGAGCGGAGACGCCGTGAGTATCCAGCAGACCATTGAAATCACAACGCGCCAGCGCGGAACAACCGAAATCACCGCCGCGGTGGCCAATATCGTCGCGACAAGGCCGGTCGCCTGTGGCCTGTGCAACGTCTTTGTGTTGCATACGAGCTGCTCGGTCATGCTCACCGAGAATGCCGATCCGACGGTGCGTCGCGACCTCGAGACGCTTGCGCAACGCTGGGCGCCCGACGGCGATGCGGCATACCGGCACGACGACGAGGGCGACGACGACATGGCCGCACACGGCCGCAACGTCCTCGCCGGCAGCTCGATCACCGTGCCGGTAAAGGACGGCGAACTCGTCCTCGGAAGCTGGCAGGGAATCTACCTGTGGGAACACCGGACGCAAGGCCATCGGCGCGAGATCGTCGTGACGATCGTCGGCTGACCCGGCTGTCGACGTCAAAGGCGCTTACTTGCGCTGGAAGTAGAATTCGAAGACTTCGTCTTCCTCGGCGTTGGCCAGCAACTGGTTGCCCGTTTGCTTGGCGAAAGCCTGGAAATCCTTGACCGCGCTTCGATCAGTGGCAACGACGCGCAACACTTGCCCCGACGACATTTCAGAGAGCATTTTCTTGGTACGCAAGATGGGAAGCGGGCAGCTGAGCCCCTTGACATCGAGTTCTTGATCGAACTGCATGATGAGTTCCGCGGCGAAGGTAAATGCGTATTTTAACCGCCATTCCTTCTGCGCTTGTCTTCTTCGGCCTGCAGCTTGCGCAACTCGCGCAGGCGGGCGTCGGCCGCAGACTGTTCGTAAAAATTGCCGTCGCTCGCCTGCTGAGCAAATTGCAGCTGTTCGACGGCCTCTCCGAGTTGTCCGCGCAACAGGTAGAACTCGGCCTGTGCCCGGTGTTGCTGCAGGCGCTTGCCGAGCGCCGCGTAGGTCCGCGCCTGCTGGCCGTAGAGCTTGTAATCGTCGGGGTCGTCGAGCAGTTGGGCGCCGAGGAAGGTGACGGCGGCTTCGTACTGCTGCGCGGCGTAAAGCGTTTCGGCGTAGCCATAAACAAGCGACTTGGCCTGGGGAAAACGCTGCAAGGCTTCCTGGTAGATCGCTTGAGCGGCGAGAAAATCGCCGGCGGCGATCTGCACTTCCGCGGCAAGGCCGGCAATCAGCGCCGAAGCAACGCGAAGCGCAGTCAGCGCTTCGATCTCGCGTTGTGCTGCGGCAAGATCCTTGGCGCGCATCAGCGCAACAACCAAGCCGTAGCGGGCGGCCGGCAGCGACGCGTATTTCTTCTCGCGCAACTGGCTTTCGAACTCGGCGACCGCTTCGCGCGGTGTGCCCATCAGCGCGCGCAGCTTGG
>Ga0136636_10002748_pt1 | contig 10520 bp, 8 predicted proteins | sample AntDrymUQ8522106_2_FD_104653 | JGI IMG/M metagenome (GOLD analysis project Ga0136636, IMG submission 104653) | Polar desert sand microbial communities from Dry Valleys, Antarctica - metaG UQ852 (21.06) | ecosystem: Environmental > Terrestrial > Soil > Desert | place: Antarctica: Dry Valley... | reverse complement strand
GTGGCGTGCCGCCGTCTGGGCGGTGGTTTTGGTGGCAAGGAAACCCAGGCCGGGCACTTGGCGGTGTGGGCGGCTGTGGCTGCGCATAAGGTGCAGCGTCCGGTCAAGCTGCGCCTGGACCGCGACGACGATTTCATGATCACCGGCAAACGCCACCCGTTCACTTACGACTACACCGTGGGCTTCGATGACACAGGGCGGCTGCACGGCCTGCAACTGATGATGGCGGCGCACTGTGGTTTCAGCGCTGACCTGTCTGGCCCGGTGGCCGACCGGGCCATTTTTCATGCCGACAACGCCTACTTCCTCGAAGATGTCGAGATCACGTCCTACCGCTGCAAGCTCAACACCCAAAGCCACACAGCCTTTCGCGGCTTTGGTGGCCCGCAAGGTATGGTGGTGACCGAGGCGATTCTGGGTGACATCGCGCGGCATTTGCGGCTGGACCCGCTGCAAGTGCGGCTGCGCAACCTGTACAGCGACGCGCCCAGCACCCGCGGCGCACCGCGCAACACTACCCATTACGGCATGCAGGTGGAGGACAACATCCTTCAGCCATTGCTACAACACTTAGCGCAGTCCTCCCAATATTCGTCTCGGCGGGAAGCTATTTTTGCCTGGAATGCAGCACAACACACCCTCAAGCGTGGCCTAGCCATCACGCCCGTGAAGTTTGGCATCAGCTTCACCGCCACCTTGTTCAACCAAGCCGGTGCGCTGGTGCATGTTTACCTGGACGGCAGCGTGCAGGTCAACCACGGTGGCGTGGAAATGGGTCAGGGTCTGAACACCAAAGTGACCCAGATCGTGGCCGACGAACTGGGCGTGGCCTTGCATAAGGTGCTAGCCACCGCCAGCGACACCAGCAAAATCCCCAATGCCTCGGCCACCGCTGCGTCGGCGGGCACCGACCTCAATGGCCGCGCCGCCCAGTTTGCCGCGCGCAACGTGCGCGACAACTTGGCCGCGTTTGTGGGGGGCATGGACGGCGTGGGGGCAGGCGCAGTGCTGTTTCAGGCAGGCCAGGTCATCACACCCAAAACCACGCGCAGCTTTGACGAGGTAGTCAAGGCCGCTTATGCCAACCGGATTCAGCTTTGGAGCGACGGTTTTTACCGCACACCCAAAATCCATTACGACAAAACTACGCTCACAGGGCGCCCCTTCTTTTACTTCGCCTACGGCGCGGCGTGTACCGAGGTGGTCATTGACACCCTCACGGGCGAAAACAAGGTGCTGCGCGTGGACATCTTGCACGATGTGGGACGCTCTATCAACCCGGCCATCGACATCGGTCAGATCGAAGGTGGCTTTGTTCAGGGCATGGGGTGGCTTACCACCGAACAGTTGGTGTGGAACGATTCTGGCGTGCTGTCCACCCATGCACCCAGCACCTACAAGATTCCGACATCAGGCGATGTGCCCGAACACTTCACCGTGAACCTGTGGGACGCGCCCAACGTTGAGGACAACGTGTTCGGCTCCAAAGCGGTGGGTGAGCCGCCGTTCATGCTGGCCATCAGTGTGTTTGAAGCGCTGCGCGATGCCGTGTCCCAGGCGCGTAGTGACCGATGCGCGGTGACACTCCATGCGCCCGCTACACCGGAAAACGTGCTCAACGCCCTGCGTGATGCGGTGGTGTTGCCCTAACCGCCGGCCAAGGTACGCAGCCGTTTCGGGTCCAGCACATTGAGCACCCGACCCGACCCGCTGATTAAATTTTGTTCACGCAAGTGGCGCAGCACCCGGGAAAACGTTTCAGGTGCAATGCCCAACTGGGCGGCAATGCTGCGTTTGCGTTGCTGTAGTTGCACCGCCAACATGCCGTGATCGCTGGTTTGCGCGTGACTGAGCAGCCATTCGGCACAGCGCGCCTCGGCATCTTTGGCCAGACGGCTCACGGCAAACTCGGTTTGGCGGCGGTGCGCCATGGCCACGTCGGACAACACCGCCTGGGCAGAGTCGGGCATCACCGCCATGGCGTTTCGGAAGTCGTTGGCGTCAACCTGACGAAGCTCCAGTGCCGTATCTGCCACGCCATCCACCAAATGCGGTAAATCCAATACCACAGAGCTGGCGTCGAGCCAACAAGGCCCCTCCAGAACACCAATTTGATGCTCCATGACGCCACCTTCGAGGACACCCAACGCGACGCGGCCAGACTCGATGTAGCTCACCATGGACGACGCGCTGGACCCCCGTTGTAAAACAACTTGTCCTCGTGAAACGCGCTTTTTCTGGGCCGTTGGATCAATAGAATTCACACAAATCATGGCGGCACTGTGCCTTGCCAACACACAACTGACCTTGAGCGAGATCAACTTATTCCAACAATCGCCAAAACCCCAACAGATGGGCAACGCCTTTCGGCACCTGTCGCCTTCGCACAACCGGGCATTTTTACGCACTGTTACCCGCTTTACCAGCGTGTTCGTGCGAGACGCGTGGCGCCAGCGCTTAAGCTGCCCATAAATTTTGAATCCCAGACACGAGGAGTCGGCACATGTACTACATCTGGATGGCCATCATCGGTTTTGTCGTTGGCACACTGGTTCGCGCGGCCCTGCCGCCAGAACGACAGCCGGGCATTGCCATGACGACATTGCTTGGGGTGTCGGGCGCCTTTGTGGCAAACGCTCTGGCCCTCAACGCTGGCTTGTACACCGCAGGCGCCAGTACCGGTTTTTTGGTCAGCATGACCGGCGCCGGAATGCTTCTGCTTGTGCGCGGCAACCTCAGCCAAAAGGTGTACTAATGCCGCTCAAGCCCACCCACACCGTTCACCCGCAAAGCACCCACCCGGCGCCCAGCCATCCCAAAAGTCCTTATTCGCCTAGGTAGGCAGCCCGAACCTTGGGGTCGGTCAACATGGTTTTGCCCTCACCGGTCATCGTGATAAGACCTGAGTCCATCACGTAACCGCGATCCGCAATCGCCAAGGCGCGGCTGGCATTTTGTTCAACCAGCAACACCGTCACGCCTTGCGCAGACACATCACGAATGACCTCGAAAATTTTATCCACCATGATCGGTGACAAGCCCATGGACGGCTCGTCAAGCAGCAATACTTTAGGGCGGCTGATGAGCGCGCGTCCCATGGCCAGCATCTGCTGTTCGCCCCCGCTCAAGGTGCCGGCGAGTTGGTCTTTGCGCTCTTTGAGTCGCGGAAAAATGCCAAACACCTTGTCAATGTCGTTGGCGATTTCTGCCTTGTCGTTGCGGATGTAAGCGCCCATTTGGAGGTTTTCCAGAATCGTCATGCGGGTAAAAATACCACGCCCTTCGGGCACCATGGCCAAACCTTGTTTCACCAGATCCCACGGCCCTTGGCCACGGATACTTTTGCCCATGTACTCGATGTCGCCGTCGCTGATGGCCAAAGAGCCGGTAATGGCTTTCATGGTGGTGGTCTTGCCCGCGCCGTTGGAGCCGATCAGGGACACGAGTTCGCCCTCGCGCACCTCAAAGTCCACGCCTTTAACGGCCTTGATACCGCCATACGCCACCTTGAGCGCTTTTACCTTGAGAAGAATGTTTGTCATGTCTTGATACCTTGACGGGTCGGCCAACCAGCCGCCCCTGCTGATTAATGTGCGTTGGTTCCCAGATAGGCTTCAATCACCTTCTCATTGCGTTGCACGTCTGCGGGTGTGCCTTCGGCGATCTGTTTGCCATAGTCCAACACTGTCACGCGGTCGCACAGGCCCATCACCAGCTTGACATCGTGCTCGATCAGCAAAATGGTGCGGTTGTCGTTGCGAATCTTGTCAATCAACTCACGCAGCATGACTTTTGCGGTGCTGTTCATGCCCGCAGCGGGCTCATCTAGCGCGATCAGTTGCGGGTCGGTTGCCAGAGCGCGGGCAATTTCCAGGCGGCGCTGGTCACCATAGCTCAGCGTGCGCGCCTTGAACTCTGCCAGGCGGCCAATGCCCACGTAGTCGAGCAACTCTTGCGCGCGCTGCGCGATCGCGGCTTCTTCGGCCTTAAATCCGGGGGTACGAAAAATAGCCCCCAACAAACCTGAGTGGGTGCGCACATGGCGTCCCACCATGACGTTTTCCAAAGCGGTCATGTCCGAGAATAAACGGATGTTCTGAAAGGTGCGGGCGATGCCTGCCTTGGCAACCTCATGCACGGCGGTGGGCTTGTAGGCCTTGCCCGCCAACTGAAATGTGCCTGTATCAGGGGTATACAAGCCAGTCAACACGTTGAAAAACGTGGTTTTCCCAGCGCCGTTGGGGCCGATCAGGCCATACACCTGACCACGTTGGATGCTGATGCCCACATCGCTCAAGGCTTGCAGACCGCCAAAGCGCTTGGAGACGCCAGCCACATTGAGAACTGTATCTGTCATGTTGTTTGATTCCTTAGAAACGCTGTGCGCTGGGGCTCAGGACTTGGTGCTTGGCAAAGATTTGCCATGCTCAGGCGCAGGCCACAGACCGCGCGGGCGCAACAACATGACGCTGATCATGGCCAGCGCAATCAGTAACTGACGCAAGATGGATGCATCCAGACGTCCACCGGTCATAGACTGCAACGGAGCCGCCACGTAGCGCAACACTTCGGGCAACGCCGACAGCGCCACGGCACCCAAAATCACACCGGGCAGGTGACCAATACCGCCCAACACCACCATGGCCACAATCATCACGGACTCCATCAAACTGAAGGATTCGGGTGAAATAAAACCCTGGAACGATGCGAACATGGCACCAGATACGCCGCCAAAGGTTGCCCCCATGCCAAAAGCCGACAGCTTCAGGTTGCGGGTGTTGATGCCCATGGCCTTGGCGGCAATTTCATCCTCGCGAATCGCCATCCAGGCACGCCCCACGCGGGAGAGTTGCAAACGGTGAGAAATCACCACACTCACCACCACCAAGGTGAGGAACAGGTAGTAATACAAAGTGACCGAGTTGATCTCATACCCCGCCACTTCGATGGACTTGCCAAAACTGTGACCAAAAAAACTCAAGGAATCAATCTGACCCATGCCTTTTGGGCCGTTGGTAATGTTGACCGGGTGGTCCAGATTGTTCAAAAAAACCCGAATGATTTCACCAAATCCTAAGGTCACGATCGCCAAGTAGTCCCCGCGCAAACGCAATGTTGGCGCACCGAGCAAAACACCAAACACAGCCGCCAAACCGGCCGCTACGGGAATGACGACCCAGATCGGCGAGTGCAGGCCATTGGGAAACATGGCTGCAAACCACTCAAACGACTCTGTCAGGTGCGGGGAAGCCAGCAGACCATACATATAGGCGCCGATCGCGAAGAAAGCGACGTAGCCCAAGTCCAGCAATCCTGCATACCCCACCACAATGTTCAGACCCACCGCCAGCAGCACATATAACAGCGCCATATCGGCGATGCGCACCCACGCGTTGCCAACACCTTGCAGCACCAGCGGCAACACCAGCAAGCCGATTGCTGCCAAAAGAAAAACGACGATTTTTTTGTGTTTCATGATTGGTTTCCTTACGCCCGGTCAGCCACCCGCTCACCCAGCAGACCCGAGGGCCGCAGCGTCAGCACCACGATGAGAACAATGAACGCAAAAATGTCGGAGTAATGGCTGCCCAGCACGCCACCGGTCAGCGGGCCGATGTAGCCTGCGCCCAGCGATTCGATCAACCCAAGAAGCACGCCACCAACCACCGCACCAGCCAAGTTGCCGATGCCACCAAACACGGCGGCGGTGAACGCCTTCAGCCCGGGCAGGAAACCCATGGTGTGCTGCACCGTGCCGTAATTTGCAGCCCACATCACCCCGGCAATGGCGGCCAAAACGGCACCAATCACAAAGGTGGCAGAAATCACCACATTGGGCTTGACGCCCATCAATGCCGCCACGCGCGGGTTCTCCGCCGTAGCACGCATGGCACGCCCCAAACGGGTGTAGTTCACCAGCCACATCAAAACGGCCAGCGACATGGCTGTGGTGCCCAAAATCATGATCTGCGTGAAGGTGATGACAGCGCCACCGACGTCATACGGCACATTGGGCAACAAGGTCGGAAACGGCTTGTAATTGGGTTTCCAGATGATCATGGCCAAGGTCTGCAGCAAGATCGACATGCCGATGGCCGTGATCAGTGGCGCCAGCCTCGGGCTGTTGCGCAGCGGTTTGTACGCCAGCTTTTCGATGGCAAAATTAAGTGCTGCCGCAACCACACAGGCAATCAGCATCGACACCAACAGCATGAGCCAGCCGGGCGTGCCCGGCATGGCGTCTTGCATCAAACCGATGATCGACCAGCTGGTAAGTGCCCCCACCATCAACACCTCGCCATGCGCAAAGTTGATCAGCCCAATGATGCCGTACACCATGGTGTAACCCAAGGCGACGAGCGCGTAGACGCTGCCCAACACCAGACCATTGATGATCTGCTGTATGAAGGTAGGCATATCCATAGACAATTTCTCCGATGTGCGATCAAGTGACTCGTCGCTTTATAAGTTGACCCGGTTGGCGATCCAACGACGATCGCCCGTCAAGGCAATACCCCAATGACTAGCAAAAAGCCTGCCAACGGGGTGGCTGACAAACAAAAACGGGATTGTAGTCACGCACACCATGGCTTAAAGATGAGGAATGGCTAGGTTTACCCTTAAATCCGACCTCTCACAGACCGGCTCACCCCATCAGCCAAACTAACTGCTCATTCACGGGCTTGATGGTTGCGTTCTTTCAGTGCGCGCAGTTTGTCGGCGATCTTGATCTCCAGACCTCTTTGAACCGGGTGGTAAAAAACCTGACCCGCCAAGCCATCGGGCAAGTAGCTTTCACCCGCCGCGAAACCGTCTTGTTCGTCATGGGCGTAACGGTAATTTTTGCCATAGTCCAAATCCTTCATCAACTTGGTTGGCGCATTGCGCAGGTGCATGGGCACGGGGCGCGTGCCATCCCGCTTGACCAGCGCCTTAGCCTCTTTGAACGCTTTGTACACCGCGTTGGATTTGGGTGCCACCGCCAGATACACCACGCATTCGGCCAAGGCCAGTTCGCCTTCGGGACTGCCCAGGCGTTCATACACCTCGGCAGCATCCAATGCCATGCGCAGGGCGCGCGGGTCGGCCAGACCGATGTCTTCGCAGGCCATGCGGATGAAGCGCCGCGCCATGTAGCGCGGGTCGGCACCGCCATCGAGCATGCGCACCAGCCAGTACAGCGCGGCGTCGGGATCACTACCGCGAACACTCTTGTGTAACGCCGAAATGGTGTCGTAGAACTGTTCGCCGCCTTTGTCGTAGCGCCGCATGCGTTCACCCAGCACCTTGAGCAACCAGTCGTCCGTGATGCTTTCGCGCCGCTCCTGTGTGGCTGCAACGGCCAGCACCTCCAGGGTGTTGAGCAGGCGCCGGGCATCGCCATCGGCATACGCCACCAAACGGTCAATGGCGGTACCTTCAATGGTGGGAAGCGCTTTGATCTCCTGGGCTGAAACCACTATTTGCTGTAAATCTGGCGCCGTCAACGCCTGCAGCACGTACACTGCCGCGCGAGACAGCAGCGCCGAATTGACTTCAAACGACGGGTTTTCGGTGGTCGCGCCGATGAAGGTGAGCAAGCCGCTTTCCACATGCGGCAAAAACGCATCCTGCTGGCTTTTGTTGAAGCGGTGCACCTCATCGACAAACACGAGCGTGCGCCGCCCGTGCTGCTGGGCCAGTTGGGCTTGCTCGACCGCTTCGCGAATATCCTTAACACCGCCAAGCACGGCGCTGATGGTGATGAACTGCGCATCAAACGCATCCGCCATCAGCCGCGCGATGGTGGTTTTTCCGGTGCCCGGCGGGCCCCACAGGATGCAACTGTGCGGCTGACGCGACTCAAAGGCCAGTCGCAGCGCCATGCCTTCGCCCAGCAAATGTTGCTGACCGATGACCGCCTGCAGGGTTTTGGGCCGAAGTCGCTCGGCCAAAGGGGGGTGACCTTGATTAGGCAGATTCATGGGGCAGAATTGTGCGTCAAAGTCGATAGAGACAAGCGACTGACTGCGTCCCTGGCCAGACAACGCCAGCGATCCTGTGCCAGGCAGACGAGGTCGCCCTACTGGTGAATCACATCGGACCCGGCGGGTGGCTTGAACTGGTAGGTGCTGGCGTCCACCGGGCCATTGGCGCGCAACGCGGTGAAACGCAGGGTCGACTTTTGGCCGAAGCTGTCCAAAATTTCCAGCACATCAAGCTGCCCGGCCTTGAAGCCGATCCGAACACTGTGCAATTGGCCGTCTTTGGTTTTGGGCGTGGCCAGCACCCACTCTAAACCCTCGCTGACTGGCTGCGCTGTCAACTCAAAGTCGCCCTTGAGCGCATTGATGTCGGGGGCAGACGCAATCAAGGCCGCAGGCGTGGAGCCCAGTACCTGCGCCTGCTTGCGTGCGGTCACCTGGTTCAGGTCTTGGTCATACAGCCACAAGGTCTGGCCGTCTGCCAGGATGGTTTGCGCAAACGGTTTGACGTAGGTGAACTTGAAACGATTGGGCCGGGCAAATTCAAACTGCCCTGACGATGTTTTGACACGCGGTGCCTGGCCATCTTTGGCGGGCGAGGTCACGGTCTGGACGAAGTCGGCTTTGCCTGACTTCACGGTTTTGACAAACACTTCTAAATCTTGGAGGCCTGAGGCCCAGGTGTTCATGGGGCTCATCGCTACACAAAACACAGCAAGCAACATACGTTTCATGACATTCCAATCGATGATGGGGGCAATTTATTCGAATTCCAAACCATTTGTCTAGGCCCAAAAACCCATGCCATGCAGCAACACATCAGGGCAAACACAAATGACTCAAGGGGGATGAGGCAGTGCCATCACCCGTCGTTGCGTGCAGGCACCAAAATTTCGCGCTGCCCGCTGCTACTCATGGTGCTGACCAAACCGGCATTTTCCATGTCTTCCACCAAACGCGCCGCCCGGTTGTAGCCAATCTTCAGGTGACGCTGCACCAACGAGATGCTGGCCTTGCGGTTTTTTAGAACGATTTCCACCGCTTGATCATACAAGGGGTCTTTTTCACCGCCACCCCCGGCTTCGCCGTTGGCACCATCTTCCCCGTCCACAGTGCCGCCTTCCAAGATGCCTTCGATGTAGTTCGGGTCGCCCTGGCTCTTGAGGTAGCTGACCACGCGGTGAACCTCGTCGTCGCTCACGAAGGCGCCGTGCACCCGAATCGGCAAACCGGTGCCGCTGGGCATGTAGAGCATGTCACCCATGCCCAGCAGAGCTTCGGCGCCCATCTGATCCAAGATGGTTCGGCTGTCGATCTTGCTGCTGACCTGAAAAGCGATGCGCGTGGGAATGTTGGCCTTGATCAGGCCAGTGATCACATCCACACTGGGGCGCTGCGTGGCCAGAATCAGGTGGATGCCTGCGGCTCGGGCCTTTTGCGCCAGACGGGCGATCAACTCCTCGATCTTCTTGCCCACCACCATCATCAGGTCAGCCAGCTCGTCAATCACCACCACAATGTGGGGCAGTCGCGTTAACGGCTCAGGTGCCTCGGGTGTCAGGCTAAAGGGGTTGCCAATGAGTTCCCCGCGGGCCTTGGCGTCGTCCATGCGGGTGTTAAAACCAGCCAGATTGCGCACGCCCATTTTGCTCATCAGTTTGTAGCGGCGCTCCATCTCAGCCACACACCAAGTGAGCCCGTTGGCGGCTTGACGCATGTCGGTGACCACCGGGCACAACAGGTGCGGAATGCCTTCGTACACCGACATTTCAAGCATCTTGGGGTCAATCATCAACAGCCGAACGTCATGCGCTTCGGCTTTGTACAGCAGACTCAAAATCATGGCGTTGATCCCGACCGACTTGCCGGAACCCGTGGTGCCAGCCACCAGAACGTGCGGCATTTTGGCCAAATCGGCCACCACGGGGTTGCCAATGATGTCTTTGCCCAGTCCCATGGTTAGCAGGGATTTGGCTTCGTTGTAAATTTGAGAGCCCAAAATTTCTGACAGCTTGATGGTTTGGCGCTTGGCGTTGGGCAACTCCAGGGCCATGTAGTTCTTGCCCGGAATGGTTTCTACCACCCGAATCGACACCAGGCTCAAACTACGCGCCAGGTCTTTGGCCAGCCCCACGATTTGGGAGCCCTTGACCCCGGTGGCGGGCTCGATCTCATAGCGGGTGATGACCGGGCCCGGCTGCGCCAGCACCACGGTGACCTCGACGCCAAAATCCTTGAGCCTGCGCTCAATCATGCGGCTGGTCATTTCCAGTGTGTCTGCAGACACCGTCTCCTGACGGGTCAGCGCCACATCAAGCAAATCGACCTGCGGCAACTTGCTGTCATGCACATCGCGAAACAAGACCTGCTGACGCTCCTTGACCACACGGTCACTTTTCGGCACATCGACGGGCGCGGCTTCCTTGACCGTCACGGGTTTTGGATGTTGCACCGCCAAGTCATGCCGCTCTTCAACCAGAACCTCAGCACGTGCTTGTGCGGCCTGCTGACCTAACACCACGTCTTGCTCGTGTTCAATTTTCTCCCGCCGGGTCT
>Ga0136636_10002747_pt1 | contig 10521 bp, 11 predicted proteins | sample AntDrymUQ8522106_2_FD_104653 | JGI IMG/M metagenome (GOLD analysis project Ga0136636, IMG submission 104653) | Polar desert sand microbial communities from Dry Valleys, Antarctica - metaG UQ852 (21.06) | ecosystem: Environmental > Terrestrial > Soil > Desert | place: Antarctica: Dry Valley... | reverse complement strand
GGATCAGCTGCACCGTGCGGTAAACGTGCGGGCCAGCCTCAGGGTGCACCGTAATAATGTCTGCGCCGGCATCGGCGAACGCCTGAACATATCCATCCACCGGCGAAATCATCAGATGCACGTCCAACGGCTTGGCGGTGTGCGGGCGCAGCGCCTTCACCACCGCCGGGCCGATGGTGATATTGGGCACAAAATGGCCATCCATCACATCGATGTGAATCCAGTCGGCCCCGGCAGCGTCGATGGCACGAACCTCTTCGCCGAGACGCGCGAAGTCGGCGGACAGGATCGAAGGGGCTATCAGTGGGGGCTGCGGCATGGAGATTCTGGCTTAACCCTCAACATATGGTGGGGCAAGAACTGTCCACATGCTTATCCACATGATTTGGGCCTTGTGTGGACGAGCCGTGCATTTTCACGCCATGTTCCGCAGCCGCGCCATGAAAAAGCCGTCCAGTCCGCCCGATCCGGTCAGCATGCCCGGCATGGTGCGCACCCAGCCTTGCAGGTGGGCGCTGACGCCTGCGGGCAGCTCATCATCGTGCACCGGATCGATGGCATAGCGGCTGTCGCTGGCCAGGAACGCTTCGAGCACCTGTTCGCCCTCTTCGGGCTCGAGCGAGCATACAGCGTAGACCAGTAACCCACCAGGCTTGACCCAGTTGGAGGCACGCTCCAGCAACACCGCCTGTTGCCCGGCGCGTTCGGCGATGTGGCGCGGTGCTATGCGATACAGCACATCGGGGTGGCGGCGGAAGATTCCGGTGGCGCTGCACGGTGCATCAAGCAGCACGGCGTCGGCTTGTGCATCGGGCCGCCATTCGAGCAGGTTGGCGGTGATCGTCTCGGCCTCCAGCGCGGTGCGCTTCATGTTCTGGCGCAGGCGTTTCAGGCGCTTTTCGGAATTGTCGAGCGCGCTGACCTGCCATCCGGCGGCGGCAAGCTGCATCGTCTTGCCGCCAGGTGCAGCGCACAGATCGAGCACGCTGCGGCCTTCGCCCTTGCCGAGCAGGCGCGCGGGCAGGCTGGCGGCCAGATCCTGCACCCACCAGCCGCCTTCGGCAAAGCCGGGGATAAATTCGATCGCACCCGAACGCGGCATGCGGACATGACCGGGGATCAGGCTGCTGCCGCCCAGTTCTGCGGCGATGGCATCGGTCGTGGCGACATCGCGCAGCGCCAGATCAAGCGGCGGCGGAGTGCCCAGTGCAGTGCCTGCTGCCTGCACCATGTCGTTCCCCCAGGCTGCAAGCCAGCGGTTGGCGGTGGCGGGCGGCAATTCGGGCGGGGCCAGCCTGGCCTCCTGCCGCATCAGATTGCCGAACACGCCATGCGCCAGCTTGCGCGGGCCGCCCTGAAGCAGCGGCAGCGCGGTCGAGATCGTCGCATGCGGAGGGGTTTCCAGCACCAGGGTCTGCGCCAGCATGATACGCAGCACCATGCGCACCTTGGCATCATCGGCCAGCGGCAACTGGGTCATGCTGTCGATCAGCAGGTCGAGTCCGGGCATGTGGCGCAACACCTCGCCCGCAATCGCCATAGCCAGCGCGCGATCCGACCGCTCTTCGATCGCCTGACACGCAGCGTGCTGCGCCACCTCGAGCGACTCGCCGCGCCGCATCACCGCATCGAGCATACGCAAGGCCGCCTGCCGCGCGGGCAGACCGGGAGTGGCCCGGGCGGACGCGGCAGGGGAAGACGAGGCAGGGGAAGAAGATGGGGTCGGTGTGGTCATCGCAGCGCGTTAGGCGCAATTGGCGGCGGGGTTAAGCGGTTAAATCAATCTGGGCAGACGCTTCACATTGCAGGGCCCCCGCACCATATCGGCGCGCATGATGCAAGATCGCCGGGCGGGGCCTCAATCTGCTGCCACGGCCAGACAAGGACGCACCCGATGCCCGATACACCGCGCGCCACCCGCCGCCCCGATCACGTCAAGCCGCCCGCGCACTGGGCAAAGGCAGGCCCCGCGCCCCAGCCGCAACCGATCATTGCCGAGCAGGCCGAAGAAGCTGCCCGCGGCCCGACGCGTTTCGGCGACTGGGAGCTCAAGGGCATCGCGGTCGACTTCTGACGCTGACCGCGACCAGACGCTTGCGCAGATTCAACGCGTCAACAAGTGGGATGGCGTGAATCTTCACCGCCGATGACCGGCCCGCGACACCGATAGCGATATCCGCCAGCCCGATGAACCTGCCAATGACATTCTGGCGAATATCGACGCTTTGCACGCGGCGCACCGGTAGCAAGGTCAGCCGCTGCGACCAGAAGCCATCGTGCACATAAAGCTGGCCGTCGCTCAGCGCATAGCGATGCGCGCGCCACCCCAGCCAGCCTGACACCGGGATGATCGGCAGCAGGCCAAGCAGCAACAGCAGAAATGGGCTGGCCAACGTCGCCGCAACGGCAATGCCGATCGCCGGGATCGGCAGCAGCAATGCAACCTGTACCCACCACATCGCTGGATCGACCGGCTGCATCTGCGGGTGATCGATTGCCCAGCGGACCTGGGTTTCACCCAGAATGGCCTGCACCTCGTGGCTGCGGGCAAGCGGGGCGATGCTGTGGTCGCTTTCTTTCTCGGTGTCGCTGGCAAGGCTTTGCACCTTGAGATGATACCAGCCCAGCCGCCGCCGGATCGGGCCGGTCTCGATCACTGCGGCCTGAATGCGGTGCAGCGGCATGACGACATCGGTCAGCGTGAGCAGGCCCCTGCGCCGCCTGAACCCGGTTTCTGTCCGGTCGAGCCGAAAGCGGTGTTCGCGCAATATGCTGCGGATAATTCCGCCGCCAAGGCCGATAATGACCAATGCGACCAGCGCTGCGATGATCCCGATGATCCGTGCGGTGACATCGAGTGCGGCAAACATTTCTTCGAACCCGAAGAATTCGAGCAATCGGCGCGGATTCCAGACATCGCCGGGTATCACGAAATCGAGATTGTTGATTAGCGCGCCGACAAGCGCGAAGAACACCAGCGAAAAGTTGAAGACCCCGGCGATCAGCACGCGGCGGGTGTCCATCGCGAAGATTGGAATGGTGGCCGCATCGGGGAGGTCGATGGCTGCTCGATCTTCGTCAAATGCTTCTGTCGTATTGGCCTTGCGCAGCCGGATGATGTCGCGCAGCCGCCCGGCCTCGGCCAGATCGACCGCGTCGAGCACACCTTCATCGCCGCTGCCGCTGCTTCCGGTCTCCAGCCGTACCCGCGCCATGCCAAGCATGCGCGCCAGCGGGCCTTGCTCCAGATTGACATCCTGGATCCGTTCGTACGGGATCGAGCGAATATTGCGGTTGATGATGCCGCTGGCGATGCGGAGTTCTTCGGCATCGAGCCGATAGGAAAAACGCCACCAGCGGATGACCTCGAACCCTAAAATCACCACAATCGCGGCCAGTGCGATCGGCCCTGCCCATTCACCTGCGCGATCCTTCATGCTGAAATTCAGCGCGATCAGGCCAAGGGCAAGCTGCGGCACCAGCTTGGCCAGATTAAGCAGCAAGGTGAGCGGGTGCAGCCGTTGATCTGCCCCGGACAGCGATCCGGGGTGCCGCGCGATCGCGGTCTCGATTCTGTCGGCAGTCATTCGGACTCGCGGCGAATGTGCAGCCGCATCGTATCGCGCAACGCCTCGGCATCGGCGCGGATCAGGCCGGGCAAAGTGACGATGGAATTGTGCGTACCGGCGGTATGGACGGTCAGGCTGGCAAGCCCGAACAATCGTTCCAGCGGGCCTTGCGCAACATCGATATGCTGGATTCGTCTGAACGGCACGATGGTATCGGTGCGGAACATCCAGCCGCGCGCGACGCGCAACTGGTCACCGCTGCCACTAAAGCCCCAGCGCCGCCATTTGCGCTCCGGCAGAAAGACCAGCACGAACACGCCCAGCGCCAGCGCCGGAGCAATGATCGCACCGCGCTCGAGTATTCCGTCACTGGTCAGGATGAACTCGAGCACGCCTGCGCCGATCACCAAAGGTACGACGCAACAGGCCACCATCAGGCGGATGACGTGACGATAGCCCGGCGCGATCGGGTTCAGACCGGCATCCAGATGCACATCAGCTGACGCAGCGGGGGCATCGGCAAAAGTCTCGGCCAGCGGTGCGGACATAAGCGACATTCTCCCAGGACGGCCATCGCTATATGGGGGAGGTGTGTTATTCGCGCAAGTCGGTTGGTGACGGCGGGGCGTGCCTGGCCTATTCGGGTGACGGAGCTTCTGGCACGGGATTGGCGGGGGGCTCAACGCCATCGGCCTGCGCGCGCATCGCTGCTGCTGCAGCAGCGCGCTCGGCCTTGCGTGAATCGAGTTCTGCCGAAATTTCGACGTCACGCGCCTCAACGGCCGCAGCATCCTGATCGATATTTGCCAGCCGCTTCTTCCGCTCTTCTCCAATCAGGCGTCCTGCGATGACGTCTTCACTGGTCTTCTTCTCGGCATAGGCATTGCGCACCAGTTCCTGCGTGCACCCGGTAAAGCCGCCCGCGCCTACCGGCGAACAGCTGTCGGTTCCAAAATCGCCAACGCGTTCCATCGAACGCACCCGCTCGGTCCACGCCGTGTTGGCGATTGCATTGGGATCGCTGCGCAGCTTTTCCGGAATACGATAGCGCTCTTGCTCGTCCATCCGCATACACACGACAATCTCGTTGGCATCGGCGGAAGGCTCGCATGCATCGTCACCATAGACGACCTTCTGGATGATCTTGTCGCCGGCTGCATCCTGCGCATGAGCAGGGGCGGTGATGGCGGTGCCGATCAGCAACAAGGCTGCCAGGGTTCCGGTTCTCATCATCAAATTCCTCCACATGCGTTCAAGTCGGCTATAGGCTTCTGGCTTGGCTATCGGGCCATGCATGAACATGACGTGAGTAAGCTATCGGCTGCAATCAGATCCGCTTCGACAGAGCAATCGCGGCACGGCAGCCCATGCGGATCACCGCGGTCATCACCGGATAGCCGATTGCCTGCTCAGCGCCTTCGGCCAAAGCCCGGTCCTTGTGCTCAAGCTCTTCGTCGCGAAATTTGGAGATGGTGGCGCTCAGTTCTGGATCAGTGTCGCCCAGTTCTTCCAGCTGTTCTGAATAATGCCGGTCGATTTCGGTTTCGACCGCGACCGTGCACGCCATCGCTGCCTTGGGGCCGATCAGCGCCGTCACCGCACCGAGACCGAAGCCGGCCACGTTCCAGAAAGGCTGCAAGATCGTGGGGCGCACACCGCGCTCGGCCATCAACCGGTCGAAAAACGCGCGATGCACCTCTTCCTGCGCCGCCATACCGGCAATCGCGAGGGCTTCTGTACCTGTGTCACCCATGACTGCGCGCTGCCCGGCATAGATGCGCGTTGCGCCATATTCGCCAGCCTGATCGACCCGGATCATCTGCGCAAGATCGATCTCCCGCCTGGCTGGATTCAATGGCTTTTCCTGGTCTGTCATACGGCAATTTCCCCGGGCTGTCTGCGGCGTAGCAACACGTAAATGGCGGCAGCAGCGGCCAGCGACAAGAGGAAATTATACCCGGCCAATGAAATGCCGCCCAGCGACCAGGGCGCGGTATCACACCGCACCAGCGGGGTCGCCATGATCGACTCCAGCACATCATCGGTGGTCGCCCCGGCGGGCAACGACGTGGCACAGCTGGTCATGCCTTCCCACCAGCCATATTCGACTCCGGCGTGGAAACCGCCGATCAGGCCGCTGATCGCGATAGCGACAGCTGCAAGCGCGGTCATCCCCACGGCAAGCCCCTGAACCTTGCGCACCGACAGCACAGCGATCGCGCCCAGTACCAGCGCAACCCAATGCGGCCAACGCTGCCAGTAGCACATCTCGCACGGGAACAAGCCAAACACATATTGGCTGATCAATGCTCCGCCGAGCAGAAATGCCGGAACAAGCAAGGCCAGCCAGGCGGCGATCAAAGGCGCGCGTGGTGTCATGTGAAAATCAAACCCCCGAAACTGCTAAACCAGTGGTCCGATTCTGGCATTTGCCACTGCCCTGTCCAGCAGGAGCGATGCAAACGTCAAAATCAATCCACTGGCCTTGCTCAGTTGCGCCGCGTGGCAGGGCGCTGCGTACCGGTAGAACGCGGCGCGCCCGGTCTGGTTGCGGCAAGCCGCGCACTGGCCATCGTCGTGCGCTTGAGGGTCGCCATCGCATAATACAGCTGGAAGTCTTCGATACCCTTTTCCTTGAGCTGTTCGGGGGTCATCGCAAAGCGCGGATCGGCCAGCTTGTCGATTTCCAGATCCTTGTCATCCAGCCCAATCTCGTTGATCAGATGACCGCGCAAATCGGACTCGCGCAATCTCATGCGGGTTTTGTAATCGGGGTCAGACAACTGCGGCACCGCGATATCGGGTTCGATCCCGCCTTCCTGCACCGAATTGCCCGACGGCGTGAAATAACGCGCCGTCGTGAGCTTCAGCGCCGATGTGCGCGACAAGGGCAGCAGCGTCTGGACTGAACCCTTGCCGAAGCTGCGCTCGCCCATCACCAAGGCACGGCGATGGTCCTGCAACGCGCCTGCGACAATCTCGGAGGCCGATGCAGAGCCTGCATCGACCAGCACGATCACCGGAAGGCCGCCGGTCACATCGCCGGGCCGGGCGTAATACCGCTCGATATCGCCCTTGTTACGACCACGCTGCGAGACGATCTCGCCCTTGTCCAGAAACGCGTCGGACACTGCGACCGCCTCGTCGAGCAATCCGCCGGGGTTGGAGCGCATATCGAGCACATAGCCCACCGGCTTCCTGCCCAGCTTCGCTTCGATGCCCTTGACCGCGTCAGCAACATCATCGCCGACGCTGGCGGTGAAGCTGGCAATGGTGATCAGGCCGACGTCGTCCTTGATCTCCCAGGTCACCGGTTGCAGATCGATGATCGCGCGGGTGATGCTGACATCGAACGGCTTGTCGCGGCCTTCGCGTACGATCGTCAGCTTGATCGATGTGCCAGGCTCGCCGCGCATCTGATCGACGGCGTCATCGAGTGTGCCGCCATAGATCAGCTTGCCATCGAGGTGCGTGATATAGTCGCCTGACTTGATCCCGGCCTTGTCGGCAGGGGTTTCGCGGGTCGGGGCGATGACCTTGACCGCGCCGTCCTGCATCGTCACCGACAGGCCAAGACCGCCGTAAAGCCCCTCGGTCTGGGTGCGCAGGTTGGCGAAATCACGCGCATCGAGATAGCTGCTGTGCGGATCGAGGCTGGCGAGCATGCCATCGATGGCACCGCGCACCAGCTTGTCGTCATCGACCGGCTCGACATAATCGGTCTTCACCCGCTCGAAAATATCGACAAAGCGCGCGATTTCGGCCTGCGTGTCCGATTCGACCTGCGAGATCGCCGAGGTCGCCACTGGCACCAGAGCCACAGCCATGGCGATTGCGGATACTCGGGCGAGGCGGGATTTCATCATTATTGAAAAGCCTTGTTGATGGGGTCGCTAATGGGTTCGCTATCACGGTCACGTCCGAAGATGCGCGGCACCCGGCAAGGCTGGCGCGATCGATCGGCAGATCTGGTCACGCATCTCCCCAAGCGCATGCTTGCCAATCTAATACTGAATGCGGACAATTGCCAGATGCTTTGCCATGAAGACGCGATGCGCTTCGACCGGAGTAACCCTGTGAATGTGAATGGCTGCAAATGCTAGCAGCCGCGCCTTGCGGTCAGGTGAACGAACGGTGAGTCGATCAGGCGATCAGCGCTGCGATATCGATGGGGCGTCCGTTGCGGCGCAGTTCCACCGTGATCCGTGGGCGGCTGTCGGTGGCGCGGCCGATGGGGTCGCCCTGGGTGATACGCTGACCCACGCTCAGCCCGGTGCGCGCCATGCCGGTGATCAGGCTGGTCCAGCCGCCGACATGCTCGATGATCACGATATTGCCAAAGCCGCGGTAGCGCCCGGCAAAGGCAACCCGGCCATCGGCAGGTGCGATGAGCTGAGCACCGGGACGGGCCGCGATGGTCAGCCCGCGTGAGCGCACGCCGCTGGCGGAAATTTCGCCCAGGCCGGTGACAATCTCTCCGATCACCGGCAGTCGGTACGCCGGGCGGCCAGCGCGCGGCGTCGGCGGAGCGTTCTCGATGACCTGCGATTGTTCGGGCCGGGGCGGGCGCAGCATCGGTCCGTCAAGCGCAGCCAGCCGTTCCCGCAGCGAACCGCTGGCCTCGATATCGGCGACCAGCGAACCCAGATCGCGCGCGCGATCGCCCAGCCCGAGCGCGCGTTCCTCCTCCAGCTGCGATGTGCTGGCCAGCTGGCGTGATCGCGCGCGCGCCTGACTCTCCAGCCGGGCGAGCGCGGCGCGGCGCACGGTGAGTTCGGCCTGGCCCTCGCGCCGCAACCGGGCGGCGCGCCCCGCCTGCGCAGCCAGCTGGCGCGAGCGGGCGATGTCCTTGCGCAGCGATGCCGTTTGCGCCTCGACGCGGGGCAGGGTGGTGGCGAGCACGGCACGCACGCGCACCATGTCGTCGATCGATCCAGGCTGGACCAGCGCCAGCACCGTCGGGCGCCGTGCCAGCGATTGCAGCGCAGCGGTCAGCCGGATCAACGGCTGCTGACGTTTGGCGAGCCGCGCGGACTGTGCGCGGCGCAATGTCCTGACGATGGCGACGCGTGCTTCAGCAGCAGCGATCTGTGCCTCGGCCTCCTGAACACGGGATGCCAGCGCGCGCGCCTCGCGCCGCGCGCGGTCGGCCTGCTGGGTGGCGCTTTGTGCCTGTTGTTCGAGCAGGCGGCTGCGACTCGACGCGGTTTTGGCATCGGCCAGCGAGCGGCGCAAAGCCTCGCGTTCCTGCTCCAGCAAACTGACGGCAGGCGCAGCGGGTGCAGCGCTGCCGGGCAATACAGCGGCCACCACCGCAAGTCCGGCAGCAGCTATCCAGATGCGGCGCGGTGCCATCGCTAACCTTCGCGGTGATAAGGGTGACCGGCCAATATGCTGGTGGCGCGGTAGAGTTGTTCGGCGAGCATGGCCCGGGCGAGCAGATGCGGCCAGGTCGCCTTGCCGAACGCGATCAGCAGATCGGCTCCGGCACGCTCTGCTGCATCGAAGCCATCGGCGGCACCGATCAGAAACCGCGCCTCACGCACCCCGTCGCGGCGCCACTGGTCAAGCGTCTGCGCTATCTCCATCGACCCCATATACGCGCCGTTTTCATCGAGCATCACCGTCCGGCTGCCCGGTGCTGCGATGGGCACAGTCCCGCCCCGGTCGGGCAGTTCGGTGATCGTCAGCGGCCACTGGATACGCTTGACATAGCGTTGCACCAGATCTGCCTCAGCCGACCGGCCAATCTTGCCGCGCGCAATGATGTGCAGCCGCATCGGCAAGCCTCGTCAATCCAGGTCGGCCCAAATCAGGCAGCGGGTGCTTCGAGCGCATCGGGTGCTTCGGGTGCTTCGCCAAAAGCCCACATCCGCTCCAGATTGTAGAAGGTGCGCACTTCGGGGCGGAACAGATGCACAATCACATCGCCTGCATCGATCAGCACCCAATCGGCATTGGTCATGCCTTCGATCCGGGCAAAGCCGCCAGATTCCTTGATCCGCTCCGCCAGCTTCTGCGCCATCGACGCCACCTGCCGGGTCGATCGGCCTGAGGCGATAACCATGAAGTCGGCGATATTGCTTTTGCCGGCCAGAGGAATGGAAACCACTTCCTGGGCCTGATCATCATCGAGCGATTGCAGCACCAGGGCGAGCAATTGTTCTGCCTCGGCGAACTGCAGCTTGGCGTTCACCGTTGCCGGATTTGTGCCCTGATCATGGGCAGGGGAAAGATTGGCCAATGGACCTCCTTGAAAAATGCGTTGGACGCCGGTGCGGCGACTGCAACGGATGACAATGTTGATGGGTGGAAGAAAAATCCCCGGTGGGGACGGCTGAAGTTCCGGCGCACAGGTTCACGATACCACCTGCCGGGTCACCGCATCGCGCACGACATCGTCGGCGAAATCCAGAAACCAGTCAGGATCAGCCCTGCGCAGGGCAGAGGCCGATCGCGGATCAGGACGAAAGCGCAGCAGCACGAGCGCCGGCATACTCCATCGTGTCCAGTGAATTGCCTGGTCCCGGGGACGGACACGATGCCCGAACCAGGCCATTGCGGGGGCCGTAATGGCGCTGTCATCATATCCGGGCCGGGCGATCACTGCAATCGGCATTTGTCGCGCCACATCGCGCCACCGGTGCCACTTATGGAAAACAGCCAGATTATCAGCCCCCATGATCCAGATGAAGTCGCGCTTGGGGTGGCGCGAGCGCAATTTTTGCAGCGTGTCGGCGGTGTAGCGCGTGCCCAGATCAGCCTCGATTGCGGTCGCGCGAATCCGGCTGCGCCGGGCAATTTTGCGGGCAGAACCCAGCCGCGCCTTCAGGCTGGCCATATCGCCCGCGCCTGCTTTCAGCGGATTGCCGGGACTGACCAGCCACCAGATTTCGTCGAGTCCCAGCGCCTCCATCGCAAACAGGCTGATCGCGCGGTGGCCGCGATGGGC
>Ga0136636_10002746_pt1 | contig 10522 bp, 10 predicted proteins | sample AntDrymUQ8522106_2_FD_104653 | JGI IMG/M metagenome (GOLD analysis project Ga0136636, IMG submission 104653) | Polar desert sand microbial communities from Dry Valleys, Antarctica - metaG UQ852 (21.06) | ecosystem: Environmental > Terrestrial > Soil > Desert | place: Antarctica: Dry Valley... | reverse complement strand
ATCCACGGCCGAGTAATATTCGAAGCCATCCTCGATGTCGGTGATCTTCACATTGGCAAACGTGCGTTTGGTGGCCGACTCGCCAAGCACGGTTATCCTGAGCTTTTCCGCCAGCAGTGCCACCTTCTGCCTTGCCAGCTTCTTTCCGTTCTTTTTGGCAGCGAAGTGAGCTCCGATCGCAAGGCACAACGGTGCTGTATACACCTCGAAGCGCCGATCATCGCAGAGGCTCAGCACGCGGGCACATGCCGAGAAGCGCGGATACTCGTTGCAGAGCACAGTAACCAGCACGTTCGCGTCGAGAAAGATCTTCTTTGCGGGCATGCTCAAGGGTTCACCGCAACAACGCAACGGCGCAACGGTAACGCCATGCCAGTTCCACAATGGCTTTCGTTGCGAACTCGTTAAGCCGTCGCGTCGGTGCGGTTGGTTGCATTCCTTACCGTGCCCTGCGGCTAGCTAGGTACTCCTTCTTCACGGAGGTAGCAGCGTTCTTACGCACGTAGGCCGCCTCACCTTTGGCCACTTGGCTGATCCAATCGCTTACTGGAAGCTCATCCAAGCTGCGGTAACGCGGATCGGTGACCTTGCTGAGCAGGAACTCCGTAAGCCGTGACAGGCTGATGTTGTTGGCCTCCGCGAACGCCTTAGCCTTGGCGATGATCTCTCACCGAAGCTGAGGGTGATCTTTGTGTCCGTGGCGTTCCGAATGATTGTACGGCATAAATACATCATCTATACGTATGAACCGGAGTTATGGAATTGCTACTTGCCAATTGCCTGCGCCCAGCGTTCTGTCGCGGGGAATCAGCAATGATGAATTCTTGGATGGCGCATCAGCGCGGCATCCGCAGCGCCTACTGCCTTCGTTGCACCATCCACCAACGGCCCAAAAGCGTCACCTCGTGCGGCACTTAAATCTCAGGTTTTCGGCCTCTTCAGAAGCCAGATCCACTTCTCGGAAGTCTCAGCGCCTGGCTTGAAGTCATTGAAGGATACGGATTGCACCACCCAACCTTGGGATTCGAATTCCTGAACTTTGGCAAACACGTTCTGTATGTCCAATGGCACAGATGACAAACCGGTACCGCTTAATGCTCGCAGGTCGATCTCCTGTCGCTCTTGCCCCGAGATCTCAATGACCAACTCACGAACATTTTGATGCGGTTGGTACCACATGATCATGTAGTCATGAACCACGTTTTGGCCGACCGCAGCTTGTGACACAAGCCAAATGAACACGATCGTGAACACGGATTTCATATGCGTAAGGTTTGATGTTCCTGAGCGCAGCTTTAAGGCATTCGGCACTTCGTGACCACAGGCAAGATGCCTGTGGGACTAACGCCGCATCCCCTGCGCCTGCTGCATCCGCTGCATCATCGCCTTCATCCTGCTCCTGTCGTCCATCATCTTCATCAACTTGCTCGTTTCGTCGAACTGCTTCATCGGCTTGTTCAACGCTTCGGCCGCCTCATCACCATCACGCTCATCGCAGGCTCTGTCCGGATCAATTCCCAACCCATGGCTTCGAATTCCTGAACAGCCGTGAATAATGCGCTGACCATTCGAGTGGTGAATCGCACGGTTAACCCCCGTCTGCGTTCCCGTTCCACCTGGACCAACTTGGACTGCGACGTATCCGAAGAAATGATCACGACCTGTGCATTGATGGGGTTGTACTGGATCCAGAGGTAGTCATGCACAACCCCGGTTTGTGCCGCGGTGTTACCAGCTACAACGGCAAGTACGAGCAAGATGATCAATTTCTTCATGGTTGCAGTTTTCGCTTTCGCTCAGCTCGGTGATCCTTCCTTCGGCTGCTCCCTCAACGATCATCGGACAAGTGCCATCGCGACATGTCCCGTGCTCGTTCGCAGGTGGCGCCCCATCTTCTGGTCATATCATCTTCTGATCACCTCCTCATCCCCTGCGCCTGCTGCATCTGCTGCATCATCGCCTTCATCTTGGTCTTGTCCCCCATCATCTTCATCATCTTCCGCGTTTCGTCGAACTGCTTCATCAGCTTGTTCACCGCTTCGATGTTGGTGCCGCTGCCCTTCGCGAGGCGAAGCCGACGCGATCCATTGATCACCGCCGGGTTCTTGCGCTCCTCCACCGTCATGCTGTTGATGATCGCCTCGATGCCCTTGAACGCGTCATCGGGGATATCCATGTTCTTCATCGCCTTGCCCACGCCGGGGATCATGCCCATGAGGTCCTTCATGTTCCCCATCTTCTTGATCTGCCCGATCTGCTCCAGGAAATCGTCGAAGCCGAACTGGTCTTTTGCGATCTTCTTGTTCAGCGCACGCGCTTGGGTCTCGTCGAACTGCTCCTGTGCACGTTCTACCAAGCTCACTACATCGCCCATGCCGAGGATGCGGCCGGCCATACGGTCCGGGTGGAACTCGTCCAGCGCCTCCATCTTCTCGCCTGTGCCGATGAACTTGATCGGCTTGTCCACCACGCTGAGGATGGATAGCGCCGCACCACCGCGCGCATCGCCGTCGAGCTTGGTCAGCACCACGCCGTCGATGTTCAGGCGCTCGTTGAAGGCCTTGGCGGTGTTCACCGCATCCTGACCGGTCATGGCGTCCACCACGAAGAGCGTCTCCTGCGGGTTGATCGCCTTCTTCACGGCGGCGATCTCGTCCATCATCTTCTCATCGATCGCCAGGCGGCCGGCGGTATCCACGATCACGGCCGTGAAACCGTGCGTCTTCGCGTAGGCGATCGCATTCTGCGCGATGCTCACGGGGCTCTTGTTCTCGCGCTCGCTGTAGACCTCGATCTCCAGCTGCTTGCCCAGCGTCTCCAACTGGTCAATGGCCGCAGGGCGGTACACGTCGCATGCAACAAGTAACGGGCGCTTACCCTTTTTGCGGATGTAGTTGGCCAGCTTGCCGCTGAATGTGGTTTTTCCCGAACCCTGCAAGCCGCTCATGAGCACCACCGTGGGGTTGCCGCCCATGTTGAGGCCCGCGCTCTGCCCGCCCATCAGCTCGGCGAGTTCGTCGTGGGTGATCTTGGTGAGCAACTGGCCGGGGCTCACGCTGCTGAGCACGTTTTGGCCCAGAGCTTTGGCCTTCACGCGATCGGTGAAATCCTTCGCCGTCTTGAAGTTCACGTCGGCATCCAGCAGCGCGCGGCGGATCTCCTTGGTGGTCTCCGCCACGTTGATCTCCGTGATCTGGCCTTGCCCTTTGAGGACTTTGAAGGCCCGCTCTAGCTTGTCACTTAAGTTCTCGAACATCGTAATGGGAAAATGGATCAGCGCCTACGCTAAGGGTTCGGCGAACGAAGTGCGAAGGTAGAGCGCGTGCGCAGAGTGAGAGAGTGTAAGGGTGCGAGGGCGTGCCCCCTCGAAGACTCTGGGTCCGGTTCTTCACTTCAAATCCGCACTCGTAACCACGGCCCACGAGCCGGGGCACCTCGCTTGCGGGCTCCCCGCTGCGGCCATTCGCAAAGCAGCCCTGCTTCCTATCTCATTGCTGGTGGACGGGGTGACGGGGTGGCCGCACCACGCGCCACTTCGTCACCCCGTCCGCCAGAACACAATGTCAGCTAACTTGGTGGCATGGAAGAGCGACCACCCAACAGCAAGGTCTTTGGCAAGAGCGGTGGCTACGAGAAGCTGAAGAGCTACCAAGTGGCCGAGCTGGTCTTGGACATTACGGTGCGCTTTGTGAAGCGATACATCGAACCGGGTAGTCGCACCAACGACCAAATGGTACAGGCCGCGCGCAGCGGAAGTCGCAACATCACGGAGGGAAGTGTCTTCAGCGCGACCTCCAAAAAGTTGGAGATGAACCTTACCAATGTGGCCAAGGCTAGCCTTGCCGAATTGAAGAAGGACTACGCCGCCTTTCTCCGCCATAACAAGTTGAAGCAATGGGGCAGCGACGACCCCGTGCGCCAGGAGTTGGTGGACAAGCGTTTCTCGGATGCGGACGCCGTAGCACGTTGGGGCCGCGATGTACACGCCCGCTTCCCGGAGCGCAGCACCCCGGAGATCGCGGGGAACATCGGTTTTATTCTGGCCAACGTGGCCTTTGGGCTAAGCGACCGCCAACTACAAAGCCTCGGCCGGGACTTCGAACAGAACGGCGGCTTCAATGAGCACTTGTATAAGGTGCGCACCGAAGCACGCAAGGCCGGCAAGGAGCAAGGGAAGTAAGGGTTGGCGAGCCGCAGGGTTGGGGTTGGTGGATCGTTGCGCGGAGATCCTGCCGTGGCACGCGATTACTTGGCTGGCTTTCTTGCTCGTATGTGGCGCTGGCTCTCCAGGATCACAACAGGTCTCGCACTCGGTACGTTCGGTGCCTTATTGCTGATCCTACTGGGTTTGGTCGTGGGTGGCGAGATCTTTCTGCTGTTCTGGCTTCAAGGTTAGCACCTGGCCCTGCCCCTCGCAAAGCCTCGGGTCGGGTCCTGCGCTCTAGCCGGACTTGTCAGGACCTTGCGGCGCCGGGCTGCCGCTTCGGCCCCCTCACGTAGATTCCATCTCTACCTTAGGATCGTCAATCAATCTGCGATGAAGCTACCAAGCGATTTCTCCAGCGAACCCGAAAGCGTAAAACGGTTCATAGTTGAGGAACCAAATCGATGGGAGTGGCTTCTGGCATCCGAACTGCTGAAGGTCCGGATGGCGGCCATCAATGAGTCATTCAACGAGAACGCCACTAGAGTGGCCACAGTTGGAAGGACTCAATGGGATCTCGACACGTTCATTCCTTGGGTTGAATCAAGCACGCAAAGGTTTGAGCCGGTTGTTGGTCGCATTGAGACCCTTCTTGGCATTGACATTCAGAAGGCCCTTGGTCCTCCGGGTGTACCCGCTGATCTGAGCAAGCTTCGCTCCATAGCTGAGAGCATCGAGGTACTCTGCCAAGATCTGCTCGCTTGGGATCGTGATGCAGTCATGATCTTACCCCCAGTTGAGTTCGAAGATGCCGTGGTCATTCTTCGCGGTTGGCCCAACGCTTTTCTGGATGTGATCAATGATTTCGTGAGCAAATGGGAGTACGGATCCAGCCAGCCCCCCAATGCAGAAGGCAGACTCGCCATCTCCATCAATCTGAAGATCAACCCTCCACCGCGTTCATCTGAATTGCGACAGATGATCGCAAGACATACAGAACGGATCAGAGAGCGATCGAGAAGCCTTCGCGCATTGAGCCCAGGCCCAGAAGGACTTCCTAATGTGGGCAGTTCCCGGACCAGGCTCGGCTATGAGGCCGTCATAGATCGACTGGCTACGTTAAGCTTCACGGCGATAGATTTTGAAACAGCGAATGAGCAGAGAACCAGTCTTTGCGCCATTGGCGTTGTCAAAGTGGAAAACGGTGTCATTACCAAGACTTGGAAGCAAATGGTCCAGCCCCCAGATCTTCGTGTCGATTCACGGAACCAAGCCGTCAACCGGATCAGCTACGAGGACTTGTTGAACGCCCCAACCTTTCCCGATGTGTGGGATGAGTTCAAGGAAATGATTGACGGAAGTGTGGTTGTCGCACACAACGCCGAGTTCGACATGAACGTCCTTCAACAGACCTTGTACTATTACGGGCTGGATGAGCCGAACTTCCGATCGCTCTGTACCCTCAAGCTGTCACATATCGCCTTCCCTCAGCTCGATGACTATCGCCTATCTGATGTGACTAAGTACTTGGGACTCGAATTCAGACATCACTCATGCGACGAGGATGCGCGCGTGTGCGCTGAAATTGCCATCCAAGCCATCCCGAGAATTTCGGTGAATAAGCTGGACCTGGATGATGTCGACTTGACCAGAAGCCTCATCAAGGCCTCTTCCAAAACGAAGAGTAGTGGATTCTCTGAAGCCTATAGCGACAAACGCATTGACAGTGACCTTCTGAAACCACAACTGGGTGGTGCCGATCCCAATCATCCGTTCTATGGAAGGCGCTTGGTCTTCACAGGTGATCTCCGCGCGATGCCGCGAAGCGAAGCAGCCGAACTGGTTCGGGGATTAGGCGCTGACATCAACACGAGCATCAGTAAGAAGACTCAGATCGTAGTGATCGGTGACGGTGCAGGGCCCTCGAAGCTTAGAAAGATCGAAGAACTACAAGACCAAGGCGTGGAGATCCGGCTCATCTACGAGGAAGAGTTCTTGCAAATCCTCGGATAGGTAGCGCTGTTTCCCAAGCCCCTGCGATCCCCCTCCATGCGTCAGCGCGTGAGCGATCGCACGGGAAAGCCCGCTGATCAACCCATCATGGTCCTTGCCCACAAACTCACACCAATGGCGATCCCAAAGCTCAGCAGTGTGCCGATAAGCACGTACTCCGTGCGCATGCGATCATGAGCATCGCGCAGATCGCCGAAGCGGAAGACGCTTTTGGCGGCCAACAGAAAACCAACGGCCTCCATCACTCCACCGAGCACGAACGCGAGGATGAGCAACCGCTCGATGATGCCGATCCACATGCCTGCGTTCGGTAGGTTGTCCGCGCGATCACTCAATTGAGATGACCAACGGCCTGTGAACACAGCGATGAGAATACCCACCGGCCGCGTGAGCATGATGACGGAAAGGATCGCTGCGAGCGTGCGTTCATCGAGCCAGAACGAGCGCAGGTCATCCGCCGGTGCATAACCGCTGACCCATACCCAGATGCCGATGAGCACAAGAGCATGGAGTGTCTGGTCTATCACGAACCACTTCGCGCTCTTCGGGTCTTGGTACGACTTGAGCAGATCGATGGCTATGTGTGTGACGAACACCAAGAGGGTTAGTGGCCAGCGCGACAGGTCTCCAATGGCAACCAAGGCCAGCACGCCGTGTAGCGCTCCATGCAAGTACAGCGCGATGGATCGGTGGTGGTTCTCTGTCCGTTGATCCACCCAACCGCGGGGTTGCAAAAGGAAATCGCCTAGAACGTGGGCGATCAGCAGACGGAAGAGCAGGTCCAGGCCGGGCATCATCGCTTCAAGTTGGTCTTGATCAGATGCTCGTAGCGTTCCACGATGGCGTGTACAGCCAACTGATCCCCGGCCGCCAGCCGTTTATGTACCGCAGGCTGGGATATATCCAGCATATCCGATAGCTCCGATTGTGTTGCTCCTTTGTCCAGTAACAGGAACATGGCCTGTGCCGAAGCGGATGACCATTTGTTGAGCACTGCGTCCAGCAGCTTCAGGGAAACACTGAACTCCGCGTTCACTTCCTCCCAAGGTGTCAAAAGGGCCAACCTATTCGTTGACCTACCCAAACCATCGAGCGCGTGACCCGAAAGCTTGAAGGCCTGTCCATCGGATTCGATCACTTTGCTTGATCGATAAGATACCGAGCCTATGCCGATGGCGATCCGCGCATCCGGCAGAAGGTTCAACGGAATGGGCAGTTGCTGTTTGCCACTCTTGGTGACCCTCCCAGCCAAGGAAAAGGCGAGAGGTCCTTTCCACTGGCGCAGTCTTGCCCTGATCGTGAGGGCCGCCCGAAGCGCATGAGCGGGATGGAGCACTCCCTGAAAGCTGTCGCCCCGGTAGATCTCGAAGGGCCGCACCAACCCGTATTCCTTCTCCGCCTTGATCGCGTCAAAAGCCACCTTCAGTGCCTTGTTCAGGAATGCCCTGTCCTTCACAGCGGAGCTACCCGCAACGTCCCCTGTGATCACAGCAACCAGCTTAGTCCTGCTTGTCATCGCCCGAAATGTACGGTATAACCGCCCGAGGTTATAAGTCATTGATATAACCTGTCAGGGTTATAATCGATCGATATAACCTCCTGCGGTCCGCAGCCGTGATCTCCATCCATGCGCCAGCCGTGCCTCCTATGCCTTCGGCAGAGAGGTTCGGCAGGCAGGCGCGTGTGCGATCGCAGCGGCACCCCACAGCTAGGAACGAGCGAGGAGTATAGGTCCGGGTTTAGTCCGGGCTGAACTCCTAACGCGACCCGAGTCTCGGCTCTTGGGCCGGGAGAGGGGCACCTGACTGCCGTCAGGCAGGCGCCCAAACCTCCTTCCTCTAGCTCTTCGTCCGCAGTTTCGCCTTGATCTCTTCCACCATCTTCTTCGCGTGTACATTCTCCGGATCCATGGCGTAGGCGGTGGTGTAGTTGGTCAACGCCAGTTCCAGTTCACCGTTCTTGAGGCAGGCTTCGGCGTAGCTGTCGTAGGTGTTGGCGCTCTTCGGGTAGAGTTGCACGTTCACGTGGAAGAGGTCGCGGGCTTGGGTGGTCTTGCCTTCGTTCAAGAGTTGGTAGCCGAGGTCGTTGATCGCCTGCTCGCTCACGGTTGGATCGTTGGGATCGGCGACGAGCAGGGCTTTGTAGGCGGCGGTGGCTTCGGATGCCTTGCCTTCCTGCACCAGTTCGAAGGGGATCCGTTCATCGTCCTTCATGCGCGGTGCGGTGGCGAGTAGCGTACCGTCGTTCTCATCCACGGTAAGCAAGGCCGAGGCGACGTTCGCGTCTTTCAACTGGAAGCGGACGGGATCGCGATCCGTGCGACGGGCATAGGTGCTGTCGGTGATCCGGAAGAGTTCTCCGGGATCAGCGCCATCATCGGCCATGAATAAGCGACCGGCGGATCCGCTGATGGCCACGAGTGAGTTGCCGCCTCTGCGGTAGCGCCCGACCACGGCTGCGATGGTGGCCTCATTGATCGGGTGCTTCGTGTATTCCGGCACGTATTCCTTCCAGTGGTAGGCGCGCGCCACGGAACGGATCAGCTCGTACAGGAATTTCGGTTGGTTGGCATTGAGCAGCACCACCACGCCGTCGCCATTGTGCATGTGCGAGACCAGTTGCGTGCTGAATCCCTCGTCCCATCCCCCATGCTCGAAGTAGGTCTGGCTGCCGGCCTTGCGCAGGAACATGCCCAAGCCGTTGTCTTCACCGGCCGAGGTGAGCATGGCCGTCGCCATCTGTTTGTTGAGCACGTGACCTTCTTCGCCCTTGTGCGCCAGCTGCAGATCAATGGCGAATTTGGCCAGATCTTGGGCGGTGGTCCACAGACCGGCGGCGGCCATTTCGGGATAGGTGTGGCGCTTGCCCTTGGTCATGGAGCCATCGGGCAGGTAGCCCGTTGCGGCCATGCCGATGCGATCGGGACCCAAGGGCTGCTGGTAGGTGCTGTGCGTCATGCCCGCAGGGCCGAGCACCAGTTCCTGCATGATCGCCGGGAACTCCGCGCCCTTCACATCGATCATCATTTGCTGCAGGATGCAGTACCCGCCACCGGAATAGCGGAAGCCCTGGCCGGGCAGCTTGTCCACCCGAATGGGCGACGAATTCGCGGGTGGCTCGCCGTTCAATATCTGCACCAAGGTGGGCAACGGAAGATCTGTGCTGTAGCCGAGGAAGCCGTGGTTGGTGACGCCGCCCGTATGGTTCAGCAGATAGCGCACCGCCACCTTCCGCTCTGCGGTGAAAACGTTGTCGGGCAAGGTCCAGGTGCGGAGGTAGTTGTTCACGTTGGAATCCAGATGCACCTGCCCCCCTTGCGCGAGCTTCAATACGCCATACGCGGCCACCGGCTTGCTGATGGATCCGGCTTGGAACAGGGTGCTGTCCGTGACGGGCTGCTTGGTGTCACGGTCCATGACGCCATAGCTCTTCAGCAGCACGATCTTGTGGTTCTTGATCACCGCGAGGCTCATGCCCGGAATGCCGTAGTGCTTCATGCGCTCCTCAATGGACCACGTGCTGTCGCCAACGAGATAGACGGGTGTGCACAGTCCGTTCTCGACCTGCTGGATGGTCTCGGCCATTTCATCCACCGGTGGCGTGGTGGTGCAGGAGAGGAAGAACGGGATGACGATGGCGAAGGGGAAGAAGAGCTTGATCATGGATGGCAAGGTAGGGGCGGGAATTCGGGGAGAACGATGGTCCTGTGACAGCAATGCAAAAGGCCAAGCGTCGCACACGCAGGGCAACCGGGGGCTTCGTTCAACGAATGCTCCATCCATCTATATTCACATTCCCTTTGGCCTAATGCCCATGGATCGAGGCCAAAGCGATCACGTCCCAGACTTCATACACAGAACGCATGAACCCAACTACCACACGCCTTTTCTCCTTCGCCGCCGCGCTCCTCTTGATCATCGGCAGCACACAAGCCAAGTCGATCAATGGCCTTGAGGGACAGGGAACAACCATCAACACCGCAGGCCTTACGGTCGCGCCTTCCGGCTTCGAGGAGAACAAAGGGCAGGTGCTCACCACTGCGGGCGAGGCGGCCCCCTTTGTGCGCTACCGCCTCACACAGGGCAACACCAACATCTTCCTCTTGGGCAACGGCATTGCCTATCAGTTCAACCAGAGGCACTACCCCGAGGGCTATAAGGAGCTTGAGAAAGATGCCCATCTCGACCCCGCCAAGCAGGAGGAACTGGACGCCTTGCGCAAAGAGATCCGCCTGGAAACCTGCCGCATGGACATGCTATTGGAAGGCGCCAACCCGAACGCGCGTATCACCACCGAAGGCCGCAGCGAAGACTACACCCAGTACTACGATCATGATGCGCTGAATGTGCATACCTACAGCAAGGT
>Ga0136636_10002744_pt1 | contig 10523 bp, 5 predicted proteins | sample AntDrymUQ8522106_2_FD_104653 | JGI IMG/M metagenome (GOLD analysis project Ga0136636, IMG submission 104653) | Polar desert sand microbial communities from Dry Valleys, Antarctica - metaG UQ852 (21.06) | ecosystem: Environmental > Terrestrial > Soil > Desert | place: Antarctica: Dry Valley... | reverse complement strand
CTGCTTTGTGATCAACCAACGCATCCATGGCGCTCAACAGGTGCCGGTGCTCAATCGATTCCAGAGAAGTGCCTGGCAAGGCCACTGTTTGCAGCCAACGCAGCACGCCCAGTTTGGAGTCGGAATCGCACAGACGGTTGAACACCATGACACGAATCAGGGCTTCGACATCAATGCTGTGGCGGGTGTGGCGAAATACCCTGCGCAGGCCATCAAAGCCAAAAGCGTTCCACAGCTCGGTGAGCGTGTAGACATCACCAAAATCGCGGGCAAGCCGGAAATGACCGAGTTGAGTTCGGTGTTGAGCAGGTCCAAGCGACCCAGGGTTGCAAGCGTGCGCTGCTTGGGTTTACCGGCGGGATCGCGGTAGGCCTCTACGAGTTGGACGTAGCGATTGGGGCCGCGGCGGGTGACTTTGATGAACACGCCACTACTGTATCAAAAACGTAACCGGGCAAAAATTAAAATAATTGGAATTTCACGCCATTACAAAATCGCGATTTCAAGAGCGAAGATCGTTGATTTCATTGGGCACCGACGTGGTTGGGCGTGAATAGCTGGGGAACCCCGGATCACCGCATACGGTAATTTGCCGTATTGGTGTGGATTAGTGTGAATTGGTGTTGATCACGCATACGATGCCACTCAGACGTTTCTTGACCAGAATTGCCTCGGGCCCAAAGCGGGTACTCGTCGTGGTCGCTTCAATGACTCCAATTCGTTTGCGGTCACTCGGATTGGCGAAGCGTACACACAAGCCGCAAGGCTGCCTTTTTGATCTTAGGCGAGCATCGTCGACAGATGGTGCAGGCCTGCAACCGCGTCAGATATCTTGTTGTGAACAAGTTAACGACTTGAGTTGCAAAATGCTTTACGCCCCCATTTGGGGGATACGTATAGTCGTTGCTGGATGATGAGGGTTTGGCTGAGTTTCCGTCGCTCGTCAGGGCAGTGGGTGTTGGCGTGCTCAAAGGATGAATGTCATCGGTCCTCTCCGGCTTGCGCCGGTAAGCTGACAATACCCAAAAGCCTAGCTTTTTGAAATTCTGTGAACCATGCAGCTTCAATCGAACGTTCAACCCTATTGCCACAGACCCGCGACGTGACCTTGAACCCGCCCATGCCCCTATGACCCAGCACACCCTAGACCCCTTGCGCCTGCCGCTGCGCGGGCTGCAACTGATTGAAGCCTCTGCGGGCACCGGCAAGACCTTCACCCTGGCCGCGCTGTATGTGCGTTTGGTGCTCGGCCATGACGGCAGCGCCACACTGGGCGCGGGGCTGTTTCCGCCGCAGATTTTGGTAATGACCTTTACCGAAGCCGCCACCGCCGAACTGCGCGAGCGCATTCGCCACCGCTTGGCTAGCGCCAGCCGCTACTTCCAGACCGGCGATGACGCGCTGGCCGACCCGTTTTTGCGCAGCCTGCACAGCGAAATCGACGCGGACTTCTGGCCCACTTGCGCCTGGCGGCTGGACATGGCGGCGCAGTGGATGGACGACGCGGCCATCTTCACCATCCACGGCTGGAGCAGTCGCATGCTCAAAACCCATGCGTTTGACAGCGCCAGCCTGTTCACGCAAAGCCGCGTGGAAGACAGCGAGCGCCTGCGCCGCATCGCTGCGCAAGACTATTGGCGGCACTGGATGTACGCGCTAGCGCTGGACGAACTCCCCGCCTTGCAAGCGTTGGGCAGCACGCCGCAAGACCTGCTCGACCGCCTGCAGCCCCTGTGGCGCGAAGCCGAACGCGCCCCCGGTGATGCCGCTGCCGCGCCCGAAGCGCCTGATGTGCTGCTGCCGCGCTGGGCGCAGTGGCAGCAGCGCCGCACCGCGCTAGAGCAACCCGCCCGCGCTGGTTGGACGCCCGACGTGATCGCAGCCATCAACGACGCCGCAGCTGCCAAGAAGATCAAAGGCGTGCAAACACGGTGGCTAGAAGGCTGGTTCCAGCAAATGGCCGACTGGGCGCACGGTGGCGACATCGACCCAAAAACGCTAGAGCGCTTCACCAGCCGCGTGCTGGTGGAAAAAGGCTGGAGCCAAGCCGCCAACTGGCTGGAGCTGGACCGCCTGCAAGACCTGCACGCCTGTCTGTTGGATGAGCCCGACGTGGCCACTGGTGTGCTGGCCCACGCCGCGCAAGAGGTCGACGCCGCCTACCAGCGCGCCAAAGCCCAGGCCGCGCAGTTCGACTTTTCTGATCTGCTGAAAAACCTGTACCACGCGCTGCAAGCGCCGGATGGCCGGCTGGCCCGCGCTATTCGCGCCCAATACCCCGTGGCGTTGGTGGATGAGTTTCAAGACACCGACCCCTGGCAATTTGGCGCGTTAAGCAAAATTTATAGCACGAAGCCCATAGATCAGCTAGTCCAGAACCCTGTTTTGCTTGAAAACGGCGATGCCACCGCCACCGGCCTCATCATGATTGGCGACCCCAAGCAGGCCATTTACAGCTTTCGCGGTGCCGACTTGGCCACTTACTTGCTGGCCCGCAACCAGGCGCAGGGTATTTACACCTTACCCGCCAATTACCGATCTACCGACGGCATGGTGCAAGCCGTCAACACCGTGTTTGGGCAAGCGCAAAAGCCGTTTGGTGACGTGCCGTTTGTACATGTCACGGCGGCCAACCCCAAGGTGCTGCCGCTGCAAGTCAACGGCCAACCCCAGGTGGCCCTGACCGCGTGGCATGTGCCGTTTGAAGGCACGCCGCGCCAAGACGACTTTTTGCAGCACATGGCCCAGGTGTTTGCCAGCCAAATCGTGCGCCTGCTGGCCAGCAGCGCCGCGCGCCCCGGCGACATGGCCGTGCTGGTGCGAGACTGGCGCGAAGCCCAAGCCATCCGCGATGCGTTGTCCGAGCGCGCTGTGCGCAGCGTTTACCTGTCTGAGCGCAACAGCGTTTATGCCAGCGCCCAAGCGCATGACCTGTGGCGCATCTTGCGCGCCGTGGCCGCTCCAGGCAACAACCGCGCGGTGCGCGCCGCGCTGGCTACCCGCACTTGGGGCTTGTCCGCGCAGACCATGGACGGTCTGTTTGCCGATGAAACCGCGTGGGACGCGATGGTTGAACAGTTCATGCTTTGGCAGCGCGTCTGGCGCACCCAGGGCCTGCTGCCCATGCTGTACCGCCTGCTGCACGACCAGTCGCTGGCCGGGCGGCTCTTGCAACAAGGCGGGCCGGGTGAGCGCAGCCTGACCAACCTGTTGCACCTGGGCGAACTGCTGCAAGCCGCCAGCCTGGAACTGCAAGGCGAGGGCGCGCTCATCCGCCACCTTGAAGACCAACTGCGCCGCCCCAGAATGAGCGGCGAGGCCGCCGAGCTGCGGCTAGAAAGCGACGCCGATCTGGTGCAAGTCATCACCCTGCACAAGTCCAAGGGGCTGGAATACCCGCTGGTTTTCTTGCCCTTTGTGTCCAAGTTCCGTGCCGAAGCCAAAGACAGCCCGCGCCCCGACGACGAACGCCTGAACGAAGACATTCGCCTGCTCTACGTGGCGCTCACCCGCGCCAAACAAGCGCTGTGGCTGGGTGCCGCCCAGCTGCGCGGCGATGTGGATGGCGACAAGCCAGTCGTCAAAAGTGCACTGTCTAGCTTGCTGGGACGCAGCCAATCGGGCGATTTGATGGCCCGCCTAAAAACCTGGGCCAGTCCGCACATCACCGTCGAAACCGCGCCCCAGCCCACGCCAGACAGCTACCAGCCGAGCGCCACCCATACCGCGCACCAAAGCGCCCGCCTGCCGCTGCGCTTGCAAACCACCGGCTGGTGGAGCGCCAGCTTCAGCGCCTTGACGCGCGATCTGGCCCACGCCGAAGCCGAGCCGGTAAGCGCCCCCACGCTGCCCACCGAGCGCGACGAACGCCTGCAAGACGCCCAGTTGGACAACGCCCAAGCCACCTCCACCGAGCCAGACGCCGCCGATCTCCTCAGCGCCGAGCCACCGTTCAACGCCTTCCCCGCAGGCAGCCGCTACGGCACCTTGCTGCACGACCTGCTTGAATGGCAAGCCAACCACCACTGGCCCGCCGCGCAGCCTGCTACTGCCACCTCACCCGAGTGGCAAACCCAGCTCCAGCGCCAAGCCGAACGCCTGCATCTGACGCCCGAACACATCACGCTATTAGACAGCTGGATGTCTCAGCTTATAAAGCAAAGTATGCCTCTAGACCAAGTGAATAATGGACTATTGGCTATATGTTTAGGAGCAATCGCCGCGCCAGACCGCTGGGTGGAAATGGCCTTCACCCTGCCGGTGCAGCGCCTGGGAAGCCAGCAGCTGGACGCGCTCATCACCCGCCACCTGTGGCCCAAGCTTGCCCGCCCCGCGCTGCAACGCCGCCAGCTGCAAGGCATGTTGACCGGCTTCATGGACTTGGTGCTGCACCACCAGGGCCGCTACTACGTGCTGGACTACAAATCCAACCGCCTGCCCGGCTACGCCCCGGCGCAACTGGTGCAAGCCATGATGGCGCACCGCTACGACCTGCAAGCCGCGCTCTACCTGTTGGCGCTGCACCGCCTGCTGCGCTCGCGTTTGGCCGATTACGACTATGACCAGCATGTCGGCGGCGCGCTGTATTTGTTCCTGCGTGGCGTGGATCAGCCCGGTGCTGGAATGCTGCACTTGGCTGCGCCCAAAGAACTCATCTTTGCGCTAGACGCCGCCATCGCCCCCGCAAGCCAAAAGGAGGGCGCATGCTGACCCCGCTTAACGAACTATCCGCCACCATCACACCCTTGGATGCCAGTTTGGACGCCAGCTTGGCCGCGTTTTTGCCGGAACTGGCACCGCCTTTCTCGACGCTAGACCTCGCGTTTGCGCGCTTTTTGCAGCAAACCCAGCCCAGCGCCGACCCGCGCCACACCTGGCTGGGCGCGCTGGTTAGCCACCAGTTTGGCCGGGGCCACGCCTGTCTAGATCTGAACTTGCTGGCGCACAACGGCGTTACCGCGCTGGGTTGGGACAGCCGCTTGCAGAGCAGTCTGCCTGACGAACTGCCCCAAGCCGCCATCACCTTGCCATGGACGCAAGGCGACGCCAGCCCGCTGGTGCTGGACGGCGCGCGTCTGTATTTGCGCCGCAACTGGCAGGCTGAGCAACACATCCGTGCCTCCATCCTCACCCGGCTGGCCCAGCCCTGCGCCGTGCCGCCCAGTCTGGCCGAATCGTTGAATGACTTGTTTGGCGTCACTACCGACAGCACGCCGCCGGATTGGCAAAAAGTGGCTTGCGCGGTGGCTGCGCGCCAGCGTTTCACCATCATCACCGGCGGCCCCGGCACGGGCAAAACCACCACCGTGGTGCGCCTGCTGGCGCTGCTGCAGTCGCAGGCGCTGCGCGTGCCCGGCGGCCAGCCGCTGCACATTGCGCTGGCCGCGCCCACCGGCAAAGCGGCAGCGCGCCTGGGCGAATCCATCGCGCAGGCTGTGGCCAAATTGCCTGCGGCCATGCAGCAGCACATTCCCACCCAGGCGCAAACCCTGCACAAACTGCTGCAAGTGCGCGCCGCCGTGCGAGCCGACCCGCCGCCCGCCTTGGCGCTGGATTTGGTGGTGGTGGATGAGGCCTCGATGATCGACCTCGAACTCATGGCCCGCCTGCTCGCCGCCGTGCCCTTAACGGCCAGCTTGATCCTGCTGGGCGACAAAGACCAGCTCGCCTCGGTGGAGGCCGGTGCCGTCATGGGCCAGCTCTGCGAAGGCGCGCAAGCCGGGGGCTACAGCGCCGACACCGTGCGTTGGCTGCTGGAATCCACCGGCTGCGACGTGGGTGACTGGCGCGGCGCAGGCTCCGCGCTGGCCCAGCAAACCGTCATGCTGCGCCACAGCCGCCGCTTTGACGCCGGTAGCGCCATCGGCCAATGGGCCAGTGCCGTGAACGCCGGTGACCGCCCAGCCGTGGCCGACCTGTGGGCCGCCGCGCCGCGCTGGGCGGGTGATGCGGCGGTTGGCGTCACCCGGCTGGAACCCGCCCACGGCATAGACAGCGCCGTGGGCGCCCTGGTGCGCAGCGGCTGGGCCGCGTTGCTGGCACCGCTGCCCAGCCTGACGCAGTGCGGTGACGCCCAAGCCTTGGCGCTGCTGCAAGCGCTGGGTCGTTTTCAGGTGCTGTCTGCGCTGCGCGAAGGCCCGTGGGGCGTGCATGCGCTCAACCGCGCCATCGCCAGCGCGCTGGGCCTGCCCACCGAGGGCTGGTACGCCGGTCGCCCGGTCATGGTCACGCGCAACGACTACAACCTGCGCCTCATGAATGGCGACATTGGCCTGTGCCTGCCCTGCGCCAAAGGCCTGCGCGTGGCCTTTGCCAGCACCGACGCGCAGGGCCAAGGCGCGGTGCGCTGGGTGCTGCCCAGCCGCCTAGACGCGGTAGACACCGTCTTCGCCATGACCGTGCACAAGTCGCAAGGCTCCGAGTTTGACCACGTCGCCCTGGTCTTGCCGAACCGCATCGCCCCGGTGCTCACCCGCGAACTGCTCTACACCGTCATCACCCGCGCCAAAGAACAACTCACATTGGTCGTGCCACAAGCCGGTGTGCTGCGCCAAGCCGTGGCGCAAAAAATCTTGCGCAGCGGCGGCTTATCTATGGAGAACATCGCATGAATGGATTGACTTTGAGGCACCTGCGCAGCGGGCTGGTGGCCGCGCTGGCCTTGTGCGCCGCGCTGCAAGGTGCCCGCGCCGCGCCCGCCGCCGTGCCGCTGATTGCGCCCGCCAGCCCGGTGTGGGACGCAGGCAAAGGCTTTGACTTTGACCTGGGCAAAAAGAAAACCATTAAAACCCGCCAGTCGGTGAGTGGCATCGCCTGCAACCTGGACGCCCGCCAGCGCCGCGTTTGCCTGCTGGCGTTTGACGAAGGCGCGCAGGCCCGCTACGCCGTTCTGAAAACCGACCACCTCAAGCCCGACGCCTCCCCGGTCGAGTTCGCGGGCGTTGCAGGCGAGCTGGACGCCGAAGCCGCCGCCACCGATGGCCGCTATCTCTATGTGACGGGCTCGCATTCGGCCAAGCGCTCCGACTGCGCCAGCAACCCCGGCAGCCGCCACGTCATCCGCCTGCCGCTCGACCCCGCCACCGGACAAGCCCTGCCCACCGGCCATGGGGACACCACCCGGCTTTGGTCGCTGATGCAGGCGCAGCCCGCGCTGCAAGCCCATGTGGGCGAACGCATATGCTTGGGCCGCGCGCCCTACGGCATCAACATCGAAGGACTGGCCGTGCAGGGCGGCCAGTTGCACTTTGGCTTTCGAGGCCCGGTGACCGACGGTGTTGCCCCGGTGCTCACCGTGCGTGCCGACGCCCTGTTTCAAGGCGGCGACCCGCAGCCCCGCGTCAGCCAGTTGGCGCTGGGCGAACACCGTGGCATTCGCGACATGGTGGCCGTGTCCGACGGCATCCTGCTGCTGGCCGGGCCAGACGATGAAGACGCCGGGGCCAATGTGGGCTGGGCGCTGTACCACTGGAACGGCCAGCCCACCCCGCACCGCATCACGCCCCGCCCCCTGGCGGCGCTAGACCTCCGCCGCGTCCAACTGCGCTCGTGCGACAAAACCCTGAAACCCGAAGCCATCACCGTACTGAAAGAAACCCCCCAAACCTACACCGTGCTGATCCTGTCCGACGGCATGTGCGACGGCGGCGCGATGGTGTTTGAGGTGGCGAGGTAGGGGAATGTTTTTTGGATGCTTCAGAGTTGATAGTGTGTTGCCTAGGAATTAAGAGGGCTAGAGGTGTGTTTGCTGGGTGAATTCCCGTCTTATTCCCCGGAGGGCGGCCAGATTGATTCGCAGAGGTTGCAGGATACTTTACGTTGGGATCCGCCCATTCGCGAAGCTACTTCCCCCTCATTCGTCCACCACGCTCAACCATGGCTCGCAAACATCTTGCAATGCTCCTGGTAGCTTCTGTCCTTTTCGGTTGTGCCAGCAATCCACCGGTTCAGCCTGCCGCAAACAGCAGATCGCAGTTTGACGGTGCTGTCTATGGTGGAGAAACCGCCCATTTAGAAAAGCCCACGTCGGGTGCTGAGGCCTATCGTGCTTCCTATCATGGAGGCTCCGGTTTTGTCTCGGTGAGCAGTGTCCGGCACAGGGTGAATTTGTTCTAAACGTAAGTGCTTGATCTGTAACGGGGAAATTTTTCACTCAATATTCGCACTCCCTCTGACTGAACAGAGAACAAATTCACCGTGGTGTCCGGCAGGAGGTTGAGGAAATGGCCATGAAGCATTGCGCTCGTAAGGGTAAGACCGCGCGGCCGCTGCAAGAAACAACCTCAAAACCACCGCACGTCTTGGGTAACTTTCCTCGTGTGGAATGGATTTTCGAATGCGTGGATTCGGTTTCCTTCAATGCGGCGGATTCACCGGCCGTTGACAAACTCGGGCAAATCGAGCGTTTTAAGAAGCTCCTAGACGGCGGCGCGCTAACGCAACAAGAATATGAACGCGAGAAGGTCAAAATACTTGACCCGAAGTGAGGCTCGATCCCACTCGCCTTCGACGACCTCGGACCCTCCGCGCACGAAACATTTTGCGCGCAATGCTTGCGAGCGCACAGTCACCGACTGCGTTTACGTGCAGACTGACGCCATTCCTAAAACATCCGAGTCGTTGTTACTTCGTTGTTTGGTGCTAAGGGCATGCGCCAAGCCCATGCTGGGACTGAGCGGGATTGAAGTGCGGGCGTTGTTTGATGCGACTGATTTGAGTCGATAACCTGAGGCCAGCTATGAAGACGTTTCCCCTTGTTTGCGTTGGCGGCTCTGCCGGTGGCCTGGATGCCTACATTCGCTTGCTGCAAAACCTGCCTTGTGACTTGGGTGTGGCCATCGTCATCGTGAACCACATCACCATGATGCCAACTCAGCTCCACGAGGTGCTGCCGCGCTTCACCACCATGCCGGTCGAACTCATTACCGAAAACTTGTTGATCGAGCCGAACCACGTTTTCATCATCCCAGCTAACCGGGATTTGCACGTGGACGATGAAGTTTTCCACCTGAAACCGATCTCCAAGCCGCGCGGCTGGCCCCATGTCATCACGGTTTTTTTGCGTTCACTCACCAAGTATTGGGACGGCAAGCTGATCGCCGTCATCGTGTCGGGCTACGACGGCGACGGCGCTGCAGCGCTGCGCGGCATCAAGGACATAGGCGGCATCACCATTGCGCAAAAGCTCAGCACCGCCAAGCAGCCCGATATGCCCGAAACTGCCATCGCCAGCGGCTGCATTGATTTTGTGCTGTCGCCCGAGGACATCGCCAAGGAAATCATCCGCATCGCGCACGCTTAACGATGCGCGACGCCGATCTGATAGTGTTGGACGTGTCGGGGGTGGGTTGGCGTTTCGGAGTGCTTCACATTTGATAGCGAAGCCAGTTGGCGCTTAGGCAGGCACGGTGGCATCCGCGACATCATCGCCCTGTCCGACGGCGGCGCGATGGTGTTTGAGGTGACGCGGTAGGGGTGGATGCTTTATCCAGTAGCCATCCCCCGGCTTTGTCAGGGGATGGCTACTTTAGCCAAAGGATTCCCAGCTGCGAATGAGTTAACGTGAAAGACAGCCGTCATTGCGAACGAAGTAAAGCAATCCATGACTGCGTAAGCCCTGGGCTGCCACGCTACGCTCGCAGTGGTGGCAGGGTTTTCATGCTCTGGGGTGGCTTCGTCGCCATGAAGGCTAAGTCGGATGAAGTTAAGCCAAGGCTCGTTGACAATTGGCAACCGCAACCAAGGATCGGTTCACCCCCCTCGGAGAACTTTGGCCAAATACAGTGGTTCTTGAACGGTTATCTGTCACTTGGATGTTTGCCACGTATCTGATATTGCCGTTGATCTGCATCGATATTCGCTGAGAGTAAGTGGATGTGGCTCAGAGAAAACGATGTAACGACCCTCAAACTGAACTGGGACTGGGCTCACCGTTTGGCTCTGGTTGATGCCTACCAAAATGCACTCAATCGTCCAAGTTTCGGCCCGCCAGCTGCCAGTCACACGTTGTAGTGGAGTTTGGGATGCCAGTGCGCGCCGCGCCCCTCAGGGGTGCAGTCGAGGATGGTCCAAAGCGGCATTAGGTCGGGTGCGCCGCGTGGGTCTTGACCGGGGTCGGCGGTACTGGGGCCCATTTCCCCACTCCAAAAATGTCGAATGACTCCGTCGCGTCGGGTGAACACGTTGAAGGCGGGCATGTCAGCATCGTCCGCGCTCACGTAGTCGCGGGTGTAATCGCCGTCAGAATCAGAAAACAGCTTGAGGTTGCGCCAGCCGCGTTCTTTTTTCACCGTTAAGAGGCGCTCTATCGGCGAACGCGCCACCATCACCAGCGCAATATGTTGTTCCACATCCAGCGCCTCGCCGTCCCAGGCGCTCATCAGCGACGCACACATCGGGCACGGCAGCTCACGCTCTGGGCCATACATGTAGCTGTAGATTGCCAACGTTTGTTTGCCTGCAAACAAGTCGGAGAAGTTGACAGGGCCGCGCTCGCCCACAAATGCGTAATCTTGGGGCAGGGT
>Ga0136636_10002743_pt1 | contig 10524 bp, 11 predicted proteins | sample AntDrymUQ8522106_2_FD_104653 | JGI IMG/M metagenome (GOLD analysis project Ga0136636, IMG submission 104653) | Polar desert sand microbial communities from Dry Valleys, Antarctica - metaG UQ852 (21.06) | ecosystem: Environmental > Terrestrial > Soil > Desert | place: Antarctica: Dry Valley... | reverse complement strand
CCCCTGAAAGATGCGCAGGAAGCACAGTTTCTGAAGGACAACGATGCCATCCTGAACGAGCGCGCCCGCACCGCCGCCAACCCAGCATTCAACCGCCCCGCTGTGCCGGGCCTGCTAGAGGCAGTGCAGAACCTGCAGGCCAGCAGCCACAGCGTCAATGCGGTGCTGGTGCAGTTGCAACCCGGCTGGCAAGCGCAGGCTGTGGCCGAACCGCTGCGCCGCTGGAAGCATGTGCAGGTGTTCACCCGCACTGAAATGGAAGACATTCTGGTGGCCAAACTGATTGCCAATTCTGCGCGGCAGATCGGCATGTTTTTGGCTATTCTGTCGGTGGTGAGCGCGGCAATTGTGGCCTTCATCATCTACACCATGACGCTGGGCAAGCTGCGCGAAATTGCGGTTCTCAAACTCATTGGCACACGCAACCGGACCATTGCCGGCATGATCTTGCAGCAGGCGCTGGGGCTGGGGCTGATTGGCTTCATCGTGGGCAAGCTGGTTTCCACCGCGTGGGCACCGGTGTTTCCCAAATACGTGTTGTTGCTGCCGCAAGACTCACTCACCGGGCTGATCGCCACGCTGCTGATCTGCGCGCTGGCCAGCACCTTGGCCATTCGTGTGGCGCTCCAAGTTGATCCAGCGGCGGCGATTGGATGATGCAAACACCTTCCACTCCATCAGGCGGCATTCACATCGAGAACCTGCGCAAGGTCTATGGCAAGGGCGATAGTGCCGTCGAGGCTTTAAAAAACGTCCACCTGTGCGTGGCACCGGGTGAGGTGGTGGGGTTGGTAGGGCCGTCCGGCTCAGGCAAAAGCACCTTGCTCAAATGCCTGGGCGCGATCATCGAACCCACGTCCGGGCGCATGACGCTGGGCAATGACGTGATTTATGACAACGGCTGGCGGGTCAAAGACCTGCGTGCGCTGCGGCGAGACCGCATCGGCTTTATCTTTCAGGCTCCTTACCTGATCCCATTTCTAGACGTAACCGACAACGTGGCGCTGCTGCCCATGCTGGCTGGCGTAGCCAACGCGGCATCACGCATGCGGGCGCTAGAGTTGCTGAGCGCGCTGGACGTGCAACACCGCGCCCGTGCCCAGGTGTCACAACTCTCGGGTGGAGAGCAACAACGCGTATCAATTGCCCGGGCGCTGGCCAATCGCCCGCCGGTGATTCTGGCCGATGAGCCCACTGCGCCGCTGGACAGCGAGCGCGCCATGGGGGTGATGCGCATCCTGAACCAGATGGCGCGCCAGTTTCAGGCCGCCATCATCGTTGTCACCCATGACGAAAAGATCATCCCGACCTTCAGGCGCATCTACCACATCCGCGACGGGCAGACGGTGGAAGAGGCTGGCGAAGGCCGCGCCCTGGACTGAAACCGTGCAGTTATTCCCGCACCGCCATCACCGGGTGCGCGGGCAGGGTGAGGGTGACGCAGCTGCCTGCGCCAAGGCGGGAGTCGATGCTGACTTCGGCCCCAATGCGTTGGGCGCGTTCGCGCATGATGTTGAGGCCGACGTGGCTGGCACCCAAGGGCGTGTCGGCGGCAAAGCCCACACCATCGTCTCGCACGTCAAAGCGCCATAGCGCGCCCTTGGTGATGCAGACGTGGACTTGTGTGGCTTGGGCGTGTTTGCGAATGTTGGAGAGCGCTTCTTGCACCACGTGCAGCACCTGCACTTGCACGTCCGAGGGCAGCGGCAAGCCGTCGCCCTGCACGGCCAAGTGGGCGGGCAGACCCGTTTGGTGGCGGAATTTTTGCAGCGTTTCTTGCAGCGCGGTTTCGATGTCGTCGGTGTTGGTGCGGGTGCGAAAGTGCAGCAGCAGCTCGCGCACATCGCCAATGCTTTCGCGCAAGCCCACGTCCAACTCGTCCAAGGCTGTTTGCATCTGCGTCGTTTGGCCTTTGTGGGTGGCGTTGCGCAGCAGTTGGAGTTGGATTTTCAGGAAAGCGAGGGATTGGGCAATGGAGTCGTGCAGCTCCCGCGCCAACAGGGCGCGCTCTTCGGCGGCGGCGGCTTCGCGCTCCAACGCGGCGGCACGCAAGCCTTCCATCGCGCTGGCCAAATGGCTGGCGAGTGCGTCCAGCAGTTCCACTTCGTCTTGGCGCAGCAGCACGTCGTGCCGGAAAAAAAGATCGATTTCGCCGAGTAGGCGCTGCTGCAGGCGAATCGGCACGCTGACCAGACTTTCATACCCGGCGCGGGCGCAATGCCCCATGGGGGCGGCGTCGCTGCTGCGGATCGGGATGACGCGGGTGCGGGCATCAGGCTGCAAGTTGCCACAGGCGCAGGCACCGGCCAACACGCTGCGTTCTTCATCAAGAATGTCCTGTGGGAAGCAGTCAGAGGCGAGCATGAGGTGGCGCTGGTTGGCCTCGTCAGACCAGCGCACGGCCACGGCGTCGGCCTTCATGACGTTGCGCACCCGCTGGGCAAAGCCCTTTGACATGTCTTCAATCGTCGGCGCGCTGGCCAGAAAAGCACTCACCTCGTACAGCGTGGCAATGCGCGCGCGCTGTGCTTCGATGCGTTGGGTTTTGGTCGCCACCTGCGCCTCCAGCCCCTCGTACAGCGACTGCAGCCGTGTGGCCATGCCGTTGAAACCGGCCGCCACCTGACCAAATTCGTCTTGAGTTTCCACCGCCACACGGGTCGCAAAGTCACCCGCCTCAATCTTGCGCAAGCCTTTGTGCAGGGTCGCCAGCGGGTTGATCACATACATGTACCCGGTGTACAGCATGACCACTGCCCCGCCAATGGCCAAGGCCATCATGACAAACTGAAAAAGGTTGAGGATGGCTGTTAGGCGCGCCATCTGCTGCTCAATGGTTAGAACGAACCGGTCAATGGCATCCACAAACGCACCGGCGGTGCTCAGACCATCCTGCGAAGTGAGGAGCTGGGGTTTGAGCCACTGGGTGCGCTGTGCCGTCCAAAGCGTTTGCACGGTAGCGAACTGGACGCGGGCCGCGTCGTCCCATGGCACGGCCAGTGGGCGGCTGGGGTCGCCGTTGTGCAGCAGCGCCAGACTCTGATCAAAGGTATTGACCAGCGTTTGCACCTCATCAGCCGATTTGCCAGCCTGCACGGTGCTGGCCAAGCGCCAAGTTTGCATGCGCATGCGCCCCGCCTCGTTCACCGCTGCCGCACCGCCTTCAAGCTGCCAGGTTACCCACAGGGTCCACCCGATGGACGCCAGCGCAATCAGCAACAGGCCGGTGCCAGTACGAATGAGTTTGCGAGAGAGCGTGGTGGTGTGCTGCATGGGCGTAGCGTAACCGTCGCCCATCGCGCTGGCCAATAGGCGTCTTTTGGCTACAAAAGAATAATCTGAACTGATCGAAAAAAATGCGCTACGGTGTAGCCGTCTTTTGACGGCTTCGAGCCACTGATATGTCAGCTTGAACTTTCTTTGCTTCTTGTGAACCCTCAGGAAGCATGGCAAGCACGGTTTGCCAGCGTGAAATGGCCAATGTGTAGTCTTGTGCCTGGAAGGCAGCCGCCCCACCTAGCATGAGTGCCATTGGATGTTTGGGTTGCACCTGAAGCGCTTTTTTGATGAGTTCAAGTGGTTTTCCTGTGAAGTCACCTTTGGCGCGCGTCACAAGCACGTCTGCATATTGTGTGATGACGTCCGGGTCACTGTTGAGAAGCTCACCTGTTTTTTGGTAGGCGGTGATCGCGTCGTCCACGCGGCCTTGGACCTTGTACGCCCTGGCCAGTTTGGACCATCCAATCACATCATCCGGGGTGTCTTTGAGGCGAGTTGCCAAGCGTTCCACCATTTGATTGATCATGTCGGGCGTCATCCCAGCAGCAGCACCCGCTGGAACGGGAGGCAGTTTTCCTGATTCAGCAGGTGTGGACGGTGCCAGTCCAGCGCGTGCTTTGGCCTCTGCAATGTCCACTTCCACCTGTTGGGCGGGGGGTGAACCGGGCTCCAAGAGGGTTAATAGCTTTTCCCATTGCGCGATGGCCAAAGTGAACTCTGAGCGCTTGAACGCCGCCACACCTGACATCATCAAGCCCATGGGGTGCGTGGGGTTGATGATCAAGGCCTTGTTGATCAACTCAAGGGGTTTACCTTCCAGGTTACTGCCCGCCCGAACCGCCAGCATATCGGCGTAGTCAACCATGATGTCTGGTTCAGACGTGAGCAAGTCCCCGGTTTTTTCAAACGCCTGTTGAGCCTCTTCAAATCGCCCCATGACTTTGTAAGACCTAGCCAACATGGCCCAACCTGTGACGTTGTTGGGTTCAGTTTTGAGGCGATTTGCTAACTTGTCGACCATTTCCTGGACTTGTGGGGCCGTCATATTGCGTAATGTCATCAGATTGATGGCCTGGGGTGTGCCCAAATGCCAGTACAGTGCAGCGGCAAAAAGTGGGGTGCCCAAGCCGACGGCCCAGGCGGTTCGTCTTGCTGTCAAGAGCGGTGTTTTTTGGCGTAAAGGCGTGCTGTCATGGCTCTGGGTGTCGTCCAAAAGGCGCAGCTGTAGCTCATCGCGGGTTGTTTCAAAGTCTTGTTGTCCAATGGCACCGCGTTGCAGGTCTGCTTCTAGCGCCTTCAATTGGTCACGGTGGATGGCGATGTTGAGGACGTCCGCGGATACCGCTTTTTGGGACGATCTGCGCAACAAAGGGTAAACCAGCCATGCGACGATCAGCACGGTCAGTAGCGTTGCCAGCCCGATAAATAGGTTCATGGTGGTGTGTCGGTGTTTTGAAGAAGGGCTTGCGCTTTGGTGCGTTGTTCGTCGGTGAGTTTCTGGGGTGCGGTAGTGTGTTGGTTGCGCCGTATCCATCGCAACAGCATCCACACGGCACCCAGCAACAGCAGCACGGGACCAAACCACAACAGCCACGTGGTGGGTTTGACGGGCGGGCGATACAGCACAAACTCGCCGTAGCGGTCAACCAGAAAGGTCTTGATTTCTGCGTCTGTTTTTCCCGCCTTGATCAGGGTGCGCAGTTCACGGCGCAGGTCTAGGGCTAGGTCCGCGCGTGAGCCTGCCAAGGACTCGTTTTGGCACACCAGGCAACGCAGTTCTTCGGCGATGGTGAGCAGGCGTTGCTCCACCACCGGGTCTTCGGCCAAGGGTGCAGCTTCGTTTGCCAGCGCAGTGGTGTGGCATTGCCAGACCAGCATCAAAACCAGCCAGAGTTTCATGGTTGAAGTTCCCGAATCAGGGGGATCAAGGTGTCTTTGATGACTTCTTCTGTGAACGGGCCAATTTGTTTGTAGCGAATGACCCCCGCTTGGTCGATCAAAAAGCTTTCAGGTACGCCGTACACGCCGAAGTCAATGCCAATGCGTCCGTCTTTGTCGGTGACGGTCACGTCGTATGGGTTGCCATAACGGCTCAGCCATTGGATACCGGCAGCATCCTGGTCTTTGTAGTCCAGACCGACCATGGGAATGGTTTTGGATTTGGCGAACTCTACCAAAATAGGGTGTTCGTAGCGGCATGCGACACACCATGACGCCCAGGTATTGAGCAGCCAGACTTTGCCCAGCATGTCTTTGCTTCTAAACACTGCGCCTTGTCCGTTGAGTACCGGTGCGGTAAATACTGGGGCGGGTTTTCCGATCAAGGGCGACGGTATTTCCTTGGGGTCACGGGTCAAGCCGATAGCCAAAAAGACCAGCAAGACCCCAAAAATGGCCAACGGGATCAGTGTTTTTTTCATACGTTGACGCGGCGTGTGACGCCGGGGGGGTGGTCAGTGGGTTGCGCTGGCGGGGTATTTGTTCTGGGCAGTTTTTTCCGATAGCGGCGATCCAGCGTGGCGATGGTGCCACCGAGGGCCATGATCAGGCATCCGAACCAGATCCAGGTGACAAAGGGCTTGTGGTACACCCGCATGGCCCAAGCGGGTGCGGTGCTGTCGTCTAACTTTTCGCCCAGCGAGACATACACGTCACCAGAAAGGCGGCTGTGAATGGCGGCTTCAGTCATCGGCATGGTGGATGACAAGTAGGTGCGTTTTTCGGGGTGCAGGGTGGTGATCATCTTGCCGTTTTGGGTCAGTTCGATGGTTGCCACAACGGCCTTGTAATTGGGCCCTAGGCGTTCACCCATGTCGGTTAATTTAAAGGTGTAGCCGCTCACTGTGACGGTGTCACCCATGCCCATGCGGACGTCGCGTTCGGCTTCATAGCCCTCCACCATGGTGACGCCGATCACACAGATGGCAATTCCCATATGGGCGATGTGCATGCCCCAATACGACAGCGGCGTGACTTGACCAGGGCCTTTGTCTTTCAGGTGGCGGTAGATTTGCACGACGGACGCCAGAATGATCCAGAAGGACAACGTCAAACCCATGGCGACAAGCGCATGCCACTTGCCCGCCAGAAGGGGCAAGCTACACCCCAGCAATACCGAGGCAATGGCCACGGGGCGCAGTTTCTTGACCAACTCGGCGGCACTGTCATTTTTCCAACGTGCATAAGAACCGATCACCATGAACAACATGACAACCATCATGATGGGTGCAAAGACTGCGTTGAAATACGGCGGGCCCACCGAGAGCTTGCCGAGGTTCAAGGCATCCACAAGCAAGGGATACAGCGTGCCCAGCAGCACGCTGGCCGCCGCTGTGGCTAGCAACACGTTGTTGATCAAAAGAAAGGTTTCACGCGATACCAGGGCAAAGCTGCCGCCTGCACGGACTTTGCTGGCACGCAACGCGTACAGGAGCAGTGAGCCGCCCACCACCACGGCCAGAAACAGCAGAATGAACACCCCACGGGTTGGATCGGTGGCAAACGCATGGACTGACGTCAACACGCCTGAGCGCACCAAGAATGTGCCGAGCAAACTCAATGCAAACGAGGTGATGGCCAAAATAATGGTCCAGTTTCTGAAAAGACCACGTTTTTCCGTCACCGCCAGCGAATGGATCAAGGCGGTACACACCAACCAGGGCAAGAACGATGCGTTTTCAACCGGGTCCCAGAACCACCAGCCGCCCCAGCCAAGTTCGTAGTAGGCCCACCACGAGCCCAGCGCAATGCCCAAGGTCAGAAAAATCCAGGCGGCAGTAGCCCAAGGCCGGGACCAACGTGCCCAAGCGGCATCGAGTCGACCGTTGAGCAAGGCGGCAATGGCAAATGCAAACGGAATCGCCATGCCTACGTAGCCCATGTAGAGCAAAGGCGGATGAAACACCAAACCGGGGTCTTGCAGCAGTGGATTGAGGTCGCGGCCATCTTCTGGTATCTCGCTCAGGCGAAGAAAGGGGTTGGAGGTGATCAGCATGAACAGCAAAAATCCCACCGATACCAGTCCCAAAACGCCCAAGACGCGTGACACCATGACGGCAGGTAGTTGGCGCGAAAAAAGCGACACCGCCAGCATCCATGAACTCAGCATCAACTGCCACAGCAGCAACGAGCCTTCGTGGCCGCCCCAAACGCCAGCAATACGGTACATGTCGGGCAACTTGGAGTTGGAATGCTGGGCGACGTACACCACCGAGAAGTCGTTGGTGAAGAACGCGTAGGTCAGGCAGCCAAAGGACAGCATCGTTAAGAACCACAGCGCTTGCGCACCCGGGCGGGCAAACGCCATCCAGTCGGCCCGGTTGTGTTGACCCCCTACGGTGGCGATGAGCCCAAGGCTAAGGGAAACGCCCAAGGCGAGAATCAAGGCAAAGTGACCAATTTCGGGAATCATGTGTTGGCCTTTACTTGAGTGTTTGGATGGTTTTTTGGGCTTGATCGACCGCGTGTTGGGCTTCAGGCGGCATGTAGTTCTCGTCGTGCTTGGCCAAAACCTCGGTGGCGGTGAAATGGCCCGAGTCGTCAAGTTTGCCTTGGGCTACCACCCCTTTTCCTTCCCGAAACAGATCGGGAAGGATGCCGGTGTAGGACACCGAAACTTCCTTGGCGGTGTCTGTCACCACAAAGTTGACGGTCAGGTTGTCTCGCTTGACCGTGCCCTCCTTGACCATGCCGCCTACCCGAAAGGTGCGATGTTTGGGCGCCTCGCCTGAGCTGATCTGGCTGGGGGAAAAGAAGAAAACCAAATTGCTTTGGAATGCATTGAGAACAAAATAGGTAGCCAAACTAAGGCTGGCCAAGCCACCTGCAATGAGGGCAGCGCGTTTGTGACGGGGTTTCATGGTGATCTGGATTCAGCGTCGGGGTTGGACAAAAGTTCATCGGACAGGCTGCGAAAAATAGCTTTGCGTCGGGCGTTGACCTGCCATATCTCTGCTGCAACCACCAGTGCGGTGGCGCCAAAACTGCCCCACACATACAGGGCGTAGCCGCCCATATGGATAAATTCTGAGACGCTATGCCACTGCATGTTTAACCCACTCTGTATGACGTTCACGTTCAAGAATAATGCTGCGCACCCGCACCAGACCCATGGCAATGGCATACATCCAGAACGCCAACACCATGATCAGCATGCCCAAAAGCATGGGCGTGGCCATCGAACTGCCTTTCAGCGAGACCGATGCCCCTTGGTGCAAGGTGTTCCACCATTGCACTGAGAAATAAATGATGGGCACGTTCACCGCACCCACCACAGCCAATACGCCACAGGCTTTGTCAGCGCGGCGCGGGTCGTCAATGCTGGCTTGCAAGGCCATGAAGCCCATGTAGAGAAACAACAAGATCAGCGTGGAGGTGAGCCGTGCATCCCATACCCACCAGGTGCCCCACATGGGTTTGCCCCACAGCGCGCCGGTCAACAGCGACAAAAACGCGAACAAAGCACCGGTGGGTGCCAAGGCGCTGGCCATCATGCCCGAGAGCCGGGTGTTGAAAGCCAGTCCAAAAGCCGACCATCCTGCCATGACCAGATAGATGAACATCGCCATTTGTGATGCCGGAACGTGGACAAAAATAATGCGGTAGCCCTGTCCCTGTTGGGCGTCAATAGGAGCGACAAAAAAGGAAATCCACAAGCCGACGCTGGCCAACACTGCGGCCAAACCAGCAAACCACGGCCACATTCGGCCAGCCAGATGGTAGAAATTTTGCGGCGACGCAAATTTGAACCAAGAAATTGCACGTTTATTCATTCCAGAGAAATCCTCAAAGCAGCTGCTGTGGCGAATGGGGAGAAAAACAAAGACAAAATCAACAGGGCTGCGAGTAACGAGAAGTGGCCCCCAAACCCCAAACCGGCGGCGTCGGCCTCGACCGCACCGGCGCCAAAGATCAACACCGGAATATAAAGCGGGAGTATCAAAAGTGACAGCAATACCCCTGCGCCCCTGACGCCCAATGTGAGGGCAGCGCCGATGCTGCCAATCAGGCTCAATGTGGGGGTGCCCAACAGCAGTGACAGCATCAAAATGCCTAAAGCGCGGCTGTCCAGTCCAAATTGCACGCCCAGCAGGGGCGCAACCAGCACCAGCGGCAAGCCCGAGAGCAAAAAATGCGCTATTGATTTTGATAGTACCAGCAGCGCCAGGGGCGTAGGCGACAACACCATTTGCTCCAGCGAACCGTCGGCATAGTCGGTGGCAAACATGCGTTGCAATGACAGCATGGCGGCCAGCATGGCGCTGACCCACAACACGCCCGGAGCCATGCGCAGCAGCAAGGCCGAATCTGCACCTACGCCCAGCGGAAACAGGCTGGCGATCACCATGAAAAACATCAAGGGTGTGAGGACTTCGCCCTTTTGGCGCAAACCCAGTGAGAGTTCGCGTTGCAGCACCGCCCACATGACGTGGACCATGCCTAGAGGGCGCACGGCTGCTGTCATGATCCGCGCAACTCCAGCAGTTGGGCCGCAACGTTGCCAATCGGTACGCGCTGGTGGCTGGTGAGCACGGTGACACCGCCGCGCGTCAAGTGCCCGGCGATCAAGTCAGCCAGCAGTTGGATGCCCGCATCGTCCATGGCAACAAAGGGCTCGTCCAACACCCACAAACGCGCCGAACTCAGGGCCAGACGCGACAAGGCTACGCGGCGTTTTTGCCCCTGCGACAGGTGGCGCACCAATTGCTCTGAGCGGCCACGCAGGCCAAATTGGGTCAGCACCTCGCGGGTCTGCGGTGGGTCGGTGGCCTTGCCGCTCAGCGCGCCACTGAAAGTTAGGTTTTCACGAACCGTCAGGGACTCTTGCAATGCGTTGAGATGGCCTAGATAACACAGGTCTTGGTGGAAAGTGTCCATCTGTTGGTGGATGGAGGTGCCGTTCCACAGAATGTCGCCGGTTTCAATAGGGGCTAGGCCACACACCATGCGTAGCAAGCTGGTTTTCCCCACCCCATTGGCCCCGGTGACATACAACCATTGACCACTTTCAACCACGCTGTCCACCTGTTTGAAAAGCGGACGACCACCCCGGCTGCAAGCCAGTTGGGACAAGGTCAAGGACAAGGTGGTGTTCAAAGAAACTGCAATCACAAATGAGAGGGGCGAATTATCCTATGTGTGTTTTTAGCGTGTGAGTAGCCCGGTTTAGCGGGTGACAACAACTTTTTGGTACAGGCCACCGAAGTAGGTGTGCTCGTCAATGCGGCTGTAGGGAAGGTGCTTGGG
>Ga0136636_10002740_pt1 | contig 10531 bp, 9 predicted proteins | sample AntDrymUQ8522106_2_FD_104653 | JGI IMG/M metagenome (GOLD analysis project Ga0136636, IMG submission 104653) | Polar desert sand microbial communities from Dry Valleys, Antarctica - metaG UQ852 (21.06) | ecosystem: Environmental > Terrestrial > Soil > Desert | place: Antarctica: Dry Valley... | reverse complement strand
TTTGGCAAAGCGCATGATGCCGCCGGTTTCCGGCGGGCAACTAACACGGATGACGTCCTTGGCAGCAAACTTGCCTTCAAGGATGGCCTTGGCCAACGGGTTTTCAATCTGCTGCTGGATAGCGCGCTTCAACGGCCGCGCGCCAAACACCGGGTCGAACCCAGCCATAGCCAGCTCGGCCAAGGCGCTGTCTTCGACGACCAGCCCCATTTCGAGATGGGCCAAACGTTTTTCCAGATAACCGAGCTGAATCTTGGCAATGCCAGCAATGTGCTTCTCGTCGAGGCTGTGGAAGACGACCATTTCATCAATCCGGTTAATGAACTCCGGCCGGAAATAGGTTTTCACCTCGGCCATCACCGCCATCTTGATCACGCCATAGTCGTCGCCGGCCATCTGCTGGATCATCTGGCTACCGAGATTCGAGGTCATCACAATTACCGTATTTTTGAAGTCGACCGTACGCCCCTGACCATCTGTCATCCGGCCATCGTCCAGCACCTGCAGCAGGACGTTGAAGACATCCGGATGCGCCTTTTCGACTTCATCGAGCAGAATCACCGAGTACGGTTTACGCCGCACCGCTTCAGTCAGGTAACCGCCCTCTTCATAGCCGACATAGCCCGGTGGCGCGCCGATCAGGCGGGCCACCGAATGGCGCTCCATGAACTCGCTCATATCGATGCGGATCAGGTGATCCTCACTATCAAACATGAACTCGGCCAGCGCCTTGCACAGTTCGGTCTTGCCAACGCCAGTTGGGCCAAGGAAGAGGAAGGAGCCATACGGACGATTCGGATCAGACAAACCCGCACGGGAACGACGGATGGCATCGGCCACCAGACGCACCGCTTCATCCTGCCCGACGACACGTTTGTGAATTCGCTCTTCCATCTTCAACAATTTTTCGCGCTCGCCCTGCATCATTTTGCTAACCGGGATGCCCGTCGCCCGCGAAACCACCTCGGCAATTTCCTCGGCACCCACCTGTGTGCGCAGCAGTTTGTTCTTCTGCCCGGCACCAGTCTCGGCATTCATCGCAGCCTCAGCCGCCTTCAATTTCTCGTCGAGTTTCGGCAGCTCGCCATATTGCAACTCAGCCACCTTGTCGAGCTTGCCTTCGCGTTGCAGGCGCGTGATCTCGGCCTTGACTCGATCAATTTCTTCCTTGATATGGGCCGAACCGAGCACAGCGGATTTCTCGGCTTTCCAGATTTCTTCAAGATCTGAATACTCTTTCTGCAACTTGACCAACTCCTCCTCGATCAAGCCCAGCCGCTTCTTCGAGGCTTCATCCTTCTCGCGCTTCACCGCCTCGCGCTCAATCTTCAGCTGGATCATCCGGCGCTCAAGCTTGTCCATCACTTCCGGCTTCGAATCAATTTCCATCTTGATGCGCGCCGCCGCTTCGTCGATCAAATCAATCGCCTTATCCGGCAGGAAGCGGTCAGTAATGTAGCGGTGCGACAACTCCGCCGCCGCGACGATGGCCGGGTCAGTAATATCGACGCCGTGGTGCAGTTCGTATTTCTCCTGCAAGCCACGCAGGATAGCGATGGTCGATTCCACACTCGGCTCCTCGACCAGCACTTTCTGGAAGCGGCGTTCCAGCGCGGCATCCTTTTCGATGTACTTGCGGTATTCATCCAGCGTCGTCGCCCCGATGCAATGCAACTCGCCACGCGCCAGCGCCGGTTTCAGCATATTGCCCGCGTCAATCGCGCCTTCCGCCTTGCCCGCACCCACCATGGTATGCAGTTCGTCGATGAAGAGGATGATCCTGCCTTCTTCCAGCGAGACTTCCTTGAGCACGGCTTTCAGCCGCTCCTCAAACTCGCCGCGATACTTCGCCCCGGCCAGCAAACCGGCCATATCCAGCACCAGCACCTTCTTGCCCTTCAGCGTATCCGGCACCTCGCCATTGACAATGCGCTGGGCCAAACCTTCAACGATAGCCGTCTTGCCGACACCAGGCTCGCCGATCAACACCGGATTATTCTTGGTCCGACGCTGCAGGATCTGCATGGCGCGACGAATCTCGTCATCGCGCCCAATCACTGGGTCGAGCTTGCCCTGCGCCGCCCGTTCGGTGAGGTCGATACAATATTTATTCAAAGCTTCGCGCTGCCCTTCGGCCTCCTGCGAATCAACGCCCTGGCCACCACGCACGGCCATGATCGCGGCTTCCAGCGAGCGCCGGCTGAGACCATGCTGCTTGGCAATGCGCGCCGTTTCGTTCTTGTCGTCGCACAAGGCAAGCAAGAACATTTCGCTGGCAATAAACTGGTCGCCGCGCTTCTGCGCTTCCTTGTCAGTCAGGTTGAACAGATTGCCCAGATCACGCCCGACCGAAACATCGCCACCATGGCCGGAAACCTGCGGCAAGCGCTTGATCGCCGCCTCCAGATCGTTACGCAAACCCGGCACATTGACCCCGGCGCGAGCCAGCAGCGAGGTCGTGCCGCCATCCTCCTGATTGATCAGCGCCAGCAACATGTGCTGCGGTTCAATAAACTGCTGGTCGCCGCCGACGGCCAAACTTTGCGCGTCAGACAAGGCTTGCTGAAATTTGGTGGTGAATTTATCGAGTCGCACAATCAATCTCCGGAGACGCATTTTTTGATACCAGATAGATAAGGACTATCTGAGGAATTTCAACCACCAGGGTCAAACATTCAATTGGCTTATCCGCCAAGCTTAAAGCAACAAACACAACTTGATCCGTAGTCGCAGTGTGACTACAATATCGCCCTCAATTCAGGTTTCAAGGAGCGACGCCATGAGCACTGCTGACACTTATGTTCGCGCGCGCATCGATACAAACACCAAAGAACGCGCCGCCGAAGCGCTGGGCGCTATGGGTTTGTCGATTTCCGATGCAATCCGCTTGCTCATGCTACGCGTTGCCGATGAACGTCGCCTCCCTTTCGAGATCAAAGTACCGAGTACCAGCGGCCAAGAAAATACCTCTCTTTTGGCCGTTGACCGCAGTTCAAGTAGTAAGGAATAACTCGTGAAAAGCCATTACGCCATTCTGGGCGTTTCGCCCGGTGCGACACCGGAGGTGATCAAATCCTCCTACCGCAAAAAGGCCAACCAGTATCACCCGGACAAAAACCCGTCGCCGGACGCCGCTACCCGCTTCCGCGAAGTTCAGGAAGCCTACGAGGTGCTGTCCGACGAAACCCGCCGCAAGGCTTATGACGACAACCGTCGCCGTAGCCTGATCGATGACCCACAATTGGTTGCCCAGGACATCTGGAAAACTTATCTCTCGGATGTTGTTAGCTCATGAAAAAATCCCGCTTCTTTGCCGAACTCTCGGAAACCTACGCCAGCGAAATTGATGATCTGGTCAGCGATTCCGCCGGAAAAACCGTGCTGCAATCGCGTCTCAAGGAAAAACGCGACGAGATTCATGCCATCCTGCCAATGATTGAATTCGCTCCGGAAATGGTCGCTGTCGCCTTCTACGAAGCTTTTGGCTTCAAGGATTCTGCCCTGCTCCTGCGCGCCGTGACCAACGAACCCGGCCACCCGCATTTCCCGCAATGGAACGTCGTCAAAGGTTCGCTGAGCATTGCCGACTGGGCCAAGCCGCTAATCGAAGCGGCCTTGCGCGAAGAAGGTGGCGATACCTTCCTGGTCACCACCGTCGGGCTTGAGTTCCTCCGCCTCAAGGACACCGGCAATATCCACGCCGCCGCGCACGAGGAATCGGAAAAACACGACTCGGATGACGAGGAAGATGAGGAGAGTGGCGATCTTTCAGAGGACGGTGCCGACTGGATGTCGAAACAAGGATTCGATTCGCTGGATCGTTGATCGTTGCCTCGTTCGTCGAACCATTTCCGTCTTACCCGATGTGGATTAAAGCATTCAAGCATTTAAAGGAAGTTGCATGACTCACCCCGTCGTTCAAGAAGCTATCAAACTGATTCTCGCTGGCGATGTGGCCGGCGCTGAGCATGCTCTCGTCGCCATTGCCGACGAAGAAGGTGATGCTGCCCTGGTCGCCATCCTCGATGAAATCCCGCCGAAAGATCTGCTGGCGATGATGCGCGAGTTCGATTCCTCGCGGGAATCAGTCATCAACATGGTCGTTTCGCCGGAGCAATTTGCCCGCGCCGTCATTCTTGAGCAGAAATACCGCGACCGCACGCATGAAGCCCTGCGCGGCATGATTAATGCCGTGGTGCACGCCAACGGTGACTTGGCCAGCGAATACCTCGAAGCGATCGGCGAGATTGATGGTGGCTACGAAACCTTCGCCAATTACTTTGCCGAGCGCTTTGAAGAAGTCCTGCACTTCGCCATGTCCGGGGAATTCACCGAAGCCGGGCCGGAATCGTCGATGGAAAACAAATCGATCACCTGGCTGGCTGAGAAGGTAGACGAAATCGACGAGGCGCTGAATCTGGGCAACTCCATCTCCGACACCCAGCCGCGCATTTCGCGAGCCGAAGCCTCCGACGGCGACTGGATGGAAACCGCCTGGGTCTTGCGTCACCAGCTTCCCGATATTTTTGAGCAGGTGATCATTCTGCTACGCGATCGCATGCAACGCTTTGCTCAATTGGCCGAACAAGCCCTGCAAGCGCCGCCGACCGAGAAAAACGAGCCGGGCGAGCTCGAAGAATCGGCGATCTAAGTAGCTACTGATTAAATCAGTTTTGTCGTTCCCGCGTAGGCGGGAACCCAGGAATAACAAGGTGCTGGATCCCCGCCTGCGCGGGGATGACGAATTTATCAGCGCCTCCCTAAGCAAGGAAGTTTATGGCTCACGCAACTAGCGCCATTGCTACGGTCGACCGCCGCCCGTACCTGGAAAAGGCACTCCGCTTCGGCCTGCAAGAGGGCATCCTTTCGGCCAGCCGGCTCAATAGCATTCGTGAAGATGGCCCGAAAGGCATCGTCCAGATCGCCAACCATTTCGGCACCGCCCATTTGCGTACCGATCTGGAAAATGCCCGCGAACGCATGGTTAATCTGGTCAGCTTGTACCTTGAAGAAAGCGCCGGCGGCGATCTGCAGCGGGCAGCACTGGCTTTGCGTGACAAGTCTTTCCTGTCGCTCTCGAAAGGCGGTTCTGATCTGCTGAAAATGCTCCACGCCATGCCGGACAGCACGCTGATTGGCGGCTACAACGCCTTGCCGGAGGATCAGAAAAATTTCCTCAACGACAAAACCTTTGCCGCGCCGCTGACGATCAAGCAATACCGCGATGAACGCGAGCTGCGCGCCGCCTGCCAACAGCAGATTGGCCTGGCCAGCTGGCTCGGCAAGAAGCTCGGCCTGAGCAAGGATGACCTCGATTCCGTCGTTGCCGACACGGTCATCCGCAGCGCCTTGCTGGTCCTTTTCATCAAGGAAGCAGCACTGGAGATTCCGGGGCGAACTGGCTTGGCCAAACTGTTGCAAGCCGCCAGAAAAAAAACCGCAAAACTTGATGAAGCGCGCCTCAATGCCTTCTTGGTCAATGGTCCGGAAGACTTTCAGAGCGCCACCCGAGAAGCGATGAGCAAGTTTGTCAGCGCGGTCATCCCGGCCCTGCGCGCCAACGACAAAAGCGCCGATGCGCTGCTGCACGGCGAAACCGCCGGTGATTACTTTGTTAATGAAAGCATCGGCGAAGAGATCGGCGAATACGATCAATTGGTCGCCAAGGAATGGCACCGCGTCACCAAGGGCGATGGCGATGACCCCTGCGTCGTCGCGACCATTTTCCTCTTCGTCGCCACCGGTTTCGCCCCCAAGGCTAGCGCCTTGCAACGCGAAGCCAAGGAAATCATCCAGTCCTTCCGGAAATCCGGCTTCAATTCGGCCGCAGTCATCGACTATATCGACGCCCAAGCGCCGCATGAAATGCGCGACGACCTGAAGGATCTCTGGCATGAAGATCTGCGGCCGGAAGCCGAAACTCAGCTCGCCGACACTGACCCGGAAATGCCGGATAGCCACATGGATCGGGCGCTGCGCTATTTCCAGAAAACCTGCCAGACATCCTGGAAGGGACGCGGCCGGGCTTAGCCAAGCGGCGGCAAAACAGACATTTCCGCCCGATTTTGGGGCGGAAATGTGCCCCAATAGTGGGTTTTCCAACTTGCCAGCGCACCATTCCCGCGCATCATCAAATATTGCTTGAAAACACGCTATGGCGAGGTTTTCTGCCCCCTATAATGTAGGTGTTTACCCGAAAAACCCGGGCAAAACGGAAGCTGGACAAGCCCTAACTTATGGCCCCGTCCGCTTCGCACAACCGGAGACTGACTGCGAGCTGGCGCAGGGTTTCTGCTTTTTAATGCAAGCCAGTCAGGAGCAAGTAATGCAGCAGTTCACCCCACAAGGTCAGCAGTTCATTCAGGATTTGGCGCAGCGTTACGGCGTTAGCAACGATGCCGTCATCACCATGGTTTATGCCGTCATGAATGGCAACGGCACGATGGCGCAATTCAGTCACCCTGACCTCGGTGGTTCCGGCCAATGGATGCAGGGCGGCATGACCATGGTCGGCGACATGTTCAATTACGGCTTGAAGTCAAAGGTCGATGGCCTGTGCGTCGAGATTTCCAACCAGTTGATGAATCAGCCGGCTTATTTCCAGCCCAGCACTAACCAGGCGCAATATCAGTCTTCGAACAACACCAACGGCAGCCTGTTTGTTTCCGCAGCCGCTGCCGGCCAGTGGTGGCCGGGCGACCTTGGCTCGCCCGCCTCAACCGGGGCGCAAAACAATGTGCGCTACGCAGTCTTCCCCGGTAGCAGCCGGCTGGCCGTTGAATTGAATGGTCAGATGACGGTGTACGACACGCTGGATCACTCTATCGGCGGTGTTTCGCAGCAACAGGGCGGCAATGATTCGATGACTTTTAACAGTCAATATGGCGTGGTCAATGTCAGCAGTCTGCCGGTGGTCAGCATTAATGGCTACGCCCCACAGCAGCCTGCCCCGCAGCAGCAACCCCAGCCAGTTGCCTTCCAGCAACCAGCCTTCCAGCCATCGCCGATTATCGAAGTGCCCTCGGCGCCGCCCGGACACTTCGACGGGGATGTCTTCGCCAAGATCGAGCGCTTGGCTGATTTGTGGCAAAAAGGCGTATTGACCGAGCGTGAATTCGCCACCAAAAAGGCGGAATTACTCAGTCACGTTTGATTGAGCAGCAGGTTTTAAAGCAGGCTTTTAGCTGCCGGCGCTCACAGGCGCCGGTTCAGCAGCAGCCCACATTCCAGATGCGGCGTGTAGGGGAATTGGTCGAACACCGCCGTCGCCGCAATTTCGTGGGTCGCCTGCAAGGCAAGCACATTTTCGCGCAGGGTTTGCTGGTTGCATGAAATGTAGATGATGTGATCAAAACCCCGGGCAAATTCGAGCGTTTGGGCGTCGAGTCCACTACGCGGCGGATCAACGAATAGCGTTGAAAAACGGTACTGACCCAGATCGAAGTTCTTCAACTGGATGAAGCTTTTGGTTCTGGCGATGGCGGCGCTAATCTCTTCGCTGGAAAGACGAACGACGGCGACATTTTCCAGGCCGTTGGCGGCAAGGTTGTATTCCGCCGCCCGCACGGAGGATTTGGAGACTTCAGTGGCCAGCACACGATTAAACAGCGGCGCCAGCGCCACGGTGAAATTGCCGTTGCCACAATACAGTTCAAGCAAGTCGCCACCCAGGCCAGTCGCCTGATGGCAAGCCCAAGCCAGCATTTTTCGATTTACGCCGCCGTTCGGCTGGGTAAAGCTGGCTTCGATTTGCTGGTAGCGCAACTGGCGGCCATTCAATTCAAACGCTTCAATCAGCCAGTCGCGCTCGACGACCAATTTCCGCCCCCGGCTTCGGCCGATGACTTGTGCATTCAGCTCTGCCGCCAAGCCCTGCGCCGCAGCCTCCCAACGCGGGCCAATCGGCTGGCGATAGATCAGCGTAATCATCAACTGACCGCTCATTGTCGACAGAAAATCGATCTGGAACAAACGATCCCGCAGCGTATTGCTGGCGTGCAACAACTCACGCAGGCGCGGCATGACCTTGTAAATCGCCTCCGCCACCACCGGAAAAGCCTCAATCACCACGGGCTGCTTCGGGTTGGCCGGGCCAAACATGGCGTACTCCATGCGGTTACCGAAGTGCATAACGTGAAACTCGGCGCGCAAGCGGTAATGCAGCGCTTCTGAACTGGCAACGTCAGGCTCGGCGGTCGAAAACTCGGCGAAATCGTTCTTGAACAGCGCAACTTTTTCGGCAAGTTGGGTCGAGTAATTGGCGGGGATAATGTTTTGTAGCGGCATGGGTTGGTGGCCGTGGCAAATCCATTGAGATCAGCACGGCAATAAAATGGTGGGAAATCGAAGTGCGGGAGCACCTCGGCCGAGGGCGGAATATACACGCGCCGGCTGGGTAATTGAGCGCCTTTTACTCAATGGCAAATGACCTTTTGCGCCTTGATCGCGAAAGATCAAGGAAATCGGTATTACTACGGTCAACCGTCAAAAAAGGCCAAAAACCAGAGTTGACCGCAGCATTCAAAAAAAGGGGCGATCTTAAATACCTGACACGCCGTCTGGCAGATCGCTCACCGGATACTTCAAATACAGCAGTTCTAACGTTTCCCTTGGAAATTCAAAACAACCCAAGTGGAACCAGATTTCATTTTCGTCCAAACAAACGAGCCAGAAATCCCCGTTTCACCGAGCTGGCCTCAATGACGGGCGCGACAGTACTGTGATTGTCGGCATACCACCGGCCAAAACGCAGATCGTGCGTCATGATGTGGCCAATCAGCCACTTGTTCAGAAAGCGGCGGATTTCATGCACGCGCTCCTCGCTCCACTCGTCGCCACTGCCCATAAATTCAGCCACGTGTGCGCCAAACTCCTCATGGAGTTTTAAATGCGCCTCGAATGCCGGATAGCCGCTTTTCTCCATCAACGCCTGTTCATTGGAAAAGTGCGTGACAACATATTCGAGCAATTCATCCACCGTTTGCTCGACCGTTTCCAAGTTCAAGGCTTTTATCAGGTCGAAAAGCCGGTGGTGTTCTTGATCAACCTGGGGAATATTTACCTTGAACGCATCACGCCATTCCACAACAAATGGCGCTCGCTTGTTTTCTAAATCAGAAGCCATATTTCCACTGTTTCCTTTGTTAATACAACCAGTGACATAGAAGCGAATGCCCCGGCCGGATTACTTGGCCATGACGCATTCTTTGAGCTGGAAGCAATTCGGTGCCGAATCTTAGCCCGGTCAATTTATTAACGGTTGATGTAGGTCAAAGGTTATGGTTAATTATGGCTAGCCAAAAAAAATTTCATCAATCTTTTCGCTCAAAAAAAAATGGCTTGGTGACTGCAAAAACGGTCTAATTTTGGGGTTGACCGCAGCATGCCAAGGGGAACGAGGATGAACCGAGCAAATACCGCCGTGCCTGATGCCCAATTCAATCAAGTAGCCCTTTCTTGAACAACGACTTGCTAGCCGATGCGGGTGGCACAAGTCAATGGCGTGAACCGTTGGGGTCAGGGGCCGTTGTCTTGCGCGCCTTTGCCTGTCGTGAGGCCGAAAACCTGTTCGCAGAAATTCAGCAGATCGTCGCTCAGGCGCCATTTCGCCACATGGAAACACCCGGCGGTTTTCGCATGTCGGTGGCGATGAGCAATTGCGGCGAGTTTGGCTGGGTGACTGACCAGGCGGGTTACCGTTATCAGGCGGTCGATCCGGCCAGCGGCCGGCCTTGGCCAGCGATGCCGCCCAGCTTCGAGCAACTCGCCGCGACAGCCGCTGTCGAGGCCGGCTTTGCCGATTTCGTGCCGGATGCCTGCCTGATCAATCGTTATGAAATCGGCGCTCGCATGTCGCTGCATCAGGACAAGAATGAGCGCGATCTGACCCAGCCTATCGTTTCCGTCTCGCTCGGTTTGCCGGTAACATTCCAATTCGGCGGCTTGCAGCGCAGCGACCCGGTGCGTCGTACTTCCTTGACGCATGGCGATGTCGTCGTCTGGGGCGGCATTGATCGCCTGCGCTATCACGGTGTTTTGGCGCTCAAGGGGGGCGAGCATCCGTTGACCGGCGCCTGCCGCCTCAACCTGACGTTTCGTCAGGCACGCTGATCAATAAATCAGCCGCGGCTTAGCTCGGCAGCGTGAAGCCTTTCAGCTTGCGGTACATATCGACGGCGTAGGAATCAGTCATTCCGGCAACAAAATCGGCGACTTGCAGCAAACGAATATAAGGGTCCGGATTCGGTTCGCCACCATGACCGAGGAACTGGACTGGCAGCAATTTGAGCAACATGCGTTCGCGCGTCGTAAATCGTGCATGCCCGGCGCCCGCTTCGACCGCATTGGTGAACAAACCGAGCAAGGCGCCGAGCACCTCGAAGCCCGCCGTTTCAATCTCCAGTGCCGGCCGGGCGTTGTAGATGGTTTCCTTGGCTAGCTTCTGCACTGCCTGCAAGGGATGGGCAATTGGTGACTGAGCCAGCAATTCATCATCAAACCTGCCCTCAAGAATCGCCACCTCATTTTCGAG
>Ga0136636_10002738_pt1 | contig 10536 bp, 11 predicted proteins | sample AntDrymUQ8522106_2_FD_104653 | JGI IMG/M metagenome (GOLD analysis project Ga0136636, IMG submission 104653) | Polar desert sand microbial communities from Dry Valleys, Antarctica - metaG UQ852 (21.06) | ecosystem: Environmental > Terrestrial > Soil > Desert | place: Antarctica: Dry Valley... | reverse complement strand
TGGTCCGATCAGGCCTATTCTATAAGAAGATTGGGATGGAATACAACTACCATCAGGTACACGATTTGAATTTGTCAGCAATCGATTTGGTTGATCAATCCATTATGCTGACTTTAAGTTTTTGAAAAGAAATTTTGGTTTCAGGACAAGGAGGCTGATAAGTTTTCAAGTTTATCGAGTTCTCGTGCGATGCGGTGGACGAGGTAAAAGGGCAGGTTAAGCAAAGTGAATTCCTTTCCGGCGATGGTTTTTGCTTTCTCAACCGAATACGGACCTTGCCAAACCCGGACTGCCAAACTGTGCGGCGTCCGATCCATAAACTGATGCAGCGACCGAAGTTTACCGATACTGCCAGATTTTACTTCAATAGGAATGATCTTTCCGTTATAAGGAAGAATGTAATCCACTTCAGCGCTGGAATCGGTTTTTTCGCGAACCCAAAAATGGAGGTCGTTGCTAATGGAGAAATTGGATGCCAACAATTCCTGCCCGACAATGTGTTCACCGATCAATCCCCGATGAGTATCGCTGATTTCTTCATTAAAGACAAGTTCTCCCATGATTTTATTGGAGTAATTGACTAAACCAGTATCGAGCACATGCAAACGCGGCTTCCTTACCAAACTAGGTTTTACAGGCAACTCTGTTGATGTACATGGATAAACCAGCCTGACCAACATAGTTTTTTCGAGCGATACAAATGCTTCCTTCATCTCCCGCGTCCGGTAAGGGGAATTGCCAAATTTCTCAAAAGTTATCTTGGTTCCTGCCTCACGAAACACATTAGAAATAATATGCCTGACATACTGCACTTGTGCAGATGAATCAGCGTACTTTTCAATATCATCGGAATAGGAATGTATAAGGCTGTTATACACTGGTTCTAAAGCGGTGATATCGGCATTTTGAGAATAAAGATTAAGCACTTCTGGCATTCCGCCAATGGTAGCGTATTTTTTAAACCAGCTTATCAGTTGAGAATGCAAAAACCCGGGCACTTCAGGCTTCTCAAGCATTTCGAGTAACTGCTGGTTATTTGTCGCAGACAGAAACTCCCTGAAAGAGCAAGGACGCAATGCCATATATTCTACCCTTCCTACCGGAAATGATATGTTCCTGCCCATGGTGCTTTCCAGCAACGAACCTGCTGCGATCACAAAAAGGTCGTTTGCTTCCTCATAGAAATAGCGAAGTAATGCTATTGCCTTTGGAGAGTTCTGAATTTCATCAATAAATATGAGGGTTTTTGCACCGCTACGTTGCTTTTGAGCAAAAATAAATAGCGTGGTGAGCAAGTCGGCGAATGGATATTGCCGCTCAAAAATATCACACTGTTCCACCTTTTCCAGGTTTAGGTATATGTATTGATCGAAATCTTTTGAAAAGAGATCAACAGCAGTAGTTTTACCTACCTGTCTTGCCCCCCTTAAAATGAGAGGCTTCCGTGAAGGTTTTGCCGCCCATTTAGTTAACTCGTTGTTAATATCCCTGTTGAACATTTAGGTATAAATTAGTGCGAGGGTTAAAGATATTGAAATTGTAACAGATTGAGGGTTATTTTTGATAAATATTGTAACAGATTGAGGGTTATTTTTGATAACTATTGTAACAGATTGAGGGTTAATACAACAATTAACACATTTACAATGAATTAAAAGATTGCACATATATTTCATAATTTAGACCAATTTGAAAAGTGTTAGGGAATATACCCGTGTGCTTCCAAAGTTTTTCCCAAATTTTGCCTAACGACCTGGGAATTAACTTATGGCCTGGGATATACATTTCAGCAGACATTGAATAAAAATTTTGAAGTTCAAAATGACATCTCCGGAAACAATTCAGACTTTGAGTCCGGATTTAGCGGAATCCTGGAGTTTAATTATACAATAAGTCGTTATCCTTCCACTATCTTAATTTCCTCGTCGGTCAACTCATATAATTTGTAAACCATCTGATCAATTTCCTGATCGGTGCTATCAATTTTCGCTTTCAGTTCTAATGCTTTTTGGGCTTCCTGCAAAAAGTAAGCTTCCCATTCAGATTCTTCCTACAGGGATAATTTTACTTTCTTTTTACCCAATTCGGAGACAAACTCCTTGTAAGTGTGATGCAAAAAAACAGAAGTTAAGCAAAGCATTTGAAAACCTCTCACCAAAACCACAGCCGAAGCCACAACCAAACACCGGAACCATACAGGCCATTAAAGATGCTCTTTTTAAAAAAGGTGTTAATCTGGATGACATGGACGAACTCTTTAACCAGTTGGAAAAGGCTTGAAATTTATATTGCAATTTATAACGAATTTGTTATTTTTGAAACATCAAACTTTAGTTGTAAACACCATGAAGTTTTCAGAGTTATACAAGATCCTTGAAAAAGACGGCTGGCAAATAGAGCGGACAAAGAAACATCACATCTATTCGCATCCATCGAAGTCAGGAAAGATTCCGGTGGGAAAACATACATCTGAAGAGGTGAAAACCGGAACATTAAATGCAATTTTAAAACTGGAAGGGCTTAAATAACCCGACTTAAAATAACTACAATGAATAAGATTTTAGTAATTATCGAAAAAGGAACAGACGGACTATTCAGTGCCTATACTCCAGAAACCAAAAGCACTGTTTTAAACGGACAAGGCAATACGGTAGCTGAAGCCATTGCCGATATGAAAGAATCGTTTCAGGAAGTGATTGAATCGTATCAGGAGACTGAAGAAACGATCCCTGAAGAATTACAGGAGCCGGTAGTATTTGAATTCGTACAGGCAATACACCAACTATTTTTCGTGGTGAAGTACCGTCTGATCAGACGGGGTTTGAGTGGATCGCCAAAAAATTGAATTAAAATTGACGGATAGTTATTCCTTTTTTGAGACTGTTGGTTTGCTGACAATTTCACCTAACATATATTTTGGAGTTTTGTTAGTACCGTAAATTTCACGAAGTTTTTGTGAAGTTTCCTCTGCTCCAAATATCTGAATTTATTGTCTTTTAACAATTTATTGACGGGAAAACCAATATTATTTAGAATGATTCTAAGCACAAAACTAAAAACCATAAAACTTTATCAGTATAAACACACTGGATGGACTGTTTTTTACTGTAATGGTGACTGGGTGGTTTGTTTACGGTCGCCATTCGAAAACCCCGAGAATTCTCTCTTTCATTCTCTCTTTACAAAAATAAAACCGCTTAACTATCAATCAGTTAAGCGGTTTTAAAGTACCCGAAGCCGGAATCGAACCGGCACGATATTGCTATCACTGGATTTTGAGTCCAGCGCGTCTACCAATTCCGCCATTCGGGCTTATTTGTAAACCGGCTGCAAAAATAATGGAAAATTCCTATGCACAATCTATTTCTCTTAAAATTTAGATAATAATTTACTTCAGGCAGAACGGCCGATCAATCATAAGCGAATTTCATTATTTTTATACCTTTAGCCAGAATCTCAAAACCAAGACTTTAGCAAGTAAACAATGGACCAGACAGAAGATCAGGAATTGTACCTCAAACTTAGAATTGGAGACGAACGTGCCTTTCAGGTTTTATTCCGAAAGCACTATTCGGCGTTGTGTACATTTGCCTGGCAATTTCTGAAAGATCGGGAATTGGCCGAAGAAACCGTTCAGGACATGTTCGTCAAAATCTGGGAAAAGCGTGAAAATCTGAATATTGAGACTTCAGTAAAACACTACTTCTTTCGTTCGGTACGAAATCATTGCCTCAACCAGATTCAGCACGATAAAATAAAGAAGCGATATGCCGATAAGGTTATCGAAACTTCCCGGCAGGAAATCAATCCGGAGAATTTCTACCTTGAAGTGGATTTAATTCAACGAATTGAGCAAAGTATTGATGCGCTGCCTCCCAAGCGGCAGGAAATCTTCAGACTTAGTCGCGAACAGGGTTTGAAATACAAAGAAATAGCTGAAAAATTGCAAATTTCAGTAAAAACAGTTGAGTCACAAATGGGGCTGGCTTTGAAACACTTACGCGACGACCTGAAGGATTATAGCAATCATTTGATGACTTTATGGATGATTTTTACAAAATCATGAATCGGGAGTAAGGGTAAATTGTTTGTCCGAATGTCATAGAATCGTATGAAAGCAAAACAAAACATAGAAGATCAGGATTGGGAAAAACTCGCCAAATCAATTTACGATGAAAATCAGGGTTTTACTGCCGAAACGAATGAAGATTTTATTTCAGATGAAAAGACTCAAATTCTGGAAATTGCAAGAAAAGTTGATTTGTCACTTGAGCTGAAAAAATATCAGACAAACCAGGCTTGGGAAAAAGTTCATTCGCGCATCAACGAACAATCGGCACCGGAAAAAAGCAAGATAAAGTACCTGATTTCGCATCCACTTTTCAGGATAGCAGCAGCAGTGCTCTTTGCCGCTTTGCTTATCGTTTCAGGATACGAAGTTTTATACAACTCTGCTGGAAGCAAAAAGATGATGGAAGTATCGGCTACCAATCAGATTTTGAATATGTTTGCTCTCCCCGACGGAACACTGGTAAGTCTGAATACCGATACTAAAATTAAATACCCACAAACATTTACCGGAAATATCCGTGAGATTACCATCGAAGGTGAGGCTTTTTTTGAGGTGGTGCCGAATAAAAACAAACCATTTATTATTCATGCCCGAAATGCACAAATTAAAGTTATTGGCACCAGCTTCAATGTAAATGCCTATCCATCAGCAAAATCAGTCGAAGTTGTTGTTGAAACCGGCAAGGTGCAGGTTTTAAACAAAACGACCAAAGCCAATGAAACGGATGAATTAATTCTGACTCCCGGGGAAAAAGGTACTTTGATTTATTCGAGCAATTCGTTGCTTAAATCGACCAATCTGAACCCCAACTTTTTAGCATGGAAAACACACAACCTGATTTTTAAAGCCACTCCGCTTGCCGAAGTCATTGAAAATCTGGGAAAAGTGTACAACGTAAACATTCAATTGGCCGATCCAAAGCTAAACGAACTACTCCTTTCAGCCCAATTCAATGATCATACGCTCGATTTTATCCTGAAAGTAATTGAAACAACTTTTCAGATCGAAGCGAAACATGAGAACGGGCAGTATATTTTAAGAGCAAAATCCTAACAGTTATGATTAAACGCCATGAAACCAATAAGAATAATACCGTATTTCATAGTTTTAGTGTTGCTGCAACTAGTCGCATTCAACGCTTACAGTCAGAATAAAACGACGAAACAAAGCACAAAAAAGACTTTTGTACAAGGAAGTGACGAAGATCAAACTTCCAAGGTTCTCAATCAGAACATAAGTATATATGCTGAAAATGAACCGCTTGAAAAAGTTATAGCTCGTATTTGCAAATACATGAATCTCGACTATTCCTACAATTCAAAACTGCTGGAAGGAAAGAATATCAATCTGAATGTATCGAATAAACCCATCAAATATGTTTTGGATGAGTTGATGAAGGACTTTTATCTTCTTTTTGAAATTCAGGACAATATTCTCGTTGTTCGCGACTATGTTCCTCTGGAAAAAAGTATGGACTACAACAAGCAAATGAGAAGCTACTCCGATCAGAGCGGGTTTGTGTTCAATAATCCGAAGAAAAAATCGATTGTCATTAAATTCAAGACCTCAAGTAATCTGATTATTATACCGGTTGCCATCAATACGTCAGATACCCTGAATTTCATTCTGGATACCGGAGTTAGATACCCGATTATCACCGAACTGCCATTCGTGAACAAGCTCAACTTAAATTACCTTCAGCCCATTAATATGCAGGGCCTTGGCGAAGGTGAGCAGCTAACCGCCTATAAATCGGGTAACAACACCATCAATATCGACGGTATGGTTGCCTATAATCAGGTAATTCACATGATCATCAGCGAAAGTTTCCAGATTTCGCAGATCCTTGGAATTCCGGTGCATGGGCTTATTGGCTTTAATCTTTTTAAAGATTATGTGGTTAAAATCGACTATGCCGAGCACACCATTACCTTAATAAAACCCGAGTATTTTGACTATAAGGAAAGGCAGAAAGATATTGTCCTTCCGCTTACTTTTGAGCATAATAAACCTTTTGTGACAACCAATATTGTTACCGATAAAAACGTAGATGTACCGGTAAAACTGCTGGTTGATACAGGTGCAAGTGATGCACTTTGGTTATCAACCAATTCCGACAGCCGGATATCGCTTCCTGAAAACCACATCGAAACTTTTCTGGGTCGCGGTTTAAGTGGCGATTTATACGGGAAAAAAGGTCGTATTGGTGCCATCTGGGTTGGACCACTGGTTCTGTACGAACCCATTGTGGCCTTTCCTGAAAACGATTTGGTGGATCAGCTCATCGGTAAAAACGACCGGAACGGAACTCTCGGGGCTGAAATTCTCCGGCGATTTTATGTCACCATGGATTATCCGAATAAACGAATTATCCTGAGGCCCAATGCTAACCTGAAAAGTGAATTCAATTATAACATGAGTGGCCTTGAAGTGACCAACCCAATGCCTGGCGCTCCAATCTTCCTGATTAACGACATCCGGAAAAATTCACCAGCCTATTATGCCGGAATTCAGGAAAATGACCAAATCATTGCATTAAACAACACAAGTGATAAAGCATTAACTTTAAATGATATAAATTTACTGTTCCAAAGTCGGGAAGATAAGCGAATCAAGATGACCATTCTTCGGGATGGAGAACAGATAAAAACCGAATTCTTCCTGAAGAAAATGTTTTAGAATGAAACCAACATACGGAGTTTTACTTCTTGTTTTCCTTTTGTGTTCCGCTAAAATCAGCGCACAAAAGGAAAACAAGTCCGTATTGGATCAGAAAATCACAATCAGCATTCAAAACCTACCCATCACTTCGATTCTCGATTCGATTTCATCACAGGCAAAAGTTTTCTTTTCGTACGACGCCATACTCATCGAGGCTGATAAACAAACCAATCTTTCTGTTATAGAAAAATCGCTTCAGGAGACTTTAGATACCCTTTTCCATTCGAAGTTTGAATACCAGGTGCTTGGCGATCAGATTATTATTGCAAATCCTGTTAAAATGACACCCGATGAGATTAAATCAAAAATTATTACGTTCAGGGGTCGGGTCATCGATCGTGAAGGAAAAGAAGTTCTACCCTATACCGGAATCTCTATTTTGAGAAGCCACATCGGGACCATTTCGAACATTGATGGTGATTTTGAACTGAAAATCCCTGCATCCATGGCTCAGGATACGATTGTATTTTCACATCTGGGATACCGGCAATTCAGGCAGCCGATCAGCCAGACCACCGATAAGAATTGCATCATTTCACTTCAGCCAGTTTCCATTCAACTCAAGGAAATACAGATCACTGTTATCGATGCTCAGGCAATCGTCAATAAAATCATCGAAAGAATTTCGATTAATTACCCGCAACAACCTGAAATAATGACCGCGTTTTATCGCGAAGTTCTGAAACAGGATGACAAATACATTGATGTTGCCGAGGCGGTCATGGAAATCATGAAAGCACCTTATGAGAATTCAACTATTCAGGATCGGGTAAAGGTTGTAAAAGGTCGAAAAAGCCATAACGTAGAAGCCTTTCAATTTGTCGATTTTAAAATTCAGGGAGGTCCCTTTTACATCACCCAGCTCGATGCTGTAAACACCCTCGAATCATTTCTTAATCCTGAATTACAGGATTCACACAAATACTTGCTCGACGAAATTGTTGAACTGGATGACCGGAAGACTTATGTCATTCAATTTAAACCGAAAGAGAAAGTTAGTTTTCTCTCCTATCAGGGAAAACTTTTCGTGGATATGTCGACACTCGCGCTAGTCCGGGCTGAATTCAGCCTTACCCGTTCAGGATTAAAAGTCGCTAACCAGTCGCTCATCAAGAAAAAGCCAAAAGATCTTTATGTCCGACCGCTTGATGCCGATTACTTTGTGAGTTACCGCAGAGCCAATAACCAATGGCATTTAAGCAGTGCCCAGGCAGCAATCAATTTCAAGGTTAAGAGCAAAACCGAACGGGTGAATTCAATCTTCGGAAGCGTTTCTGATTTACTGATTACCGATTTTAGACCCGGCGAAAAAACTCACTTCAAACGGGATGAAGTGTTCAGCTCAAAAGATATTTTTACTGAAACTATAAGTTCGTACGACGATGGTTTTTGGGGCGATTACAATACAATTACGCCTTCTGAAGAACTTCGTGAAGCGCTTCAGGAGTATTACCTGAGAAACGATTCCTTATTCAAAAACACTGAGAAGGAAAAACAAAATTAAAAAGTAGATGAATCCGGGCAGTTTGAATTTACGGTCACTGCCGGAAAGGTTGTTTCAGATTTTACGATTAATGCACAGGGAATTTCCCAAAATGGAAGGATGGACAATTAAAATGCTGTTCTTTCGGTTACCAAATAGTAAAATTGCAAAATGGAAATGTTGAAAAAGAACATCTATATATTTAGCGGCCTTGGTGCTGACGAAAGAGTTTTTCAACAACTTGATTTATCAGGTTATACAACAACTTTTATCCGGTGGGAGGTTCCGCAGAAACGTGAAACCATTGAAAATTATGCTACACGGCTTCTTCCCCAAATTACAAGCATCAGGCCAACCCTCATCGGACTTTCGTTTGGCGGACTGATTGCAACTGAAATAGCAAAACAAATTGAAACAGAGCAAATCATTCTGCTTGCTTCAATAAAGACGAAAAATGAAATTCCGTATTACTACCGCTTGGGAGGTAAACTAATGCTGCACAAGCTTTTGCCAACACATCTTTTAAAGGGAAAAAACTACTTTTCAAAATGGATTTTCAGAAATTCTTCGAATGCTGAAAGACTTCTGATGGAATCAATATTTGCCGGTACAAATCCAATTTTTCTGAGGTGGGCCATTGACAAAGCTGTGCGCTGGAATAATCAAAAACAACTTGAAAATATCAGGCATATTCACGGAACGGCAGACCATATTTTCCCTTTCCGATACGTTTCTTGTGATGTGAAAATCAACAACGGTGGGCATTTATTAACTTTGAAAAATGCTGACGAAATCTCACAAATTTTAAGAACGATCATTTTGAAATAACCCATTTTTCTGATCTAATTCTTTCCGGAGGTATGGAAGTAAAAACTTCTCTTTCTTCAATGTGCAATATTCCAGATACATATCAGCAATTTCCTTCATGGTTACCGGTAGCCAGAAATCGGGACGATCAAGATTAAAAACAATCAGATTTCCGTCGCCATAAAGACTTACTCCAGGCACGAATTCCCTCTCTAACGGGAAGATTTGGAATAATCCGTTGATCAGGCTGGTAACTTTCCCCAAAGGCACTTCAGCAGAAGCAGAATCTTTCAAAGAATCCCAACCGCTCTCATGAAAATTTGTGCCATGTCCACCTTCAGTATTGGCGCTTGTATGTTCAACAAATAGTTTTCCTCGGCCTGGCGATGACCCCATGAGTTTAGCAGTTGCTCCTGTGGTTTCGATTGTAAACATTTCCTCTGGTTCGACCCAGAAACGGATGCTTCCGCTTTCCGCCGCGGCTTTTGCTGTTACCTCTGCCTGTTCCCCAACAACAAGTTCAGCGCAACCGCTAAGCGTAATCTGTGGTGAATCGGACTTGGGTAAATCGCCACACTGCACACTCCATGAGATAGTTACAGAACCATTATACATCATTCCAATTTCATCTTTATAATTATAGGAATGTGAAACGTTGCCTGACGTAAAAAAACCTCCATCTTCCCGGGGGGTAAAAGTACCCTGCAATTTCCGCTGAAGTGCTGTCATTTCGCCTTTCATTTCCAATTCCATATCTTCGGGGCTCTCAAATATCCCGCGCACAGCAGATGAAACATAAGTTTGCACTTTTTTAATGGGCACAGTTTCATAAGTAGGCCCATCGCCTTCCCAGCCCGACACATATCTTGATGTCCCTGATGCCGATCCGTTGCAATCCCTGTAAAAGTCTGAAATGAATATTTGTATTTTAGAAGGCTTTCCTGCAGTGATTCGGGGACGAGCTTGCGATAAGAAACTTCGGGGTCTATTGAAAAGGTGTAATCATCCCTGTTTTCGCCTACCCCTTCACTATGGCTTATAACAGAACCTTTGCCAAGGGCGGTCATACGGTTTTTGCTTGAGATTCTTTCAAGGCTTATATCCCCCTTACCATTATTGCTTACAATCTCATATTCAACCGTTTCTACCAGTTGGCAGTTCAAATCTTCATTAATTCTGGTTCAGTCGTTTTCGTACTGAACAGTTGCATTAACAACAGCATTGACACTGAGAATAACTTTGGTGTGGGGTATAGTTTCTGAATTATCGGTTTGTGAATAGATACCTATGCTAACGAACAAACAAAGTAAGATTGAAAACAGATATTTCTTTTTCATGGCTATTTCTTATCAATTAATTTTCCCATTTTTTCAACCGGCAGGTTGCTGTAAAATTTACCAACATAATCCTCCAGACCGCCATTGGGATTTTTGAATTCTTCCAATTCCTGATC
>Ga0136636_10002735_pt1 | contig 10540 bp, 9 predicted proteins | sample AntDrymUQ8522106_2_FD_104653 | JGI IMG/M metagenome (GOLD analysis project Ga0136636, IMG submission 104653) | Polar desert sand microbial communities from Dry Valleys, Antarctica - metaG UQ852 (21.06) | ecosystem: Environmental > Terrestrial > Soil > Desert | place: Antarctica: Dry Valley... | reverse complement strand
AACCTGTAAATGAATATGTAAATGAACCTGTAAATGAATATGTAAATGAACCTGTAAATGAATATGTAAATGAACCTGTAAATGAATATGTAAATGAACCTGTAAATGAATATGTAAATAATTAAAACGTACAAATGCCAGACGCAATAGCAAAGAAAAATCTTAACGATTGCTGCGATGTGCTGATAGGTAAAGTATGCGACCCAAAAAGTTAAATGACGTAAATTATACAGCCGCTTATTTATAACTTTATGGACGATATAGATAAACTAGCAATAGAGAAAATTAAAGGCAAAGCAACATTCTTTAGAGGTAAATATGCCCAATATGGTTCGCTAAAATCCCCCCTTCGGTTAGCAGAATTAATTTGCTTTCGCTTAAGTAATACCCCACAATATTCTAGTCCACATACACCAACTGTGGACGCACGTACAATATGTATTGCCAAAATGCAGGCAGCCGGAAGCCGTATTTCAACATTTTGTTTTTCAATCTCACTTTTTATCGGGCAGGATAATTACTGTAACTATGTGTAAATCATTATTTTTTATTTAGAAGGTTAGTTTTACTCAGCTTGGGCGGACAGGTTTCTTTTACTCACATCGGAAAGACCAAAAAGTACGTATAAATAATCTTACAATGCTTAGCTTTCCGGCATTAGAAAGTGCTACTATTTTTTTATCTGAAAATGCCAGATTATAAAGCTTTTATCAACCTAAAAAAAAACAGCCAATTAGCCGCCAATAAAGTTATAGAATGAAATACAGTCTAATAAAAAATTTAGCGGCTAAATGCCTATTTTTATCCACTTAAAAACAATCAATGGAAGGTATAAAAAATCTTATTTTCGATTTGGGGGGCGTATTGCTCAATATAGATTATCACAAAACCGCCGATGCGTTTAAAGCATTGGGTGCAGGTGATTTCGACAGTTTTTATTCGCAGGCGGGTGCCAACGAGTTGTTTGAATTGCTGGAAACAGGCAATATTACCAACGAAGACTTTTACATAGCCATGCAAAGCCATTGCCAGCCGGGCACTACCACACAGCAAATGGAAAATGCATGGAATGCTATCTTGCTCGATTTTAGGCCGCAAAGCCTGCAATTTTTATCAGCCTTAAAAAACAGGTACAATATATACCTGCTCAGTAACACCAATGCCATTCATCATCACGCATTTCATCTATCATTTACCCGGGAAATTGGTCTTCAAAACTTTGACGATTATTTTGTGAAGAGCTATTATTCACACAAAATTCACCAACGCAAGCCATATTTAGCTACGTATAATTATGTGTTGCAGGATGCAGGTATCATTGCAAGCGAAACCTTGTTTATTGACGACTCTATCGTTAACATAGAGGGAGCCATCCCAACTGGGTTACTTACACATTTATTGCTGCCCAATGAGCGGATAGAACAGTTAAAAATATTGAAATAGTTTCAGTAAAAAACTGTACTTATGCACAAGTACAGCCAATTGCGTTTTTATCTTTACTCAATTAAATGCAATCTTTTATCTTTGAAGTTATAATAAAATTATTTTATGAAGTTTATCGTGTCGTCTGCGGCTTTGCTTAAGCAACTCCAGCAAATAAATGGCGTTATCAATGCCAATACAGTATTGCCTATTTTGGAAGATTTTCTATTTGAAATTGATAAAAACAAACTCACAGTAGTTGCCACCGATCTGGAAACAGTGATGAAAGTGCACCTTGATATTGAGGCAAAAGACAGTGGAAAAGTGTGTATTCCGGCAAAAATACTGATAGATTCTTTAAAGAATCTGGCAGACCAGCCGCTTACTTTTAATATTGATAAAAACTTTGCCATAGAGCTTACAAGCGATAATGGTAAGTATAAAGTGATGGGCGAAAACCCGGATAACTTCCCTAAAGAACCTGTGGCAGACAATTCCAACTCTTTTACCATGAAATCCACCGCATTGGTTAAAGCCATCAACAAAAGCCTGTTTGCTGTAAGTAGTGATGATCTTCGTCCGGCTATGACAGGTGTATTTTTTGAACTTGATACAAATGGCCTTACCGTTGTTGCAACAGATGCACACCGCCTGGTAAAATATAAACGATCAGATGTAAGCTGTCCTAAAATTGATACTTTTATTGTGCCAAAAAAGCCATTGAACCTGCTTAAAAGTGCCTTACCAGATAATAATGATGAACTAACCATTTCTTACAACAGCAACCATCTTTTTGTAAAACATGGCGGTACCGAGTTGGTTTGCCGACTGATAGATGCCCGTTTTCCAGATTATAAAGTGGTAATTCCGGTAGATAATCCGTTTAAATTAACAGTAAACAAAAGCGATTTTCAAAATGCCCTGCGCCGGGTAAGTGTATTTAGTAACAAGAGTACCAACCAGGTTGCTCTTAGCATTACCGGTAGCGAATTGCAGTTGGCAGCACAAGATGTTGACTTTAGTTTTGAAGGAAACGAAAGAATGAATTGCCAGTTTGATGGAGAAGATATGCAGATTGCCTTTAATGCCAAGTTTCTTATTGAAATGCTAAACGCCGCCGAAACGCCGGAGATTTTTATGGAGCTAAGCACTTCCACCAAGGCAGGTATTATCAAGCCAACCGAAGAAGATGAAAACGAGCAATTGCTGATGCTGGTAATGCCGCTAATGCTCAACAACTAATACTATCTTTTTAAAAATAACCAACACCGGGCTTTAAAAACACCCGGTTTTTTTATGTCATTTTTGGGCTGTTGGCTGTAACTTTTTTCAAACTAATGCTTTTCCTATTCTTTGTAAGTTTATCTACTGCTTTTTGAGCAGCAGTAGGTTTTATTTTGCCTGTTTCCGGGTTAGATGCTACTATACGGTTGCAGTTGCTGATTTTCCGGTGCTTTCATTGAGCAGCAAAAACAGTATGCAGCTTTGTACACCTAATTTTTGGTTAACGGTTTATTGCCTGGTTGAAACAGTTAAACAATTGGGGCATGACAGTTTGCTAATATTGTGCAATACTATTTGTAAGCTGCTAATAAAAGCTACACCTCTAAATCCATCGGAATGTTGTTGTCAGTTTAGTAGCTTTACACCCACAAACTAAATTTATTTTTTTGAAGAACCACCACATTAATTTTCAGCCAATACTCCAAAATACAATTATAAAAGCCCTGCCGCTGCATCCATCCAATTTTGAAGGTTTGTATGCTGTAGCAAGCGATCCGTTAATTTGGCAGCAACATCCCAACAAAAACCGCTACCAACGGCCGGCATTTGAAAACTATTTTAAAGGCGCAATAGAATCGGGTGGGGCATTTTTAGTAACCAATGCTCAAACAAACGAAATAATTGGTAGTTCCCGTTACAGCGATTACGATGCGGCTACCAATAAAGTATTTATAGGGTATACTTTTTTCAGCCGGCAATGTTGGGGCAAGGGCTATAATTACGCACTAAAAAATTTACTGCTCACTCATATATTTCAGTTTGTAGATACAGTTACCTTTTACGTTGGTGCGGTAAATAAGCGTTCTCAAATTTCAATTGAAAGATTTGGAGCTATTAAAATTGGCGAAGCAGAAACGGCTTATTACGGCGAAGAACCCAAAACGGATTATGTTTACGCAATAACTAAAGAACAATGGATACAAATGGACAAAACAAAGTTTGATTAAGTTAATGGATTACCTGACCATACTATTCCTTTGTAAAAAATCACCTTCATTGAAGCATAATTTTTTTACACGAATAACCGGTAGTATAGTAAACCTGGGTTAACCATCACGTTTTTACTCATTAGCCGGAAAAGGATTGCCCCGGTGGCAGGTATTGAAGCTTATCAAATATTGATTTTCAGGCCTGCCTGTACTATCTAAATCAAAATATTTTTTTGTTTATGTCCATTGTCATCAGCATCATTTTACGGATATTTTCTTTCATATCGTTATCCAACGCAAAATCAAGCTCATTATTTACAGGTGCAATGGTAAATAAATTTTTGGGTGCCGAATGGCAAAATTCACAGGATACCTTTAATGCATTGCAAAAAGCATCCATTGTGCTAGCCAATTGTTTTCGCTGATATTCTGCGGCAGAACTTGTAGGTTTTTTCAATTTTTTATTGGGCGTAATGGTGACTGCTGTTGCAAATAGGGTAATTACTGCAAGCACGATAATGGTTACTTTTTTTGATGAGAAGCCATATTTATTATTTTAATGAGCAGGTTTAAAATCTAATCCGACATTACTAAAGCATCTTTTCATTTAAACTAGTTCTATTTTTTAAACTTAACAGTAAGTAAATATAAATCTACAGATTTATTTCACCTTCCTTCCCTTCCATTGATAGGTGCCAAACTTACCAAGCCACCCTGCAATTACTGTATAACAAATATGAAAAGGCTGTGCCATTGGAAAGTACGGAAGCAGTTTTTTATTAGAGAAAAAATCAGCAATAGGGTACAGCAATACAAGCTCCAGCAATGTTTTGGCAATAATGAGCAGCAAAAAAAGTAAGGCAAGCGAACCATTAAAAGCAGCAGCTAATAGCAGCACCAATATCCATACATTAAAAAAATATACCAGCGCTAGTACAGCCGTTATTCTTTTATCATCGTATTTATCTGCCTTGCTTGCCCATCGGATGCGTTGGTTAAAAAATGCTTTTAAACTATTGGCCGGTTGCGTTTGTACAATTACTTTTTGCGATGATAAAAATTTGACAGCATCCGGGTAGCGGGAAAATATCTTGTGCATCAGCAGCATATCATCCCCGCTTGCAATGGCATCTATTCCCTTAAAACCATTTACGGCAATAAAGGCTGCTTTGGTATAGGCAAGATTGGCGCCATTGCACATGCTATGAGCTTTTTTATAAACTGATGCACCGGTAATTCCCTGCAGTACCATAAAATCGAGCGATTGAAAAATGGACAACAATTTTTCGCCGAAACTTCTGTTGTTGTTAATAAATACAACAGGCATTACAATTAACGCAGCATTGGTTTGCTTGTAAAATGCAGCAATGGTTTGCAGCCATTCAGTTGGCATGGTACAGTCTGCATCTGTTGTAATAATAAGCTCACCTTTTGCTTGCAACAAGGCTACTTCAATGGCCTTCTTTTTATAACTGTTAATGGCATTTGACTCCACAAAATCTTTCAGCGAAATAAGCTGCACGTTGCTGGCAGGGTAGTTTTTTACAATTGCTGCTGTATCATCTTCAGAATGGTCATCTACCACTATTACTTCATATAAATGCTTTGGATAGGTTTGCAGTTGAAGTGCAGCTAAACAGGCTTTAATGTAGAGCCTTTCGTTACGGGCAGGTATAATAATTGATAAAAAAGGCATAACTATTTCCACCTTATTTTTTTGCTCAACAAAGGCCGGAATACTGCGCCAACTAATGGCATAAAAAATAATGAGTACGGCATAACTGGTAAATAAAACAATAGAAATGATGATAGCTGCCTGCAACATAGGCTTCAAAGGTAGGAGGGAAAAGGTTTAAAAATAATTGGCTGTTTAATTAACTCATTGCATTTAATCAGTAAAAAATACATAAACTATGAACCACCAAAAGTAGAAAGCATAATACAGCGACGTGAAATTTTACCAACAGTAAAAAAACACAGCTTAAAATTTTGCTGAAGTTTTTGTGCTGTACTATGGCAACCAGCTATCCCATAAATTTCTGGCTTGCTATTTTTTAATATTGCATCAATTGCTCCACCATATTGCCCAACCGGCTGTAAGCCATAAAGTTTTTTTCCAGCTCTAAGTTAAAAGGTATGGGAGTATCCAAACTGGCACAACGCATAATAGGTGCATCCAGTAAATGAAAACAATGCTGAGCTATCCATGCAGCAATTTCGCCGCCAAGGCCGCCGGTAACAGAGTCTTCATGTAGTAGTAAAACCTTGCCTGTGGCTGCCACGGCTGCTTTTATAGCATCATAATCAAGCGGTAAAAGTGTACGCAGGTCTACTATATAAATGGAATAATGGGGATGGTTTTTTGCATAGTCCATAGCCCAATGTACGCCGGCACCATAAGTAATAATGCTGATGTCGTTGCCGGTTTGTACAAGCCTTGCCTTACCAATTTCGGTTTCGTAGTAGCCATCGGTTACCGGTCCGCTTACACTTCTGTACAAAGCCTTGTGCTCAAAATATAGTACCGGATTGGGATCGTTAATGGCGGCTATTAAAAGCCCTTTTGCATCGGCAGGGGTAGATGGATAAACCACTTTTAAGCCTGGTGTATGTACAAACCATGCCTCGTTGCTTTGGCTATGAAATGGTCCTGCACCTACACCGCCGCCGGTTGGCATGCGAATCACTACATCTGCATTTTGCCCCCAACGGTAATGTATTTTTGCCAGGTTATTAATAATTTGATTAAAACCTACTGTTGCAAAATCTGCAAACTGCATTTCCATCATAGCTTTATAGCCTTGCATACTTAAGCCCAATGCTGCACCTACTATGGCGCTTTCGCAAATGGGTGTGTTGCGTACACGTGCTTTACCAAATTCTTCAACGAATCCTTCTGTAATTTTAAAGGCACCGCCATATTCTGCAATATCCTGTCCCATTAAAATCAGGTTTTCATGCTGCTGCATGCTTAGTTTAAGCCCGTCTTTTATGCCATCAATAAAACGCTGTTCGGTTGTAATTGCTGCCTGTGTTGCTGTTTGAGCGGCCAACGGTTTTTTAAAACGGGAGGGCTGCCTGGTTTCAACGGATGTTTGTAGAGGATTGTCTGTAGTTTTTTTTGCAAACAAGTCGTTTATTTCTTCTGCTGTATTGGCTACCATGGCCGGCGACTCAAAGCCAACCTTTAATTCATTTTCTATATATTCTTTATACTCCTGGTGTAAGGCTGCCACATCATTTTCGCTGAGAATATTTTCTGCCAGCAGGTAAGCTTCGTAGTTTTTGATGGGATCTTTTTTCTCCCACAAATCAAAAAGATGCTTAGGTACATATTTTACTCCGCTAGCTTCCTCATGCCCACGCATACGGAAAGTCATGCACTCTATAAGGTAAGGTTTTTGGTTTTCGATACAATACTTACGAATGCCTTTAATGGTATCATACACTTCTAAAATATTATTACCATCTATGCGGATGCCTTCCATGCCATAACCTTTGGCACGCTCTGCCAGGCTAAAACAACGGTACTGCTCACTAGTGGGTGTGCTTAAGCCATAGCCATTGTTTTCGATGATAAATATTACGGGTAAATCCCAAACGGCAGCTACATTCAGTGCTTCATGAAAATCGCCTTCGCTAGTGCCGCCATCGCCGGTAAATGCCAGTGATATTTTTGCTTCGTTGCTTAGTTTATGAGCTAGTGCCACTCCATCTGCAATGGCTAATTGCGGACCAAGATGGCTGATCATACCGCAGATATGATGCTCTTTGCTACCAAAATGAAAACTGCGTTCCCGCCCCTTGCTGTAGCCATCTTTGCTACCCTGCCATTGCTTAAAAAGTTTGTTGAGCGGCATATTTCTGCTGGTAAAAACACCCAAATTTCTATGCAAAGGCATTATCCATTCATCTTGCTGCAGGGCCATGGTAGCACCTACAGCTATTGCCTCTTGCCCAATGCCGCTAAACCATTTGCTAATTCTGCCTTGCCTTAATAAAACCAGCATTTTCTCCTCTATCATCCTGGGAAGCAGTAATTTTTTGTATAATTCAATAAGGGTATCGTTGCTTAAATCTTTTCTATTAAACTGCATGGCGTAGCGGTTATTTATTTGAATGGTGAAGGTAGGCAGGGATTTGCCAAGAAGGCTTTTTTGCCTCCGGATTTTACAAATTTTAGCCGATTAAATTGGTGGATATGTATGTACATTTTAAGTGAAATATGGGTTGAATTGGCCAAATAAAATTTTGTGGTAAAAGCTCGATTACGATATTCCGTACAACAGTCATTATTTATATCGTTTGATAAAAAAATAAATAACAACATCAAATTTGCCACCGCACCCCATTTGATAGTAAAAGTTAGGCTCAAAAAAATATTATTGCTTTTGATCTGCAAAATTTTAATTTAACATTTTCTGTTTATGTAAAAATTAAATCGGTTGCATCCTGGTGTAAACTTTAAAAACATGAAACAACTCTTTAAACCATCCGCAGTTATTATCTCCCTAATTTGCTGTATTGCTATTACGGCTTTTTTTGTGCCTCTGCCTATTAAACAGCAGTCGAATACAAAGGCTGTAGCGGGCGCTAAAATACAGGCCGCCATTTTACTGGATGTAAGTGGCAGTATGAATGGATTGATTGAACAGGCCAAAGCCCAATTGTGGACCATGGTAAGCACTATGGGCAGAGTGCAATGCAATGGTGTAACGCCTCAAATTGAGATTGCCTTGTATGAATATGGACGGCCAGGTAATGGAATGGCAAACGGATACATTAAACAGATTAGTGGTTTTACTTCTGACCTCGATAGGCTGTCGCAAAAATTGTTCAGCTTGTCTATAGAGGGTGGTGATGAATATTGTGGGCAGGTTATTTATGCTTCGCTAAAAGAATTGAAATGGGATACAACTGCCACCAACTACAAAGTGATTTTTATTGCCGGCAATGAAGACTTTTTGCAGGGAAATACGCATTATACAAGGGCATGTACGGCGGCTAAAAACAAAGGGGTGATTGTAAATACTATTTACTGTGGTGATAAAATGCAAGGCATTCGGGAGCATTGGAACCTTGCCGGAGAGTGTGGTAATGGCAGCTTTACCAATATCAACCAAAATGCCACTATTGATGATATACCTACGCCTTTTGATAGCGTATTAATATCGCTGAACGATAAGCTGAACGGTACTTATATGCCTTATGGCAGTGCTGGTGCGGCCAGCATTTCTCAACAAAGAGAAGTTGATAAAATCAATTTCGCCATGAACAAATCTGCCGGGCTAAAAAGGGCCAAAGTAAAAAGCAGTGCTGGTTTGTACAAAAACGATAGTTGGGATTTGGTGGATGGTTACGCCAATAATCTGGCAAGTGTTGATAAACTAGACCGCAAATCTTTGCCGGATAGTTTGCAGGCAAAATCGACTGAAGCAATAAAAGAAATTATTACTAAACAGAGTACCCAACGTAGTGCAGTACAACAACAAATGGCCAATTTCAACGCAAAAAGAGATGCTTATATCATTGCTGAAAAAGCTAAGAATGTGAAAGGGAAAAATACTGAAACCCTGGAGACGGCGATTGAAAAAATCATCAGGGAGCAGGCAAAGCGTTACAATATGACTGTTTTGTAAATTGCAAAACCCGGGTTAAAAAAGGGAATGCTGCAATGGTTTTCCCTTTTTTATGGTTGCTGTTTTAGTTTTTCTTTTGGCCATGCTCTTTTATTAATAAACGAATTGAAAAAGGATAATAATATACTGAATAGCATAGCATGCCCAAAGCTATCTGTGTGAAAACTATCCATAAAATGATCGCCAATTAAAACCATGCAGGTATTAATTACAAATAAAAACAAGCCAAGTGTTAGGATTGTGGCTGGCAGTGTGAGCAAAATTATTATTGGCTTTACAATGGCATCGAGCAAACCAAGTACTATTGCAAAAATAATAGCGCTGTAAAAATTATCCATGTGTATGCCAGGTAATATGCTGGCTAATAAAAATGCATTTACTGTTGTAATTAAAATTTTTAAAAGAAGGTTCATTTTGATGGTTTTTAATTGGTAGATGGGGATATTGAAAGGCTATTACTTTAAATCAGATTTTGCATTTGAAATACTAATAAGGCGTTTAACTGCTGCATCGCTAAGCATTTCAGAAGATTTTTTGGCCTCAAAATAGTTCACTATTCAATCAGCCAAAAAACAATTTAAAATCCTTGTCTTTACTATATTGTAACCCTTTAGTACGAATTCAACTGTAAAATCTGGGTTAAAAAGATAACCTCTGCACAAAATAAGAAAGGGAAGTAATAAATCAAAGTTAAATATTGCGATTTAGTATTAACTGCTTTACGGGTTAATCAAGTTTTTATTGGTTCTAAAACAAGTGCCTTTAAATAGGGCAACAATATGGTTGTTTTGGTTGGTAATGGTAACATGGTATAAACCGGTAGATTAGCCATTGTGCAATTTTTTTGTTTCGGTAATCAATACACCGTAAACATGTACTGGCTATAAAAAATATTATAGGATTGGGCACATACTTCGCAAATGAATACTGCTGCAGCCTTTTTATTCGCAGCCCCGTCCGACTAGCGTCAGCCGGGCAGGATTGATTTTTTTGTTACTTTTTGCATCAACCTGTCCCGAAAAAATCGGGAGGCAAAAAGTAAATACAGTATAACATAATACAGACAAGACTTTGAAAACTAATGACTTAACCGTAAAAATTAATAGCGGTATCTAATGCCACAGACTATGTGTTCCGGTTATTGCAGGCATAGGCAAAACGCACTAGCTGACATAGAGAAAGCAATGCCGCCATGTACAGAACCAAAGCCATTAACCATCTCTGGCCTTACCGTCATTTTTACTTTATTATAGCCTGCTACTGTTT
>Ga0136636_10002734_pt1 | contig 10541 bp, 9 predicted proteins | sample AntDrymUQ8522106_2_FD_104653 | JGI IMG/M metagenome (GOLD analysis project Ga0136636, IMG submission 104653) | Polar desert sand microbial communities from Dry Valleys, Antarctica - metaG UQ852 (21.06) | ecosystem: Environmental > Terrestrial > Soil > Desert | place: Antarctica: Dry Valley... | reverse complement strand
TTCTTGGCCCAGGCCTCGCCGCGATTGCTCCACCAGGTGTAGCACTCGTCGGTCGTTGCCGGATGCAGGCGGCGATAGACGTCGCACCAGCCGGCCTCGGCGAGCAGGCGGCCAACCCAGGCGCGCTCCTCGGGCAGGAAGCCGGAATTCTTGCGGTTGCCGCGCCAGTTCTTCAGATCAATTTCCTGGTGGGCGATATTCCAGTCGCCGCAGACGACGACCTCGCGCCCCTGCTGCGCCAGCGCGACGAGATGCGGGTGGAAGATGTCCATGAAGCGGAACTTGGCCTCCTGGCGTTCAGGCGAGCTCGACCCCGACGGCAGATAGAGTGAGACGACCGAAAGGTTGCCGAAGTCGGCGCGCAGATAGCGGCCTTCGGCGTCAAATTCGGCGTTGCCGATACCTTCGACGACCGCGTCGGGTTGATGCCGGCACCACAGGCCGACGCCGCTATAGCCTTTTTTTTCGGCGCAGTGGTAGAAGGCGTGCAGACCGGCCGGCGCGCGCATCTCGTCGGCGAGGTCAGCGTGCTGTGCTTTCAATTCTTGCAGGCAGACGAGGTCGGCGCTCTGCGTCGCGAGCCACGGCAGGACGCCCTTGCTCCATGCCGAGCGGATCCCGTTGAGATTTAGGGTGATGATGCGTAACATAACGAATTCGCGCCTGATCGGCGCTCAGTTATCAAGAACGGTGGTTATGGACTTTCGTCAGGAATTCATCGAGTTCGCGCTCAAACAAAACGTCTTGCGTTTTGGTGAGTTCAAAACCAAGGCGGGGAGACTATCACCTTACTTTTTCAATGCCGGCCTGTTCAACGACGGTATCGCGCTCGATCAACTGTCGCAATTCTACGCCAAGGCGATCATAGCCAGCGGCATCACCTTCGATATGCTGTTCGGCCCGGCCTACAAGGGCATCCCGCTCGTTGCCGTGAGCGCGCTGGCGCTCGCGCGCGCCGGACGCAACACGAGCTTCTCGTACAACCGCAAAGAAGCCAAGGACCACGGCGAGGGCGGCAACGTCATCGGCGCGCCACTTGCCGGCCGCGTGCTGATCATCGACGACGTCATTTCGGCCGGCACCTCGGTGCGCGAATCGGTCGAGACGATCCGCGCCGCCGGCGCGACGCCGTGCGGCGTGGTCATTGCGCTCGACCGCATGGAACGCGGCAGCGGTACTTTGTCGGCGGTGCAGGAGGTCGAGCGCGGCTACGGCATTCCGGTCGTCGCCGCGGCGACGCTCGCCGACCTCATGATCTATCTCGAGCAACGTCCGACGTTCACTGACTACGCCGCCGCCGTCGCGCGCTACCGGCAGGAGTACGGCGTTGCCCTCACACACTAAACTCGTTGTTGCGGCGCTGGCGCTCACCGTGTGGCCAGCGTTGCTGCCAGGCTTTGTCGCCGTCGGTGCGGGCTCGGCGCACGCCGGGACGCTGTTTTGCTGCATCGACGCGGGCGGCAAGCAGGTGTGCAGCGATATCCTGCCGATGGAGTGTGTCGGTCGCGCCTATCGCGAGCTCGGCGAATCGGGCCGTACGCTGCGCGTCGTCGAGCCGCCACCGACGCCCGAACAGCGCGCCCAGCGCGCCGCCGCCGAGGAGCAGCGCCGGGCCGAGGAAGTCGAAGTCCGGCAAAAGCAGCGCAAGGACCAGGCGCTGCTCAGCACCTACGGCAGCGAGAAGGACATCGACATGATGCGCGCGCGCGCCGAGGACGACACGTTAAAAGTGGTCAAGGCGGCTGAAACGCGGATCGCCGAACTGCAGGCGCAGCGCAAGCGCTTCGAGAGCGAAGCCGAGTTCTACAAGAAGAAAGCCATGCCGCCGGACATCCAGAAGGGGTTGTCCGACGCCGACCTCGCGGTCCGTCAGCAGCAGGCGCTGATCGAAGCGAAGAAAAAGGACCTCGAAGTCGTCCTGCTCAAATACGAGAACGATCGTCGTCGCTACCTCGATCTGATTCGCCGCAGCCAGAAGCACTAAGGCTCGACGGCCGGCGGCGCAAGCATCTGCTCACCTCGCCGCAATACAGCGAATCAGCCGAGCTTCTCGCGCAGCAAGGCGTTGACCTGCTGCGGGTTGGCCTTGCCCTTGGTCGCTTTCATCGCCTGGCCGACCAGCGCGTTGAAGGCCTTTTCCTTGCCGGCCTTGAATTCGGCGACCATCGCCACATGGTCTGCGAGCACCGCGTCGATCAGCGCGCCGATCGCTGCGCTGTCGGTAATCTGCAGCAGCCCGTCGCGCGCGATGATTGCGTCGGCTGATTCGGCTTCGCCGTTCCAGAGTGCGTCGAAGACCCGCTTGGCGATGTTATTCGAGATCGTCTGGTCGGCGATTCGCGCCACGAGATCGCCGAGTTGCGCCGGCGAAACCGGCGACGCGTTGATTTCAAGGCCCTCCCTGTTGAGGCGGGCGGCCAGATCGACCGTTACCCAGTTGGCGCAGATCTTGGCAATGCCGGTGCTTGCACCGGTCGGCTGGCGCAGCGCGCCGGCGAGCGTCGCATCGAAAAAGGTGGCGACGTCGAGCGAAGCGGTGAGCGTCGCCGCGTCGTAGGCCGACAGCGCATGCTCGGCGATGAGGCGATCGCGCTTGGCCACCGGCAACTCGGGCATGCCGGCACGCGTCTGCTCGACCCAATCGCGGGCGATGACCAGCGGCAACAGGTCGGGGTCGGGGAAATAGCGGTAGTCGTGCGCGTCTTCCTTGCTACGCATGGCGCGCGTCTCGCCGGCAGCGCCGGCCTGCGGATCGAAGAGCACGGTCGCCTGCTCGATCGACCGGCCGTCCTCGATCTCGGCGATCTGCCACTGCACCTCATAGTCGATCGCCTGCTGCATGAAGCGGAAGGAGTTGAGATTCTTGATTTCTCTGCGCGTGCCCAATTCTTTTTGCCCGAATGGGCGTACTGACACGTTGGCGTCGCAGCGAAACGATCCTTCCTGCATATTGCCGTCGCAAATGCCGATCCAGCGCACCAGCGCGTGCAGCGCCTTGGCGTAGGCCACCGCCTCGGCCGACGAACGCAGGTCGGGCTCGCTGACAATTTCAAGGAGCGGCGTCCCGGCCCGGTTGAGGTCGATCCCGGTCTTGCCGTGGAAATCCTCGTGCAGCGACTTGCCGGCGTCTTCCTCGAGGTGGGCGCGCGTCAGCCGGATCGTTTTTTCCACCAGCGCGTCGCCCTGGGCGAACTGGATCACGAGTTTTCCGCCGACGACGACCGGCAACTCGTACTGGCTGATCTGATAGCCCTTCGGCAGGTCGGGATAAAAGTAATTCTTGCGCGCGAATACCGACCGTGCGGCAACCTCGCCGCCTACGGCCAGGGCGAAGCGGATGGCGCAGTCGACGGCCGCCCGGTTGAGCACCGGCAGGACGCCGGGCAGGGCGACGTCGACGGCGTTGGCGTGCACGTTGGGCTCGGCGCCAAAGGCCGTCGAGCTGCCCGAAAAAATCTTCGAGCACGTTGCGAGTTGCGCGTGCGTCTCGATGCCGATCACTACTTCCCACTGTTTCATTGCTTATCCTGGAAAAATCGGTTCACCATGGTTTCACCGTCGCTAACACGCAGGCAGTGGAGCTAGCCTTCCGCTGTTTACCGTTCTTTACGAACAGCGCCCGTTGCGCGTGTCGACGAGGATCGGCCAAAGATAGCTGAAGGCGTCGCCGGCGCACTGCGCCTGGCAGGCGTTGAAGGCGACGGTGACGCCTTTTTCCTGTTCCCACATGCGCACGACGCAGCCATTGGCCTCGTCGCGCAGGACGACCGTCGGCAGCCTGCCGGTCTGCGTGAAATTTTTCAGATCGAAACGGCACAGTCCGTGTTTCGGAATCGTCACTTCGGCGACGAAGCGCTGGACGTCGGCCTTGACGACCAGCAGATCGAGCGTGCCGCGGCCGCCGGCGACGTCGCGGAAGCTGCACTTCGTTTTCACCTCGAGCGCCTGGTCGGGAATCGGTTTGAGCTTGCGCCCGAGCAAGTGCTTGAGCGGCTGCGACTTGATCGGCTCGGCCGGCGGCGCCTTGGCCGCTGCCGGTGGCGCGGCGACCGGCGTTGGTGGCAGCGGCGCCGGCGCCGATGTGGGCTGCGGCGCCGGCGCCGCACACGCGGCGACGAGCAAGGCGAGCACCGCGCTGCGCAGGCGTTTGGCCAGCGCGCTCAAGCGATGCCGTCCGGGCGGCGCAGGTGCCAGTCGCTCGCCTGCTGGTAGCGGTGCGCGACCTCGAGCAGCCGCGCCTCGGCGAAGTAATCGCCGATCAGCTGCAGGCCGGCCGGCAGACCATCGGCAAAACCGCAGGGAATCGACATCGCCGGCAGGCCGGCGAGGTTCACAGCGATCGTATAGATGTCGGAGAGGTACATCTGTACCGGGTCGGCGGTTTTTTCGCCGATGCGAAAGGCGGTGCTCGGACTCGTCGGCCCGACGATCACGTCGCATTCGCGGAAAGCGGCGACGAAATCGTTGGCGATCAGGCGGCGTATCCTTTGCGCCTGCAGGTAGTAGGCGTCGTAATAACCGTGCGAGAGGACGTAGGTGCCGATCAGGATGCGCCGTTTGACCTCGGCGCCGAAGCCCTGCGCCCGGCTCTTGGCGTACATGTCGTCGAGGTCGGCGTAGGCCGGCGCCCGGTAACCGTAGCGCACGCCGTCGTAGCGCGAGAGGTTCGAACTCGCTTCGGCCGGCGCGATGACGTAGTAGGCGGGCACCGAGAGTCGCATATTGGGCAGGCTGATGGCCACCGTCTCGGCGCCGAGCATGCGGTATTCTTCGATCGCCGCTTCGACGAGACGCATGAGTTCGGGTGCGCAGCCCGATTTTTCGTCGTCGCCAAAGAACTCCTTGGGCAGGCCGATGCGCAGGCCGGCGAGCGGCTTGGTGCCGCCGGCGTCGGCGAGACGGCGCGCGTAATCTTCGCCGGGCCGCTCGAGGCTCGTCGAATCACGCTCGTCAAAACCGGCCATGGCGTCAAGCAGCAGCGCGCAGTCTTCGGCCGAGCGGCCCATCGGCCCGCCCTGATCGAGCGACGAGGCGTAGGCAATCATGCCGTAGCGCGGGACGAGCCCATAAGTCGGCTTGAGTCCGGTCAGGTTGCACAGCGCCGCCGGCTGACGGATCGATCCACCGGTATCGGTACCGGTCGCCGCTGGAGCCAGTCGCGCGGCGACGGCGGCCGCTGAACCGCCCGACGAACCGCCGGCGACGCGGCTGGTGTCCCAGGGGTTCCTCACCGCGCCGTAGTACGAGCTCTCGTTTGAAGAACCCATGGCAAATTCGTCCATGTTCGTCTTGCCGAGGATGACCGCGCCAGCGGCGTTGAATCGCTCAATAACGGTGGCATCGTAGGGGCTGACGAAGTTGGCGAGCATTTTCGAGCCGCAGGTGGTGCGCCAGCCCTTGGCGCAGAAAATATCCTTCTGGGCGAGCGGAATTCCGGTCAGCGGCCCGCTGCCTCCTGCTGTTTTCCCGGCCATCCGCGCGTCGGCGGCGAGCGCCTGCGCCAGGCTTTTTTCGGCATCGACGGTGATGAAGGCGTTCAGTTGGGCGTTGTGGCGGGCGATCCGTTCGAGATAGAGCCCGGTCAGTTCGACGCTCGATATTTCCTTCGCGGCGAGCGCGCCGGCCAGTCCGGCAAGGCTGCGCTCGATCATTCGATCACCCGCGGCACAAGGTAGAGCCCGGCTTCGGTTTCTGGCGCGACGGCCTGCAAGGCAGCGCGCTGGTTTTCTTCGCTGAGGCGATCGGCGCGCAGGCGCTGCGCCAGGTCCTGGGCGTGCGCCATTGGTTCGACGCCGCTCGTATCGACGGCCAGCATCGTTTCGATCAGTTTGAAAATTTCATTCAGGTGGCCGAGCGTGCTCTGCGCCTCGGCGTCGCTGACTTCGATCCGGGCCAGATGCGCGACACGCCGAACCTGTTCGAGGGTAAGCGACATAGGTGTGAAATCAGTAAGATAATAAATCGGGAAGCCATATAAGGTATCATAAATGCTTTGTCTCTCGCAGCCCTCTGCGGGCTCTAACGGATATCAGGAATGTTCAGTTTTCTTCGCAGTTATTTTTCCAACGATCTGGCGATCGACCTCGGCACCGCCAATACGCTGATCTATGTGCGCGGCAAGGGCATCGTGCTCGACGAGCCGTCCGTTGTTGCTATTCGCACGCAAGGTGGCCCGAACGCCAAAAAAACCATCCAGGCTGTCGGCCAAAGCGCCAAAGACATGCTCGGCAAGGCGCCGGGCGCGATTACCGTGATCCGTCCGATGAAGGACGGCGTCATCGCCGACTTCACGGTCACCGAGCAGATGCTCAAGCAGTTCATCCGCAAGGTGCACGATTCGCGCCTGCTCTCGCCCTCGCCGCGCATCATCATCTGCGTGCCCTCGGGTTCGACGCAGGTCGAGCGCCGCGCAATCCGCGAGTCGGCGATCGGCGCCGGCGCAAGCCAGGTTTTTCTCATCGAGGAGCCGATGGCGGCGGCGATCGGCGCCGACCTGCCGGTTTCCGAGCCGACCGGGTCGATGGTCGTCGACATCGGCGGCGGCACCACCGAGGTCGGTGTCATATCGCTCGGCGGCATGGTCTATGCGGGCTCGGTGCGCGTCGGCGGCGACAAGCTCGACGAAGCGATCATCAATTACATCAGCCGCAACTACGGCATGCTGATCGGCGAGAACACCGCCGAGAACATCAAGAAGACGATCGGCTCGGCCTTCCCCGGCGCCGAGGTGCGTGAAATGGAAGTCTCGGGAATCAACAAGGCCGAGGGTATCCCGCGCAAGTTTACGATCTCGTCGAACGAAATCCTCGAAGCGCTGACCGAGCCGCTCAACGCCATCGTTTCGGCGGTCAAATCCGGACTCGAGAAGACGCCGCCCGAGCTCGGCGCCGACATCGCCGACAAGGGCATGGTACTGACCGGCGGTGGCGCTCTGCTCCGTGATATCGATCGCCTGCTGATGGAGGAGACCGGCTTGCCTGTCGTCGTCGCTGAAGAGCCGCTGACCTGCGTCGCGCGCGGCTGCGGCATGGCGCTCGAGCGCATGGACAAGCTCGGCAGCATCTTTGCGTCGGACTGAGAATCAGTCAGGAGTCACGAGTGCAGCGTCAGGATTAGAATTTTCCGCCCTTCCTCACCCCTGACCCCTTGCTCCGTACTCATCACCGCCACTCAATGGAGCACCAGCCGCCGCCGTTCTTCAAGCGCGGACCGGCGCCGCTGGCTCGGTTGTCGTTTTACGCCATGCTCTCGCTCGCCCTGATCTTCGTCGACGCGCGTTTTCAGACGCTCGAGATCGTGCGCCGCGGCGTTTCCTTGTTCACTCACCCGATTCAGCAGGCGGCGCACGCGCCGATCGATTTTCTGACCAATGCCAGGAGTTATTTCTTCGGCATCGCGCGCTTCCAGGACGAGAACTCGCGCTTGCAGCGTGCCCAGCTCGACGGCGCGCAAACGCTGCTGCGCACGCGCCAGCTTGAAGCCGAAAACGATCGGCTGCGCAAGCTGCTCGAAATCAAGGGGCGGCAGCAGGCGAGCGGGCAGGTATCGCAGATCCTCTACGCGACGCGCGACCCGTTCTCGCGCCGCGTCGTCGTCGACAAGGGGCAGCAGAACAAGATCGTCGCCGGACAACCGGTAATCGACGACAGCGGCGTCGTCGGCCAGGTGACGCGCGTCTTTCCCTTCGTTTCGGAAATCACGCTGATCACCGACAAGGATCAGGCCGTTCCGGTGCAGATTGTCCGCAACGGCTTGCGTTCGGTGGTCTTTGGCCTCGGCGACGGTCAACTCGAGCTACGTTTCATGCCGGCTAACGCCGACGTCCAGGACGGCGACCTCCTCGTCACCTCGGGACTCGACGGCGTCTTCCTGCCCGGCTTGCCGGTCGCCCGCGTGGTGCGTGTCGAGCGCGACACCTCGTACTCGTTCGCCCGCATCTATTGCGTGCCGGTCGCCGGCGTCGAAAACTACGGCGAAGTCATGGTGCTCGATCCGCGCGCGCCGATTGCACTGCCCGACGAGCTCACGCGCGAAGCCGCCAAACCCTCGGTCAAGTCGTCCGGAAAACCAGGGGCGAAGAAAAAACGCCTGAAACGGGAATAAGCGATGCCCTCGACCTTCGCCTCATCACGGATTTTGCAACCGGTCCGCCCGTGGTTCATTCTGCTCAGCCTGCTCGCTGCGCTGCTGCTTAACTTCCTGCCGACCTCCGAGTGGCCGTGGATGCCCGACTGGGTGGCGCTGATCGTCGTCTTCTGGAGCATTCGCGAGCCGCGCCGCGTCGGCATGGGAACCGGCTTTGTCCTTGGCCTGGCGATGGACGTCGCCAACGCCAGCCTGATGGGCCAGCACGCGCTCGCCTATGTCCTTGTCTCGTACGCCGCGTCGGCACTGTCGCGCCGCATCCTGTGGTTCCCGGTCGGCCAGCAGGCGCTGCACGTGCTGCCGCTGCTGCTCGTCGCCCAGTTCGTGCAACTCGCCGTGCGCGCCATGCCCGGCGTTGACTTCCCCGGCTGGAACTACTTCATCGGGCCGTGTGTCGGTAGCTTGCTCTGGCTGCCGCTCAGCGTCGTCCTGCTGTTGCCGCAGTACCAGCCGGTCGATCGCGACGCCAACCGGCCCATCTGAAGGCGACCGCCGTGCACCTCCGTAACTCGCCACTGAATAGCCAGGACAGCGATCTTGACCGCTTCCGCTTCCGCATCGCCTGCGCCGGCACCGCGGTGGTGCTCGCCTTTTCCATCCTGATCGGACGCTTCGTCTATTTGCAAGTCGTCCAGCACGACTACTACACCACCCGCGCCGAGGATAACCGCATCTCGCTGGTGCCGATCCCGCCCAACCGCGGCGTCATCGTCGACCGCAACGGGACGATTATGGCGCGTAATTACTCGGCGTTCACGCTCGAAATCACGCCGTCGAAGGTCGACAGCCTCGACGACACGATCGACGCGCTTGGCAAGGTCATCGAAATCCTGCCCAAGGACCGCCGGCGCTTTCGCAAGCTGCTCGACGAAAGCAAGTCCTTCGAGAGCCTGCCGATACGCACCCGGCTGTCCGACGACGAGGTCGCGCGCTTTGCCGTCAATCGCTATCTCTTCCCCGGCGTCGAGGTCAAGGCCCGGCTGTTCCGCCAGTATCCGCTCGGCGCCGTCGCCTCGCACGCGCTCGGTTATATCAATCGCATCAACCGGGCCGACCTCGAGACGATCGGCAAGAACGACCAGGTCGCCAATTACAAGGGAACCGACCACATCGGCAAAACCGGACTCGAGCAGAAATACGAATTCCAGTTGCACGGCGAAACCGGTTACGAGGAAGTCGAGATCGACGCCGGCGGACGTGCCGTGCGCAGCCTGGCGCGCCACGCGCCGGTCTCAGGAAACGACCTGACGCTGACGCTCGACGCACGCCTGCAGGAAATCACCGAGAAGGCTTTTGGCGACCGGCGCGGCGCGCTCGTCGCCATCGAGCCTTCGACCGGCGGGATTCTAGCCCTCGTATCGACGCCGACCTTCGACCCGAATCTTTTTGTCGACGGCATCCGCACCGACGACTGGGAACTGCTCAACAACTCGCCCAATCGGCCGATGGTCAATCGCGCGCTCAACGGCGCCTATCCGCCGGGTTCGACCTTCAAGCCCTTCATGGCGCTCGCCGCGCTCGAAAGCGGCAAGCGCACGCCGAGCCAGGCGATTTCCGATCCGGGTTATTTCATTTTTGGCGGCCATACCTTCCGCGACGACAAGAAGGGCGGGCACGGCGTCGTCGACATGTACAAGTCGATCGTCCATTCGTGCGACACCTACTACTACATGCTGGCCAACGACATGGGCATCGACAACATCTCGCGCTTCATGGGCAGCATCGGCCTCGGCAAACTGACCGGAGTCGACATCGAAGGCGAATCGAAGGGCGTACTGCCGTCAACCGAATGGAAACGCAGTTACTTCAAGCGCCCGGAACAGCAGAAGTGGTTTGCCGGCGAAACGATCTCGATCGGTATCGGCCAGGGCTATAACGCCTACACGCCGATCCAGCTGGCGCAGGCGATGGCGGCGGTGGCCAATAACGGCGTGATGTACCGCCCGCACCTGGTCAAGTACGTCACCGACAGCAAGACCGGGACGAAGACGCCGATCGAACCGCAACCGCTGCGCGACCTCGGCTGGAAACCCGAGAACGTCGCCGTCATCAAGAAAGCGATGATCGGCGTGAACAAGGAGGGCACGGGCGCGCGCGCCTTTGCCGGCGCCGGCTACGAGTCCGGCGGCAAGACCGGTACGGCGCAGGTGTATAGCCTCAAGGGCGCCGAATACAATCGCAGCAAGACCAGGGAGGAGTTGCGCGACCACGCGCTGTTCATCGCCTTTGCGCCGGCCGACAAACCGACCATCGCGCTCGCCGTTCTCGTCGAAAACGGCGGTTTCGGCGCCCAGGCGGCGGCGCCGATCGCGCGCATGGTGCTCGATTATTACCTGCTTGGCAAACTGCCCAAAGGTCCGGCCAAGGACGACGAAGAAGCGCAGGACGGGGAGGAA
>Ga0136636_10002731_pt1 | contig 10545 bp, 10 predicted proteins | sample AntDrymUQ8522106_2_FD_104653 | JGI IMG/M metagenome (GOLD analysis project Ga0136636, IMG submission 104653) | Polar desert sand microbial communities from Dry Valleys, Antarctica - metaG UQ852 (21.06) | ecosystem: Environmental > Terrestrial > Soil > Desert | place: Antarctica: Dry Valley... | reverse complement strand
TGGCTGTTGAAGCATCTTTAAAACGAGTCCAGATTTGTTCACGAATTTCGCGAGCTACCGGTCCTAATTCATGCCATTCTTCATGTAGTTTTTGAAGTCTTTGAGAAGCAGAAACCACATCTGTCTCATTCGAAAGTTTTTCGGCAGCTTCGCAAAGCAATGTTTTTGATTCCAGGTTTTTCTTGAAATCATATTCACGCAATTCATTGTTGATTTTTATTAAATCCCAAAATGATTCCTGATATAAATTATATTGTTTCCACAATTCTGTTGAAGCAGTTTGAGGAACCTGACCTATCGATTTCCATTTTTGTTGCAATGTACGGAACTCATTAATATGGGTCGAAACATCGTCGTTACTCGCCACCAACACTTTCATCTGCTCAAGAATGTGTTGTTTTTGTAATAAGTTATTGTCTTTTTCTTTTTCCAATTGAGCCATAACTGAGGCTTTCTTCAAGCGGAATTCATTGAGGAGAGCTTTGAAACTTTCTTCTAATTCATCTTTTGCAGCAACAAAGTCGGTTTCAATACCGCCATCCTCTACAAAAAGTTTCTTTTGATCCTCAACTTCCGATTTTACTTTTTTGTAAAATAACTGTTTAATGTGCTCAACACCATCTTTTACGGCATCCACTTCCTTGTCTACAAGCAACTTTAAAGCTTCAATCAATTCCAGTTTTGAGCTGGAAGCATAATCAGCAACGATTGTTTCAGATTCTTTAGGTTGTTCTACAGCTACAGTTTCCAAGTTTGTTTCTACAGTTTCTGTTACTTCGCTTGGTACGATTTCAGGGTCCTTGTTTAAATCAAGTGGGTTCATTTCAATGTTGTTTTTTGAGTTAAATCAGTAATATTCATTACAAAATGTTCAAGTTGTTCAATTGCTAAAAAGAATAGCACACAAAAATAGCTTTTTTTTTTAAATTATTGTAATTTCTCGTCGAAAAATCGTGCATCTTCCTAATATTAGGTGATTACATAAATTTATAACTGGTTTTATTCACTTTTAAACCCTGTGAGCAATGTATGTATTTGCCTGTTGAGCAGGGTTTATCTGTATGTCATTGATGCTCACATGTGATGGACGAGTAACAATAAATTCAATAGTATCTGCAATGTCTTCGGCGTTTAAAGGTGTGAGTCCTGTATAAACTGCCCTGGCTTTTTCCTCATCTCCTTGGTAGCGAACAATCGAAAATTCAGTTTCGGCCATTCCAGGAGAAACGGAACTAACTTTGATGCCATGTTTTACTAAATCTAGTCGCAGTCCTTTGGTTATGGCATTAACAGCATGTTTTGAAGCACAATACACGCTGCCATTCGGATATACTTCTAAACCTGCAATAGAAGAAAGATTGATGATTAACCCGGATTGTTGAGCAATCATTCCCGGTACAACTAATTTTGTAATATAAATCAATCCTTTAACGTTGGTGTCAATCATTTGGTCATAATCAGCCAAATCACTTTGATCGAAAGGCAATGTGCCGGCAGCTAATCCGGCATTGTTTATTAATATATCAATCTGTTGAAACGCTTCAGGGATAGATTTAAATGCTTCTGTACAAGCTTTGTTATCCCGAACATCGAAGCAAAGAGCGTGAACGTCGATAGAAAAATCATTTTGCAATTGCTTGGTTAGTTCATTTAGCCTTTCGGTGCGGCGCCCAGTGATAATTAGTTTATAACCGCCTAATTTAGCCAGTCGGAAAGCAATGGCATGTCCAAAACCTGAAGTTGTTCCAGTAATTAATGCTGTTTTCATGTGAAGATATTGATATGTAAGAACTTGGTTTTGGCGATTCGTGTGTGACTCAGAAAACTGTTATTTACCATACTTTAGATTATGTCCCATTTTCGTTTTTTTTGTCTGCATATAAAATGCGTTGTGCGGATTGGGTGTCACTTCTAATGGTACATTTTCTATAATCGATAGCCCATAAGCTTCTAATCCAATACGTTTCACAGGATTGTTAGTCATTAAACGGATTTTGCAAACACCAACTTCTCTTAGAACTTGTGCTCCAACTCCATAATCACGTTCATCAGCATCGAATCCTAAATGCAAATTAGCATCCACTGTATCCATACCTTCTTCCTGAAGTTTGTAAGCTTTAATTTTATTCATTAAACCAATGCCACGTCCTTCTTGATTGATATAAACTACAACTCCTTTTCCTTCTTTTTCAATTAGTTGCATTGCTTTGTGAAGTTGTTCACCACATTCACAACGTTTTGACCCGAAAATATCACCAGTCATGCACGAAGAATGCACACGGACCAAAATAGGCTCATCTTTTTTCCATTCGCCTTTTATCAAAGCTATATGTTCCAATCCGTTTGAGGTTTGACGGAAAGGAATCAGTTTAAAATCACCATAAGCGGTTGGCATATTTACTTTTACACCCATTTCCACCAACGACTCTGTTTTAAGTCGGTAGGCAATCAAATCTTCAATGGTGATGATTTTCAACTTGAACTTTTTCGCCATTTCAATCAATTGAGGCAGACGAGACATTGTGCCGTCTTCATTCATAATTTCAATCAATGCACCTGCAGGATACAATCCGGCCAGACGAGCTAAATCAACTGCTGCCTCGGTATGTCCGGCTCGGCGCAAAACTCCTTTCGAACGGGCTCGTAATGGGAAAACGTGTCCAGGGCGACCAAAGGTTTCAGGCGTAGACGTTGGATCTGTTAGCGCAACAAATGTTGCTGAACGGTCGGCTGCAGAAACTCCAGAAGTACAACCTTCCAGCTTGTCGACACTAATCGTAAATGGTGTAGAATGAATAGCCGTATTTTTATTTACCTGCATTTCCAGATCTAGTTCATCACAACGTTCTTCTGTTAACGGTGCGCAGACCACACCGCGTCCATGCGTGATCATGAAATTCATCATTTCAGGAGTCATTTTCTCTGCTGCACAGATGAAATCGCCTTCGTTCTCGCGATCTTCATCATCCACTACGATAACAAATTTTCCGTTTTTAATGTCTTCTAAGGCTTCTTCTATCGTATTTACTATTGATTTCATTTTATTCCGAAATTAATTTAGTTCGACTGTTGTCAAACAATTTGTTTTTAAGTGAATTATATCTGTTTTTGATTACTATCCAAAGTTTAATGTATTGCTCCGGATTAAAAATCGCAGCATCAACAGCAGCTTTATACGTTAGGAAAATCCCTATGGGTAACAACACGGCTGAACTTAACCACATGCCTTCGTTCGTAGACCAAAGTCCCTCACGTGCCATTTTATAACCGGTATTGTCAATTATATAATAAAAAATAAACATAAGTACCGAGATAACCACTGGTGCTCCTAATCCTCCTTTACGAATAATAGCTCCAAGTGGTGCCCCAATAAAAAAGAAGATTAAACATGCAAAAGAAAGTGTAAACTTACGATGTCTTTCAATTTCGTGTCTGCGAACGTAGCTCAACTGCTCTTCCAACATCATTTTATTATAAATAATAGTGCTTTTCATGGCTTTAGCACGCTCTAGTGATAAGGAAGAAGCCCGCACCATTTGCTCTTGATTTAATGATGAAAACAAAGTGTCGGCGTTTAGTTGAGTTTTAATAGCTTTAGTCGTTTTTTTTGAGTAAGCCATTGGATTCTCTTCTCTGCCTATAAAGTGCTGAGCAATAATTTCTTTTCCTTGCGATTCGCTTCTCGATTCGGCAATTATTGATACAGAGTCAATGGATTGAGTAAGTTGTGTAATGTTTTTGCTGACGTGTTGATCTTGCAATGCCGATTCGTCGATACGATTAAAAGCGTTATCGAAATCAAGTAACATTTCTTTTAGCTTGAAAGTTTCGCGACGGTATGGAATACTTGATGAAGAAGTGTTTAATTGCTGTTGTTGGAGGTTTTCAAAACTTTCGCCGGAATACAATGAGAGTAACAAATATTTATTGTCGACCGAGAATTTTACACGTCCTGAATCGGCTACCATAACCCTTGCATTATCAAATCCTCGCGAGAAATCGTAGATCATCATGTTTTTGAGCAAGCCCCCTTCTTTATCCCTGACGTATATATTTATGCCGGGAATGCCGGAATAGAACTCACCTTTTGGAATGTCAAATTCAGGCGATTTCTGTTTCAGAGATATGATAAGTGTGTACAGTTTTTTTTGCGAAATGGGCATGATGTAATTGGAGAAGAAAAATGCTCCGGTACAAACTGCCGAAATAAAAATAATGAGAGGGCGCATGATGCGAAATAGCGAAATTCCTGCCGCTTTCATGGCGGTGAGTTCAAAAATTTCGCCCATATTTCCAAACGTCATCAGGGAGGCTAACAAAATGGCTAGAGGTAAGGCCAGCGGTACCAAGGAAAAAGTTGAATACATGAAAAATTCCGCTAATATAGACCAACCCACACCTTTCCCAACCAAATCAGCTACATGTCTCCATAAAAACTGCATTAATAGAATGAAAATGCAGATGAGGAATGTCATCAAAAAGAGCGTAAAAAAACGTTTGAATACGTATGAATCGATTTTTTTTATTCTAAACATGCCTGTTTTTTTTGGAGCAACAAAATTACTTCAAAAAGTTCAATAATCAAGTATTTGAAATGCAAAATTGCTTTAAGTGTTTAATATGAATGCGATTCGTTTAAACACGCTGAGCTTCATTTAGATAATCTTTGGCGCTGTTGGATTGACGATTATCGTTTCATGTTGCATATAAAGTTCAAAAGTCATTTGCAATACCTGCAAATGACTTCTAAGTGTCTGTATATAAGTTCTGTTTAGTTTGAAGGTGATGACGCCGTGTTTTACATGCCCGTTTTACGTCTGAGTGTTTCTATTTGCTTGTCCCACAGCATAATAGAGTCTTCTTTGTCGCCTGGTTCAGCAAAATCGGTAATGATTAGTGCTAAATCGCCTGTAACTTCCAATGCAACAATTTTTAATTCGAAATAGAAATCGGTACCTTTATCTTCTTCCCATTGAAAACGTATACTCACATTTACTTTGCATTCAATAAGAAAGGCTGTTTGTTCATTTTTATCCCACGAAAAAATATATTCATCATCTTTAACGGTTACCCCATCTGCAAACCATTCCGCTAAGCCAAGTGGGGTGCCGATTGAATTCCAAAGAATGTTAATTGATGCGGTTTTAAGTTGATATTCGATTTTAAATTCAGTCCTTTTCATAAAGAAATTAGTTTACACAACAGGAAAAGTACGGTAAATCAGGCGTTTCGACGTACTTTTTTGAGTTCGCAATGTACACAATTAATTTAAAGAACACAAGATACCAATTAAATATTGTATCTTGTGTATTTTTAACTGTTTAGGTTTTTCTTTTCGAAACAGAGTGGTAATAATTGTTTTACATTTTCAATCTGATAAATGTGCTTCGTACCATATAAAAGAATGGTGATGTTTTTCTCGAAGCGAGTTTCCGATTCTAGTAGAACTTGCCGACATGATCCGCAGGGTGTAATCGGTTCTTCCAAAAATGCATTGTTCGTATGAGCAGCAATTGCTATTGTTTTAACGGGTGTTTCCGGAAATTGTGCATTAGCATAAAATATAGCTACTCTTTCGGCACACAGTCCGGATGGGTAGGCCGAATTTTCTTGATTGCTTCCCGCAAAAATTGCTCCGTTTTCTAGCTCTACCGCGGCTCCAACGTGAAAGTTGGAATAAGGCGCATAGGCTTTTGATACTTGTTCCTTTGCTTTGTCTATCAGCACTTGTTGTGCTTTCGTCAGCTCATCGAAATTATAAATGGTGATTTTTGTTTCTATTGTTTTCTTTTCCATAGCCAGTTTAATTCAAAACATTTTTTAGTGTTTAATGTAATTGTCAAATACTCCGCTTAATAGGGAGGTTTGCTATGTGCAAAAATATATTTTTTTTCAATCAAATTATTCTTTTCGGGTAATTAGTTTTATTTTTGTATCAAAATAAAATTATAACTTTTAAACATGAAAATAAAAAGAATTATCGGGTGCTTTGTTAGTGTTTTGTTTCTTAACTCGTTGTGTACTGCTCAAACACTCAGTCAAGCATATATGTCTTATATAGATCAATATCACAAAATTGCAGAAAGACAACAACGTGAGCACGGAATTCCGGCCAGTATTACGCTTGCACAGGGCTTGTTGGAGTCGGGTGCCGGACAAAGTTATTTGTCTAAATCCTCTAATAACCATTTTGGCATTAAATGTTCCGACTGGCAAGGCGAAAAGATTTATTACGACGATGATACTAAAGACGAATGTTTTAGAAAATACAGTCAGGTGCTTGATTCGTACGAAGATCACAGTGCTTTTTTGAAAACGAGAATACGATATGCCTCTTTGTTTGAATTAAAACCTACCGATTACGAAGGTTGGGCCTTTGGACTTAAAAAAGCGGGCTATGCAACTGATCCTACGTATGCGTACAAACTTATTTCGATTGTAGAGAACTATAGTTTGCATAAATTCGATTTGGAGCAAGCGTATGCTAAGAACTCGGATGCTTCGATTTCTGAAGTAAAACCCGGTTCGAAATCTTCAAAAAGGATGATTGAAGAAAACACAACTTATATTGGTTCAATAAGAGCAATACTAAATCATGAGCTTAAACGGGTGAACGGGGTGTTGTTTGTTACTGCTACTTCGGGAGATACATTTACTACCATTGCCGATGAATTTAATATTGGAGAAGCTCGCCTTAGGAGATATAATGATGTTAGCTCCGATTCAAGATTGAATGCAGGAGACAGAGTTTTTATTTCGATAAAAAAGAAAAAGGCTGAGAAAGATTGTCCAACTCATAAAGTTTTTGAAGGGGAGTCGATGCGTAGTATTTCGCAGGATTATGCTGTGAAAGTTACTGAGTTGTATACACTGAATAATATGTCCTTCGAACAAGGTGCAAAACTAGGTCAGGTTTTGGTATTGAGATAGTAAGTCACTAATCATTGTTCTAACAGAAATTTCAAATCTGTCATTTTGCAATTGAATGCTTGTAAAATATAAACGCTCATGCGAAAAAAAAATACTGAATTGTTGAGTGATGTTATTCGTCAGGTTTTGAAACAGCATCATTTGGATAAACCTTTGTACGAAAAACGACTGATAGACGCATGGCCACTGGTGCTGGGAGCTAATATTGTACAATATACCACGGAGTTGAGCATCAAAAACCGGGTGCTTTTTGTGAGTTTAAATTCGTCGGTACTTCGGCATGATTTATTTTTGTCGCGCGAGGAGATTAAAAACTCGCTCAATAAACAAGTAGGGGTGGATGTAATTGTGGATATTGTTTTTCGGTAAATTCACGAATGATTGTCAGCAAAGTATCTTAAACTAAACCAATAGGGGTTTCACCCCTAAAACCCGATTTAATTTTTTGCTTTGCAAAGAAGTAAACAAAAAAAATCAATCCGTCAGCTGACGGCCCGCTTCACCCGAAAAACTTACGCTCGAAAGGCTAAATCGTTCAAACCCACTCCAACGAAATACGTCGGAGTTCAAACAAGGACGATTTTTAACCGCCATTTTCACTTGTTTTTCGGCTCTTCGGACAAGGTAAGTCCGAAGAGTTAGAGTTACGTCAATAATATTGAGGCAAATAAAATGAATATTTCATTTTTCGTTATATGTTAGAGCTTTTTGTTTAAAACAATATGGATTACAGAGAACATCTTTCCCGACCACTCTCCAAACATTATGTTGATGCTCTAGTGGTTGAGGTTTTTACTCATTCTGCCGACTTCGATAGCCTTTATCAACTTATATTTGATGAGGATGAAAAGGTAAAATGGAGAGCTGCCTGGGCTTGTCAGAAAATAAGCGAAAAATATCCTCAATGGTTTAGCGAACAGCATTTCTTAGAACTTTCGAATTTGGCGATGACTACTTTGCATGGCGGACTTCAACGCGGTTGCTTGTCGATTATCCGAAACTTATCCTTCCCCGAAAATATTCAGGTTGAATTTATAAATGCTTGTTTTGAATGGATGATCTCTCCGAAATGTCCTATTGCAGTTCAGGCACTCTCCATGAATATACTTTACTCCATTTGTTTGAGAGAACCTGATTTTAAGCCCGAATTTATTGCTTATCTGGAGAATGCAGATGTGGAGAGCTATAGTCCGGGATTTAAATCGACCCGAAAGAATATTCTTAAGCTTCTGAATAGTAGATAGTTTAACTTGTAGAAAGGAAACTATCTCTACAAAACTGCACACTTTTGCAATAAAAGTGTTACTTTTGCCCCGACATTCAAGCAGGCTTTGAACTGCTTATTACTTTAAGTTTAATTAAATAAACGTTTTTATGACTTTAAAGAAAAACATTCTAGCATTACGACAAAAAAAGGCGATTGTTGAAAAAGGCGGTGGCGATAAAGCCATTGAGAAACAAGTAGCCATGGGTAAAATGACTGCCCGTGATCGTATTCTTGCTTTGTTAGACGTCGATTCGTTTCACGAGTATGATCTTTTTGTTGAACATGAAGAACGTAACTTCGGAATGGCAAGTAAAGAATTGGCTGGCGATGGTGTTATTACCGGAACCGGAACAATTAACGGTGCGCCAATTTGTATCTACGCACAAGATTTTACGGTAATGGGTGGTTCGCTAGGACTAAAGCACGCTCGTAAGATTACCAAAATTATGGATCACGCATTAAGAATGAAAGTGCCTTGTATCGGAATCAACGATTCGGGTGGTGCGCGTATTCAGGAAGGTATTAGTGCTTTGGCTGGTTATGGCGAAATCTTTTATCGCAATACCATGTCATCGGGTGTTATTCCACAAATCTCTGTTATCTTAGGCCCATGTGCTGGCGGTGCAGTTTACTCTCCAGCTCTTACCGACTTCGTTTTTGTGGTAGAAAACATTTCTAAGATGTTTATTACTGGTCCAAATGTTATTGAAACGGTATTGGGCGAAAAAATTTCGCAAGAAGACTTAGGTGGAGCGCGTGTGCATGCCGAAATTACCGGTAATGCACACTTCTATGCGTTGAGCGAAATGGAATGTTTCGATCAAATTAAAGAATTGATTTCTCTTATCCCTCATAGCAACCAGCAAAAAGCTGTAAGTATTGAGCCGAAAGAGCCAAAAGTATTGAAAAATATTGAAAACATTATTCCTGCTGATCCAAAACAACCTTACGATGTACGTGAAGTGATTCACGCACTTACCGATGATTCTAAATTCCTTGAAGTTCACGAACTTTGGGCTGCAAATATCGTCATTGGTTTTGGTCGTTTGAATGGTGAAACGATTGGTTTCGTAGCCAATCAACCAATGTATTTAGCGGGTGTTCTTGATTGTGATGCTTCTGATAAAGCTGCACGTTTTATTTTGTATTGCGACGCTTTCAATATTCCAATAGTTACGCTTGAAGATATGCCGGGTTATTTGCCAGGAGTAGATCAAGAGCACGCAGGTGTTATTCGTCATGGAGCAAAAATGCTTTATGCTTATTCTGAAGCTACAGTTCCTAAAATTACTGTAATTCTACGTAAAGCATACGGTGGTGGATATATTGCTATGAATTCTCGTCACTTAGGAGCTGACTTTATGTTTGCTTGGCCGGGTGCTGAAATTGCTGTAATGGGACCAGAAGGTGCTGCTAACATTATTTTCCGCAAAGAAATTATGGAAGCTGAAGACGAAGATGCAATGCGTCAACAAAAAGTACAAGAGTATATCGAGAAATTTGCTAATCCATACGTTGCTGCTTCAAAAGGCTATATCGATGCGGTTATTGAACCAGCTGAAACTCGCGAATTGTTGTTACATGCTCTTGATGTTTCGAAAAACAAAGACGATCATCGTCCGATAAAAAAACATGGTATTCCTCCATTTTGATGCAAATAATAGTAAAAGTTGGAATGAATGAGATGAAATCTCTGATTTGTTCACTTTGACTCGTTTTTGTTAATTAGTTTGCTCGTTTACAAACTTCTACTTGTAGCTTGTAACTTGTAACTCGTAACATGTAACTTAATAAAATAATTATGCAGACAGAAAAACCAGAATACGTCGATTTTGCAGTGACTGCACGCAAATACAAGACATTATTGACCAAGAAATACCAAAATAGAAAAGAGTGGGTTAATCCTAGCCCATTTGATATTCAGTCTATCATTCCGGGAACTATTTTAAGTGTTTTTATCAAAGAAGGCGATATTGTAAATGAAGGTGCTCCACTATTAATTTTGGAGGCTATGAAAATGCAAAATCGTATTGAAATGCCGTTTACAGCTCGAATCAAAAAGATTTATGTAGAAGTGGGAGTGAGAATTCCTCGCGAAACGTTGATGATAGAGCTTGAACCTTTGGATGACAACGAACTGTAATCAGTGAACAGTTATCAGTAATAAGTTAACAGTAATTGGTTAGGATTACAGCTTATTGATGCTTAAATAAATTTGAAAGGGGTTCATCAAGAAATTGATGAACCCTTTTTTTTATTGTTTTAGTTTCGTTTTTGCTAGAAAATCGACATTGTTTAGTGCAAATAGTCTTGCCCATTCTTGTTCGAAGTTAGGCGTGAAGATGTTT